>CXWL01070708.1_pt1 | contig 99107 bp, 91 predicted proteins | sample 590931 | NCBI WGS metagenome assembly CXWL01 (sample SAMEA3498368, study PRJEB10139) | groundwater metagenome | biome: water well; material: biofilm material | place: Germany | collected 2015-04-27 | reverse complement strand
GGCCAGATAAGATTAACCAACCTTAAACTCAACCTTGTCCAGCAAAACGAAACATACAAGGGACTAAACCTAAAGTATCGCCGCTCTAGCTCCCTCTCCCACCGGGGGAGGGCTGGGGAGGGGGAATACTTGGTGAGAAGCCTTCGTTTTCAACTACTGGCTAAACTAGTCTTAACCCAGGCAAAAGTCAGATGAACCTCTTTATCATTCATTTGGTTTTGCCTTGCTTCGCAAGATTTGTTTGATTGCTGGATTCCCGCTTGGCTACAAGCCAGTTTATCCTGAGCTTGTCGAAGGGCGGGAACGACGAAGCAGAGAGAAGGAAAGTAAATGAACCGCAAACTTCTACTACTGATACTCACCACCGGCGTATTTTGCCTGCCCGCTTGCACCACCCAACAAGTCATGCAAGTGGCATTGGCAAAAAATCCCGAGCAGGCGATCAAGGGCATCGCCGAGCGCCGCGTGAACGCCTACAAATACAATCCTGTTTTGATTTTGTCCGATCTCAAAAAAGCCAAAGCAGACTTCAATCGCCTGATGGGCAACGTGCAAAAAGAGAGCGGCGCGAAGTGGGGAAAACGCGAATCCGGCACACTGCCTAGCCGCACCCGTTACGTGAAATACACCGAGAATTATAAGAACCGCGTGGTGGTGGATTACGACGCGGGCAGCATCCTCATCGAACATCTGGACGAAGACAAAGCCAAAGACAAATTACGCAACGCGGCCGTGGTCGCCTTGCTCACACCGGACGATCCCGGTGCGGTTGATTTATTCTCCGACAAAGAAATCACGCTGACCGGCAAACCGTATTTGCAAGAGATGGTGGTGGATCAGAGCGGAGCGGTGCTGAAGTCGCGTGAGGATGTAGAGCGTTATGCCGATTACCTCGTCGCCAATCAGATGAAGCGTCGTACCATCGACGCCAACGGTCTGAGCAAGAACGTGCTCTACGTGCAGATGAGCATGGTCAACGCGCACCTCGATAAACGTGCCGTGCAATACGCCGCCACCGTGCGCAAACATTCCGAGAACACCACCGTCAGCCGCAGCCTCATTTTCGCCATCATCAAGATCGAGAGTTCGTTCAATCCCTATGCCGTTTCCAGCGCACCCGCTTACGGCATGATGCAACTGGTGCCCACCAGCGGCGGGCGCGAAGCGTATCGCAAAGCCAAGGGCGAAGATGTGTCGCCGAGCAAGGAATATCTGTTCGACGCGGAGAACAACATCGAGCTGGGTTCCACCTATCTGGGCGTGTTGCTCAACGACAGCCCGCTACGCCAGATACAGAATCCCGTATCGCGCGAATATTGCGCCATCGCCGCGTACAACACCGGCCCCAGCAACGTGTTTCGCGCATTCAGCACATTGACGGGAAAGGCGCGCCAGCCCGATGCGCTGGATAAAATAAATTCCATGCAACCAAACGAAGTGTTCGAGACACTGCGCACCAAGCTGCCGTATGAAGAAACGCGTGGGTATATCGTGAAAGCGGTAGAGGCGAAAAAGCGTTACGCGATGATGTGATTCATCTGCCAACGTCATTCCTGCCCTTCGATAAATTCAGGACAGGCTGCTCTGCGGGCAAGTGGGAAACCAGTGGGTTTAATATCGAGTTTTGGATAGTTAACTGAACTGAGAGAGGCTGGAGCACGCAGAGTGTTCCCCCACCCCAGCCCTCCCCCGGTGGGAGAGGGAGTCAAAGCAGAGCGGTTTTAGGTTTTGTCCCTCTCCCACCGGGGGAGGGATTAGGGAGGGGGGGAAACTTGGAGAAAAGTCTAGGTTGTTGAGTTGCTTAAATATTGGGAGTTAACCCATACAACAGCCTGATGAAGCGATTAAACCAATTTCCCACCTTCGCGATAACGAAGAGCAAAAAGTTCACCCCTTCGTCTTCGCCAAGAACTTATCCAACTGATTCGCAAACGTCTGCTGGTCGCGCTGATTGAACACGGGCGGTCCACCCGTCTCCACACCACTGCCGCGCAAGTTCTCCATAAAGTTGCGCATCGTCAGCCGCTCTTGGATGGTGTCCTTGGTATAGAACTCCCCGCGCGGATTCAACACATGCCCGCCTTTTTCGATGACCAGTGCCGCGAGCGGGATGTCCGCCGTGATGACCAGATCACCCGCCTGCGTCATCTCCACGATCTTGTTATCCGCCACATCGAAACCGGAAGGCACTTGCAGCGCGCGGATGAAAGGCGAGGGTGGGCAGTGCAGCAACTTGTTCGCCACCAACGTGGTGGTTATCTGCCGTCTATCCGCCGCGCGGAAAAGGATGTCTTTGATGACCTTGGGGCAAGCATCGGCGTCGATGAGGATTTGCATGACAATTGCAGAGTCGCGATTAGCGTGTCGCCCCCGCTTTTTTCAGCAGGTTGATCATCTCGGTTTGTTTCTCTTGTGATTTGTATTTATCGCTCGATGCAAACGTCATAGCTGTTTGTCCACCGGGCGTGATTGCGTTCACATCTGCACCTGAATTAATAAGCGTTGTTGCAATTTCATTGTATCCATACTTGGCAGCTTGCATTAACGCTGTCATTCCTTCGTTGTCCTGAAGGCTTTTACAATTGGCTCCAACATGGATTGCCGCGTTCACATTTGCCCCCCTGCGAATCAAATACTTGGCTTTCTCAGGACTATATGCGTCTATCAGAAGTGTCTCGCCACATTTACCCGTGGCATTTGGATCGCCGCCATGCTCGAAAAGCATATCGGCGACTGTCACATCCTCTTTCCAAAGAGATGATTGCAGGCTATCGAAATCGACGGGAGCACCCGCATCCAGCAATGTCTTAATGATGGGTTTGCTATCTCTACCCTCCCTGCCATGCCAAGTGATTGCTGAATGCAAAATGGCCTGAATATCCGATTTATCGATACCGCTCTCCAGTATCGTTTTAAACATGGCTGCATCATTATTTTCTATGGCAACTTGCAGCGATGGCTCCTCGCTGGTCACTTTTGTGGCGGCTTCGTCTTTGTAAAGTAGTTTGAATATTTCGGCATTGTTTTTTTGTTTGTCATCGAAATTTCTGACGACGGCATACTTCAATGCTGTGGCCTTGCTGTATTTATGTTGCACATCCGTTGATGCGCCCTTATCCAGCAGGAATTGAACTACCTCCGTATGACCTTCCCAAGCCGCGTTCATCAAAGCTGTATGCCCATAAATATCTTTTGCGTTGATGTCCTGTCCGGCATCCAGCAATTTCTTTACCTTGTCGAGATCACCTGCTCCCGCCGCTTTCTGGAAGTCATTGTTGGTGAAGAACTGCTGGTATGTCGTATAGGGTAATAGGAGTGTGTCAGCCCCAAAGCTGAGATAAACAGCATCCACAATTGGGAGGGCAATTTCAAAGATTGGCCAAATGTTCCCTGGGGAGCTATGTTGCAAGTAGTACGCATCCGTGATGACACGACCATAGATCAAAGGCGGCTCACGCCAGTCGGAATAGGTTATTGTCTTTTTTGCTACGTAATGGTCATTGGTGAGCGATGAAAATGTCCCGCAACCGGAGGTCGCAACAGCGATTGCCAGAATGAGGATAAGCCGAAGAAGCGAGGCGACAGAGATATTTTCGTCTCGAATTGTGTTACTCAATCTATCCGGTTTTCTCATTGGATTCTCCCTTGAATGTGGTGCTAGCCGTAGCTTGGGAACAAAGCTAATTGATGGCATTCGCACTCACATCGGTTTCGATAAATATCTTCATGAGTATTGCTGACGAGTTGGTGGACTAGCGTGTCGCCCCTGCTTTTTTCAGCAGGTTGATAATCTCGGTTTGTTTTTCCTTTGAGACATGTTCGTTGCTCGCTGCGAAAGTAAGGGCAGTATTTCCATTGGGCGTGATCGAATTCACATCTGCCCCTGCATTGATGAGTATCGTGACACTTTCAATGTCCCCATCCTTGCCAGCTTGCATTAACGGAGTCATTCCTTCATCTTCTTTAAAGTAAGAGGGGCAGTCGGTCGAAACATGTCTTGTCGCGTTTACATTGGCACCCTTGCCAATCCAATACGTTAGATTATGTGTGCCTTGTAGAAGAAGTGACGTGCCGCAATAGCCCGTGATGTTTGGATCAGCACCATGCTCAATAAGCATATCGGCGATTGTCACATCCTTTTCACGAATGGAGTTTTGCAAACAATAAAAATCTACGGGAGCGCCCGCTTCCAGCAATATCTTGATTATGGGTTTGTTATCTCTGCCCTCTCTGTCATGCAACCGAATTGCTGAATGCAAGGCAGGTAGGAAATTCGATTTGTCGATGTCAGTATCCAAGAGCACTTTTAACGAGGCAATATCCATATGCTCAACCGCAAGCACTAGTGAATCCCGAATGATTTTATCTTTGTTGACGGAAGCTCCCGCGCTGAGCGGTTTGATGATGGTCGAATTGTTTTTATTTGGATCATCAAATTTCCTAGCAACGGCATACGTTAAAGCAGTTGCCTCACTGAATTTATGCTGCTTGTTTAATGCCGCTCCTTTATCAATTAGGTATAGGACCACTTCCGTTTGACCTTCCCAAGCCGCGTTCATCAAAGCTGTATGCCCATAGATGTCTTTTGCATTGATGTCTTGTCCGGCATCCAGTAATTTCTTTACCTTGTCGAGATCACCTGCCCCTGCCGCTTTCTGGAAGTCGTTGTTGGTGAAGAGTTGCTGGTATGCCGTATAGGGCAATAGAAGTGTGTCCGCGACGAAACTGAAGCCAGCATCAACAACGGGAAATCCTAGTTCGATGATTGGCCAAATATTGCCAGGATGAACATGCTTCAAGAAGTTGGCATCCGTGATGACACCACCATAAATCAAAGGGGGATTGTGAAAATCAGCGTAAGTTATCGATTCATAAGCTATTGCTTGTTCGGGGGTGTAATGGTCATTTGTGAGTGCTGTCATCGTCCCACACCCGGATATCAAGGCGATGATTGCCAGAATGGGGGTAAGTCGCAAGAATGAAGTGAATGGAAACTTCTTGTCATTTATTAAGCTAGGCAAATGGTTCATCGCATTCTCCTAAAAAATGGAACTTCAAATTACTACAAGGCGCATTCACAAAATCAACGGGGTTTGCTCGGAGGGTTCAGCCGTTGCCGTACACGATAAATTCATTCTTTTCACACGTCATCACGTAAAATCCCCGCCGAACTATAACGCCGTCCCCGGCGAATAACCATATACCGTTTTGCCTATATACCTATCTATATCTTCCGCTGTATCCGTCGAACGTTTCTTGTCAGGTGTATCCGCATTGCGCAATAGATATTCGAAATACCCGCTTGATGCTCATTAACAAATTTGTTATTGTCCGCTTATGACCTACAGCATCACCTATTACAACGACGCAGTGCAGGCGGAGATTATGGCTTTACCTGTTACGTTGCAGGCTCGTTACATTGGCTTGACCACACGCATGATGGAGTATGGTGCGAACCTCGGTAAACCTCACACGGAAGCTTTTGGCGGCGGCTTGTTTGAGTTGCGGCTCAAAGGTGCGGAGGGCATCGCGCGAGTGTTCTATTGCACGCTGGTTGGTCGCAGGATCGTCATGCTGCATTCGTTTGTGAAGAAGTCGCAGAAGACTCCCATCAACGAGCGCAGGATTGCCGAAGAACGAATGAAGGAGGTAAAGAAATGAAAAGCAAAACCATGACGCATGAACAGATGGTCGCGAAGATGTTGAAGAATCCGGCAGTGCGCGCCGAACATGAGCGCCTGAACAAAGAAGAATTCGCCATCCTGGACGAGATACTTGCCGCCCGTCGTGCGGCCGGTCTGTCGCAAGCACAGGTGGCCGAACGCATGGGCACTAAAGCTCCCGCTATTGCGCGTTTGGAAAGTGCCTTGGCTACAGGCAAGCACTCTCCCAGTTTGAATACTTTGCGTAAATATGCCGCTGCACTTGGCAAGCGCGTAGAGGTGCATTTGGTCTGACGATTTGAGCGGCAAATAAGGAGCGCCACCATGAGACAACTGGATCGTATTACGACTGATTCCGCAGTGATGGGTGGCAAGCCGAGCATTCGTGGGCAACGCGTCACGGTTGGCATGCTCATCGGGTTGGTGAACAGTGGAAAAACTACACCGCAGATTTTGGCTTTGTATCCTTAGCTTGAAGCGGCAGACATTGCACAAGCATTGCGCTATGCCGCCGCGTAACGCCGCACGTCCAATTCAACCCCACGGCTGGAGGCCTGTTCGGCTTGTAGTAGCAAAGAGCGGGTAACTTCTTCATCGTGATAGATTTCGCCGCAGTTGTCGCAAATATCAGCGGGGACGTTCTTGAAAAACAGTGTCGTTCCATCACGTTCCAAGGTGATACTGGCATTGCCTTTGTGTGTGCTGCCGTGCTTGCAAATGGGGCATTTCATGGTTGTCTCCTTGTCTTCTTGTCCGCGCACCAGATAGTCGGGTCAGGCTCATAGACGGTGATGATGATTCGTTCTCTTTCGGCACTATTGTCTGCATAAACTACATGAATGGCTTTGGTTCCTGCCATGCCCAGCAGTAAGGCGCTTGGGAGAGGTGTGTCGTTTGGGTAGCTTTCGATTACTTGACCATTTTCCAAAGCTGAATGAATTTCGGCTTCACTGATGTGGCGTTCATACATTCTTTTGATCGCATGTTGTCTGTATATCAACGTCAAGGTGTTACCTCCAACCTATTGAGCGGCCATTCACGTAAAATCGCCGCTGCACTATAACGCTGCACGCAGCAAAATTCCATATTCCTTTCTGTCGAGCTATCTCCCGTGACCACCAAAGTCGAACGTTTCTTTTCCGAACTAAACCCGCTTGCAACTGAAGTCGCGTCGTACCGTCTGTTTGCGCGGAGTCGCGTCATGACTGTCGTGTACGGGTTTGTATTGTTTGTTGTAATGCTGACTTGTATTTCAGCAAATGCCAAAGCCGAGGGAATGGCAGTCTCTGCTCACATCAGTGCTTTGGGTCAAGGTGTGGAGCTGACCCACAAATACTCCGACGAATTCAACGCCAAGATTGGCTATCACCAATACCGCTATCAGGGTACTGACCCGCTGTCATTTTTCGGACAGATGAACACGTTTTGGACCGATATTTTGGGGCTGACAAAGTCGGTCAATGTTTACGACCACAATGGCAAGCAGCAAGTCGTTCAGCTCATCGGCGATTGGTATCCTAATTTGGACAGTCAGTTTCACTACAGCTTGGGACTGACCTACAACGAGCACGAGGATAGATTCAGCGGCAGGGAGTTAATCGTGGGGGGCTACAACCTGGGGGCGAACCATTATTCCGCTTCGCAGGTGGGCAATTTGCAGGGGGTTGCGCGGTATAACAAATTTGCGCCCTATTTCGGTTTAGGATGGGGCAATCCCGTATCAATAAATAAGCAATGGGGTGTCGTATTTGATGCCGGTTTGTTACGGCAGGGACGCCCCGATGTGACCTTGACAACATCCGGTACGGTTTCGCCTGCTGATTTGGCGGCCGAGGAATCACGGCTGGTTAATGACAGTTGGACTTGGTCGCCGCGGGTTTCGGTGGGTTTGTCGTATCAGTGGTAAAGGCGGGTTTGAGCTTTCTGCGTGGTTATTAGGGCACGGTTCTGCGGGCAGCTCCGGCACATTTGATGCCCCTCCACACTTCGGCTATAATGCGCGCCGATCAAAAGGCGGGATGAACGCAACGTTCTTCCCGCTTATTTATGTCCAGCACGAGGGGGTATCCGGTGTCGAAATCAAGTCCTGCCATTTTAGTTTTAGCCGATGGGACAGTGTTTCGCGGAACTTCCATCGGAGCGTCGGGCAGCAGTGTGGGCGAGGTGGTGTTCAACACGTCCATCACCGGTTATCAAGAAATTCTCACCGATCCTTCCTATTGCAGACAGATTGTTACGCTGACGTATCCGCACATCGGTAACGTGGGATGTAATGCGGAAGATGTCGAGTCGCGCCAGGTGTTTGCCAGCGGTTTGGTCATCCGCGATCTTTCCATGACGGTGAGCAATTTCCGCAGTACGCAATCCCTCCCTGACTATCTCAAAACAAACAATGTGGTCGCTATTGCCGGTATCGACACGCGCAAGTTGACGCGCATTCTGCGCAGCAAAGGCGCACAAAACGGTTGCATCGCCAGCGGCGACGACGTGGAAGCCGCATTAAAAGCAGCACGTGGTTTCGCCGGACTGGCGGGCATGGATCTGGCGCAAGTGGTTACCTGCGACAAACCGTATGAATGGACGCAACGCGAGTGGGAGTTGGGTGTCGGATACAGCGAAGTGACCGATCCCAAGTTTCATGTGGTGGCCTACGATTTTGGTGTGAAGCGCAATATTCTGCGCATGTTGGCCGAGCGGAGTTGTCGCATCACGGTCGTTCCGGCCAAAACAAATGCGAGTGTTGTGCTGGCGTTGAAGCCGGACGGCGTGTTTCTGTCCAACGGCCCCGGTGATCCCGAACCGTGTGATTACGCGATTGCCGCGACCCAGAAATTTCTGGAAGCCGGTGTGCCTTTGTTCGGAATCTGCTTGGGACACCAAATATTAGGGCTTGCCTCTGGCGCGAAGACCGTGAAGATGAAGTTCGGTCATCGCGGTGCCAACCATCCGGTGCAGGACACACACACCAAACGCGTGATGATCACCAGCCAGAACCACGGCTTCGCGGTGGATGCGGCGACGTTGCCGGCGAATGCGCGCGTCACGCACATCTCGCTGTTCGATGGCACGCTGCAAGGTTTCGAGCTTACGGATAAACCCGCGTTTTGTTTCCAAGGGCATCCCGAGGCAAGCCCCGGCCCGCATGACGTGGATACATTGTTTGATCGCTTCGTTGCGATGATGGGTGGTAAGTAAATGGCCAAGCGCACTGACTTAAAAAGCATTCTGATTATAGGTGCCGGCCCCATTGTCATCGGCCAAGCCTGTGAGTTCGACTACTCCGGTGCACAGGCGTGCAAGGCGCTGAAGGAAGAGGGCTACCGCGTCATTCTGGTGAATTCGAATCCGGCCACCATCATGACTGACCCGAACATGGCGGATGCCACCTACATTGAGCCAATCACCTGGCAGATCGTGGAGAAGATTATCGCCAAGGAACGCCCGGACGCGATTCTGCCCACGATGGGCGGGCAGACCGCGCTGAACTGCGCGCTTGATCTGGCCAAACACGGCGTGCTGGAAAAATACAAGGTCGAGATGATCGGCGCCTCGCGCGATGCCATCGACATGGCGGAAGACCGCGAGAAATTCAAACAGGCGATGACGCGTATCGGGCTGGCTTCGGCCAAATCCATGATTGCGCACAGCATGGAAGAAGCCTTGCAAGTGCAGCAGGTGATGGGTTTCCCCACCATCATCCGTCCGTCGTTCACCATGGGCGGCAGCGGTGGTGGTATCGCCTACAACCGCGAAGAATTCGTGGAGATATGCGAACGCGGGCTGGAAGCTTCGCCCACGCGCGAGTTGCTGATTGAGGAATCGCTGCTCGGCTGGAAAGAATACGAGATGGAAGTCGTGCGCGACCGCAACGACAATTGCATCATCATCTGTTCCATCGAAAACTTGGATCCGATGGGCGTACATACCGGAGACTCCATCACGGTTGCGCCCGCGCAGACTCTGACCGACAAGGAATATCAGATTTTGCGCGATGCCAGTTTGGCGGTGTTGCGCGAGATCGGCGTGGAGACCGGCGGTTCCAACGTGCAGTTCTCTATCAACCCGGACGACGGGCGCATGGTGGTGATCGAAATGAACCCGCGCGTGTCGCGTTCTTCCGCGCTGGCCTCCAAAGCCACCGGCTTCCCCATCGCCAAAGTCGCGGCCAAGTTGGCCGTGGGTTACACGCTGGATGAGCTGAAAAACGACATCACCGGAGGCGCCACACCCGCGTCGTTCGAACCGACCATCGACTACGTGGTGACCAAGATTCCGCGTTTCGCGTTTGAAAAATTCCCGCAAGCCAATGACCGGCTGACCACACAGATGAAATCGGTGGGCGAGGTGATGGCGATTGGCCGCACGTTTCAGGAGTCGTTCCAGAAAGCCCTGCGCGGTCTGGAAGTTGGCGTGAACGGGCTGGACACAAAATACAGCGAGCGTGAAGCGATTTGCTCGGAAATGGGCAATCCCGGACCGGACCGAATCTGGGCGGTGAGCGACGCGTTCCGGATCGGCATGAGCGTGAGCGAAGTGTTTGCGATCAGCAAAATCGACCCGTGGTTCTTGGTGCAGATCGAAGATTTGATCCGCCAGGAGCAGGCACTTTCACAACGTACTTTGGAAAGCCTGGATGCGCATGATTTGCGGCTTTTGAAACGCAGTGGTTTCGCCGATGCACGCTTGGCATTTTTGCTGGATACCGATGCGGCTGCGGTGCGGGCGTATCGCCATGCGCTGGGGGTCAAGCCGGTGTTCAAGCGCGTGGACACCTGCGCCGCAGAGTTTTCCACCAATACCGCCTACATGTATTCCACTTACGAAGAAGAGTGCGAATCGCAGCCGACCAACAATAAAAAGATCATGGTGTTGGGCGGCGGTCCGAACCGTATCGGACAGGGCATTGAGTTCGATTATTGTTGTGTGCATGCCGCGTTGGCGATGCGCGAGGACGGCTACGAGACCATCATGGTCAACTGCAATCCTGAAACTGTTTCCACCGATTACGACACCTCGGATCGTTTGTATTTTGAACCGTTAACGCTGGAAGACGTGCTGGAAGTGGTGGCAGTGGAAAAGCCTATCGGTGTGATTGTTCAATATGGCGGGCAGACGCCGCTCAAGTTGGCGCAAGGTCTGGCCAAAAACGGCGTGCCAATTATCGGCACCACGCCGGACATGATCGACTGCGCCGAAGACCGCGCGCGTTTCCAGCACATGTTGCGTGACCTGGGACTGAAACAACCGCCCAACCGTATCGCCAGCAATGTGGCCGATGCGGTCGCGGGTGCGGCCGAGATCGGTTATCCGTTGGTGATGCGTCCATCCAATGTGCTGGGCGGCCGTGCGATGGAGATCATCCACGCGCAACCCGATCTTGAACGTTATATGCGCGATGCCGAGGAGATGTCCAAAACTTTCCCCGAGCGTATGCCGATTCTGCTGGACCGCTTCCTGAACGACGCGATCGAGGTCGATGTGGACGCAGTATCCGACGGCACGCAAGTCATCATCGGCGGCATCATGGAACACATTGAGCAGGCCGGTGTTCACTCCGGCGACTCGGCGTGTTCGTTGCCGCCGTATTCGCTGTCGGTCAAGTTGCAGGACGAACTGCGTCGCCAGACGGTCGCCATGGCCAAGACCCTTAATGTGGTCGGTTTGATGAACGTGCAGTTCGCCATCCAGGGCGAGATTGTTTATGTGCTGGAAGTGAATCCGCGCGCTTCACGTACCGTGCCGTTTGTTTCGAAAGCGACCGGTGTGCCTTTGGCCAAAATCGCCGCGCGTTGTATGGCCGGTCAATCTTTGGAACAACAAGGCTTTACCCAAGAGGTCATTCCGCCGTATTTCTCGGTAAAGGAAGCCGTATTCCCTTTCATCAAATTCCCCGGCGTGGATGTGATCCTCGGCCCCGAGATGAAATCCACCGGTGAGGTGATGGGAGTGGGCAACACCTTTGCCGAAGCTTTCGTCAAATCGCAACTGGCCGCCAGCGTGAAGATGCCAAAGAGTGGCAAGGTGTTTATCAGTGTGCGCGAGGAAGACAAAATCGGTGCAGTCGAAGTCGCACGCACGTTGAAAAATCTCGGCTTCACCATCTTGGCCACGCGCGGTACAGGTTCTGTCATCACGGCTTCCGGTGTGGAAGTGACCGTGGTGAACAAGGTGGCGGAAGGCCGCCCGCACATTGTGGACATGATCAAAAACGGCGAAGTTAGTCTGATCGTTAATACGGTGGACAGCCGGCCTTCCGTGATGAAAGACTCGTATTCAATCCGCCATGCCGCTCTGCAAGGCCGTGTGACGTATTACACGACGTTGGCCGGAGCACGCGCGGCGTGTCTGGGTATGCAACATTTGACCGAACTACAGGTGTATGACGTGCAGTCATTGCATCGCCGTATCAATTAAGGATAAATCCCATGAGCAAGATCCCTTTGACCGTCAACGGTGCCGAGCTATTGCGCCAAGAGTTACACCGGCTGAAGACGGTGGACAGACCTTGGGTTATCAACGCAATTTCGGAAGCGCGTGCACAGGGCGATTTGTCCGAGAACGCCGAATACGAAGCCGCCAAAGAAAGGCAGTCCTTCGTCGAGGGACGGATCGTCGAGTTGGAATTTAAGCTGGGCAGTGCGCAGATTATCAATCCGAAGACGCTCGCAACGGACGGACGCTGCGTGTTTGGTTCCACCGTTATTCTGGAAGATACGAACAACGGCGACGTGGTGACTTACCAGATTGTCGGCGAGGACGAGGCTGACATCAAGCACCGCAAGATTTCGATCAAATCACCCATCGCGCGCGCGTTGATCGGCAAGTCCAGCGGGGATATCGCGGAAGTTCAGGCACCGGGCGGGGTGCGGGAATATGAAGTAGTTGAGGTGCAGTACATCTAGTTGATGTTGGGTGGGCACACGATGAAACAGTTTGTCCACCCTATAAACACTAACGACCAGGGGCTAGCGATTTGCGCCTAACTGTTTCTTGGTGAGTGTCTTGCCCTTGCGGCGTTTTGGTGCTTTGGCGATCGGTGTGGCCAGCGGGCGATACACAACCAGTATCTTGCCGATGTGTTGCACGGAGCCTGCGTTCAGTTTTTCGCATATTTCCAGCAGAATTGCTTCCCGCACTTCGCGCTCATCGTTCATCACGCGAACCTTCAACAAGTCGTGGCTTTTCAGACTGCGCTCGATTTCGTCCAGAACAGCGGGTGTCAGTCCGGCATTGCCGATGATGACGATGGGGCGGAGGGCATGGGCGCGTGACTTGAGTTCGAGACGCTGTGTAACTGAGAGAGATAACATGATGACCTTCCAAATAAGGCACGGATTCTAAACGATGAAGGCTTCTAAATCTAGCAAACAATGGATGCGCGAGCATGTAAACGACCCGTATGTGCAACGCGCGCAAAAGGACGGCTACCGTTCGCGTGCCGCGTATAAACTGTTGGAGATTGATGAGCGCGATCATGTCATCAAGCCCGGTATGGTGGTCGTGGATCTGGGGGCAACGCCGGGCGGTTGGTGCCAGGTGGTGGCCGGCAAGCTTGGCCAGCAAGGACGTATTTTCGCGCTGGATCTGTTGCCGCTACTGCCCTTGCCGCGTGTGGAATTCATCCAAGGCGATTTTCGGGATGAGAGTGTGCTGGCACAGCTGGAGAGCAAATTGGAAGGTCGCCAGATCGGGCTTGTAATCTCCGATATGGCGCCCAACATCAGTGGCGTGAATTCGGCGGACCAGGCACGAGCCATGTATCTTGCGGAACTTGCGCTGGAGTTTGCCTCTAACCACCTGATGTCGGGTGGTTCATTCGTGGTTAAAGTGTTTCAGGGCGTGGGGTTTGAGGATTACTTGAAATTGATGCGAAGGCACTTTTCAAAAGTGCTTGCGCGTAAACCCAAAGCGTCCCGCGACCGTAGCAGCGAACAGTATCTGGTGGGGCTTGGAAAGCTTGAGAAATAGCCCCGGACGTAGTTAAATGCACGCTGGTTTTTCGCTCACTAAGGAGCATGTGTGAACAATTTATTCAAGAGTATCGGTATCTGGTTGGTCGTCGCGCTGGTGTTGATGACAGTATTCAATCAATTCAATGCGCGTCAGCAGTCCACTGCGCAAGTGCAACTGGATTATTCGCAATTCCTTGAAGAAGTTCGGCAGGGACATGTCGACAAGGTCACCATCGAAGGCCGCACCTTGAAAGCGACCACCACCGATGGCAAGCGCATTTCAACCTTCGCGCCCAGCGACATCTGGTTGGTTTCCGACCTGCTCAAAAATGGTGTAAAGGTGGAAGCCAAGCCGGAGGAGGAGCAGAGCTTCCTGTCACAGATTTTCATTTCCTGGTTCCCCATGTTGTTGCTGATCGGGGTTTGGATCTTTTTTATGCGCCAGATGCAGGGCGGTGGCAAAGGTGGCGCTTTCTCGTTCGGCAAGAGCAAAGCGCGCCTGCTGGATGAGGCCAAAGAACGCTACACGTTTGCCGATGTGGCCGGTTGCGATGAGGCCAAGGAAGAAGTATCCGAGCTGGTGGATTTCCTGCGTGACCCTTCCAAATTTCAAAATTTGGGCGGGCGCATTCCGCGCGGCGTGTTGATGGTGGGTAGCCCGGGAACAGGTAAAACATTGTTGGCCAAGGCCATCGCGGGTGAAGCCAAAGTACCTTTCTTCTCAATCTCCGGTTCTGATTTCGTCGAGATGTTCGTTGGCGTCGGCGCGGCACGTGTGCGCGACATGTTCGAGCAAGCCAAGAAGCATGCACCGTGCATTATTTTCATCGACGAAATTGACGCGGTAGGCCGCCAGCGCGGTGCCGGTTTGGGCGGTGGCAATGACGAACGCGAGCAAACTTTGAACGCTCTGCTGGTGGAGATGGATGGCTTTGAAGGCGCAAGCGGTGTGATCGTGATTGCGGCGACCAACCGTCCCGATGTCCTGGATTCTGCTTTGTTGCGCCCCGGACGTTTCGACCGTCAAGTGGTGGTGCCGTTGCCGGACATTCGCGGCCGTGAACAGATTTTGATGGTGCATATGCGCAAAGTCCCCTGTGCGCCGGATGTGAATGCCAATGTGTTGGCGCGCGGCACGCCCGGTATGTCGGGCGCCGATCTCGCCAATCTGGTGAATGAGGCCGCACTTTTTGCAGCGCGCCGTGGAAAACGCTTCGTCGAGATGGACGATTTTGAAGCGGCCAAGGACAAAATATTCATGGGCGCCGAACGCCGCTCGATGGTCATGCCGGAAGAAGAACGGCGCAACACGGCTTACCACGAATCCGGCCATGCGGTGATTGCCAAGCTGATGCCCAAGACCGATCCGGTGCATAAAGTCACGATCATTCCGCGCGGACGCGCTCTGGGATTGACCATGCAACTGCCTTCCGAGGATCGCTACAGCATGGACAAGATTCGTATCCTTTCGACGATTGCCGTGTTATTCGGTGGTCGCATCGCGGAAGAAATCTTCATGAATCAGATGACCACGGGCGCCTCCAACGACTTCGAACGCGCGACCGATATGGCGCGCAAGATGGTCACGCAATGGGGCATGTCCGAGGCACTGGGTACCATGGTGTACGGCGAGAACGAGGGTGAAGTTTTCCTGGGGCGCTCCGTCACCACCCACAAGAATATTTCCGAAGCCTCCATGCAAAAAGTCGATGCCGAGATTCGCAGAATTTTGGACGAGCAATATGCACTGGCGCGCAAGTTGATCGAATCCAACCGCGACAAAATCGAAGCGATGACCCATGCCCTGCTGGAATGGGAGACTATCGACGCCGAGCAGATCGACGACATTATGGCGGGTAACCCGCCGCGTCCGCCCAAGCCCAGTCAAAGCACCAAAGCCCCCGAGCCACCCAAAGATACGACGCCTACCGCGCCGGCAACCACTCCAACTCAGCCGGCACAAGAAGCTTGAATAGCAGGGAAGGGTGAAGAGGAAGGGTAAAACCGAACTCTTCTCCCTTCCCCTTTCCCCGATGTCTCTCCACTGCGGAAAATTCCAACTCGACCTGACTCGCCCGCTCGTGATGGGCATCGTCAATGTCACTCCGGACTCCTTCTCGGATGGCGGGCATCATTCGACAGCCAATGCCGCCATCGCACATGCACTTCAGTTGCTCGGGGACGGTGCGGATATTCTCGACATCGGAGGGGAATCGACACGGCCAGGTGCGGCGCCGGTGAGCGAACAGGAAGAGTTGGACCGTGTACTACCGGTGCTGGAAGGACTGCACGGCATCGCGATCCCGTTATCCATCGATACCTACAAACCTGGCGTGATGCGCGCTGCGATCTGCGCCGGTGCGAGTCTGGTCAACGATGTCAATGCATTGCAAGAAGAAGGCGCGTTGCAAGTGGCGGCGCAGAGCGATGTTGCGGTGTGTCTCATGCACAAGCAGGGTACGCCGCTGAATATGCAACAGCGTCCCGAATATCGGGAGGTGCTGGCCGAGGTCAGGAAATTCTTGGCAAAGCGCATCGCCGCATGTGAGTCATCCGGCATCCACCGTGACCGCATCGTGATCGATCCCGGTTTCGGATTTGGCAAGACGGTCGAGCATAATCTCGACCTGTTGCGGCACATGGATCAATTGCAGGATTTGGGTGTGCCCATCTTGGCCGGGTTGTCGCGCAAATCGATGCTGGGCACGCTTACCGGACGCGGGGTGGGCGAAAGGCAGGCCGCAAGTTTGGCAGCCGCCCTGTTGGCAGTGCAATGCGGCGCTGCCATTGTGCGCGTGCATGATGTGCGTGAAACGGTGGATGTTTTGAAAATTTGGAACGCAGTAAACGAGGGGATCACATGAGCAGAAAATATTTTGGAACAGACGGCGTGCGCGGACGCGTTGGGGAGCATCCCATCACGCCGCAATTCGTCATGCATTTGGGTTATGCGGCGGGCAAGGTGTTGGCAAGCACCGAACAAGGCCAAAGCGAGCGACCGGCTGTGTTGATCGGCAAAGACACCCGAATCTCGGGCTACATGCTGGAGTCGGCCTTGGAGGCGGGGCTTATCGCGGCGGGTATTGACGTCTATCTGGCCGGACCGGTACCGACTCCCGCAGTTGCCTATCTGACGCGGGCGCTCCGATTGCAGGCGGGCGTGGTTATCTCCGCTTCGCACAACCCGTTCGAGGACAACGGGATCAAGTTTTTCTCCGGCAACGGTACAAAACTTCCCGATGAGGTCGAACTCGCCATCGAGGCCGAGTTGGACAATCCGATGATGACCAACGCGTCGGAAGGATTGGGCAAAGCCAAGCGTATCGATGACGCGGTCGGTCGTTACATCGAATTCTGCAAGAGCACGTTCCCGGCGGACATGAACCTGCGCGGTCTCAAGATCGTGGTGGACAGTGCGCACGGTGCGACGTATCACATCGCGCGCCATGTGTTTCACGAACTCGGGGCGGACGTCATCGCCATCGGGGCGCAGCCGGACGGCAAGAACATCAATGACGGTTACGGTGCTACCGCGCCGGCCAATCTGTGCAAGGCAGTGGTGGAGCACAAGGCAGACATCGGCCTCGCGCTGGATGGTGACGGAGATCGCCTGGTCATGGTGGACGCGGCGGGGAAACTGTATGACGGCGACCAATTGCTGTATGTGATCGCGAAACATCGCCAAGCACAAGGTACATTGCACGGCGGCGTCGTGGGAACATTGATGACCAATCTGGCGTTTGAACACGCTATGCAAAAACTCGGTATTCCGTTCGTGCGCGCAAAAGTGGGCGACCGCTATGTGATGGAATTGCTCCAGCAGAAAGGTTGGCAACTCGGCGGGGAGAATTCCGGCCACATCATTTGTCTGGATAAACACAGCACCGGTGACGGCATCGTCTCCGCGTTGCAAGTATTGCATGCACTGCGCGCGGGAAAGCAAACGTTAGCCGGAGCGGTGCAGTATCTGGTCATGTATCCGCAAATTTTGATCAACGTGCGTGTGGCCAGAAACGCCACAGAGCTTTTGCAGCGCCCCCCTATCAAAGCGGTGGTGGCTGAGGCAGAACATGCGTTGCATGGAAAAGGCCGTGTGCTCTTGCGTCCTTCCGGCACCGAGCCTTTGCTGCGGGTCATGGTGGAGGGCGAAGACGCGGTGCAGGTTAAGCAATGGGCCGAAAGAATCGCCAGCGTCGTGCGGGAGGCGTCAGCCTAACCTCATTGCCGGGATTTGGCCGTTCGGAGTTGTTTCTGTCTAACCAAAACGCCCGGTGATGTAATCCTCGGTTTCTTTCCGCTTCGGATTGGTGAACACCGTGCTGGTGTCGCCGAATTCGATGAGGTCACCCAGATACATGTACGCAGTGAAGTCGGAGATACGCGCCGCCTGTTGCATGTTGTGCGTGACAATGACAATCGTGAAATCTTTTTTCAGTTCGTCGATGAGTTTTTCGATGTGCGCAGTGGAAATCGGATCGAGCGCGGAAGTCGGTTCATCCAACAATAGAACTTGCGGTTTTACAGCGATGGCGCGGGCGATACACAGGCGTTGCTGTTGCCCGCCGGATAAACCCGTACCGCTTTGTTTCAATTTATCTTTCACTTCATTCCACAGTGCCGCCTTCTTCAGCGCCCATTCCACCCGCTCGTCCATCTCGTTGCGGTTCAGCCGCTCATACAGTTTCACGCCGAACGCGATGTTGTCGTAGATGGACATCGGGAACGGGGTGGGCTTCTGGAAAACCATGCCGATCTTGGCGCGCAAGGTGTTGAGATCCTGTTTTTTATCCAGCAGATTTTGTCCGTCAAGCAGCACTTCTCCCGTCGCGCTTTGTTTGGGGTACAGCTGGTACATGCGGTTGAAGGTGCGCAACAAAGTGGATTTGCCGCAACCTGATGGGCCGATGAAAGCCGTCACCATTTTTTCGGGAATGGTCAGATTGATATCTTTCAGCGCACGGTACTCGCCATAATAAAAGTTCAGGTCACGAACGATCAGTTTTGGGGGCGTGTTGATGGATTCGACGTTCATACCTGTTTGTCCTTAATGACTGCTTGAATTTTGACGGAATACGACACGCGCCACGATATTGAGTGCCAATACACTCATGGTGATGAGCAAGGCGCCTGCCCACGCGAGGCTGTGCCAATCCGCGTAGGGACTCATTGCGAACTGGAAGATGACCACGGGCAGGTTAGCCATGGGTTGGTTCATATTGCTGTTCCAGAACTGGTTGTTAAGTGCGGTGAATAATAAAGGGGCTGTCTCGCCGCTGATACGCGCCACGGCAAGCAAAATGCCCGTCAGGATGCCGGTGCGCGCAGCCCGCAGGGTGACCAAAGTAATGATCCTCCATTGCGGGGTGCCCAAGGCGGCGGCGGCTTCGCGCAAGCTGTTGGGGATGAGCCGCAACATGTTCTCGGTGGTACGGATGACCACAGGGATGACCAAAATGGACAGCGCAAAGGTGCCACCCCACCCGGAAAAATGTCCCACCTTGATCACGTAGATTTCGTACACAAAAAGGCCGATCACAATTGAGGGCGCGGATAACAGAACATCATTGATGAAACGCGTGAGTGGGGCGACCCAGCCGCGTTGGCCGAATTCGGCCAGATAAGTCCCCGCCAGGATGCCGATAGGTGTGCCGATGAATGTGGCAATTACGACCATCATCAAACTGCCGAAGATGGCATTAATCAAACCGCCACTGCTGCCGGGCGGAGGGGTGGTCTGGGTGAAGACATGCATGCCCAAGCCCGGGAGGCCGTTTTCCAACAAGGTCCACAATATCCAACCCAGCCAAAATAGGCCGAACAACATGGCGAGTACAGAAATTCCCAGACTGAGAATATTGATGAAACGACGACGTGCGTACAGGTCGAACATATCAGGCACCATGCCCTTCACGTTTGGCCAGATTGTGCAGCATGATCCGGGCGAGAGAGAGGACGACGAAAGTAATGAAGAACAGGATCAATCCAAGCTCGATCAGCGACGAGGTGTACAACTCGCCCACTGCTTCAGCGAATTCGTTGGCCAAGGCAGAAGAGATGCTGTTGCCGGGCATGAGTAGAGATTTGCTCAGTTCGTGGGCATTGCCAATGACAAATGTGACCGCCATGGTTTCTCCCAAAGCCCGTCCCAAGCCGAGCATGATGCCGCCGACCACACCGATCTTGGTATAGGGAAGCACCACGTTCCACACCACTTCCCAAGTCGTCGCACCCAAACCGTAGGCCGATTCCTTGAGCAAGGCAGGAACGACATCGAACACATCGCGCATTACCGATGCAATAAAAGGAATAACCATGATGGCCAAAATAATTCCGGCGGTCAGCATGCCGATGCCCATCGGCGGACCGGAGAAAAATGGCCCCAGAATCGGCCAGGTGCCGATATGGTCATTGAGCCAAGGCTCCACATGATCTGCAAACAACGGTGCGAATACAAACAGGCCCCACATGCCGTAGATGATGCTGGGTATGCCGGCCAATAATTCGACCGCGATACCAAGCGGTCGGCGCAACCATTGGGGGGACAATTCAGTCAGAAAGATGGCGATTCCGAAACTGACCGGGATCGCGATCAGTAATGCGATGCCGGAAGTGATGAGTGTTCCGACGATGGGAATCAGTGCGCCGTACTGGTCGTTGACGGGATCCCACTCCGGACTCGTGATAAAGCCAAAACCAAAGGCATGGATGGCCGGCATGCTACCAACGACCAGGGAGCCGATGATCGCCACGAGCAATGCCAACACTGAAAACGCAGCCAGCAATGTCACATTTCGGAACAACAAATCGAGCACAGTTTGTCGTTTATGGCGTGCTTCTTGTAATAGCTTCGACATAATTAATCTGGGTGATTGAGGGAATATTGCGGGGGCGCTGAGCCCCCGCAATTATAACTTAGAACTGCTGCATTACTTCCACAGCGGCTTACCCGAAGCATCCTTGATTTGTTCTTTCCAGGAATCGTGAATCATCGTCTTAAGTTTGGCGGGCAAGGGGACATAGTCCAAGTCGGAAGCCAGTTTGTCGCCGTTGGCGTAGGCCCAATCGAAGAACTTCAGAACTTCTTTAGCGTTGTCGATTTTCTCTGGGGACTTGGGGGTAAGGATGAAAGTCGCGCCGGTGATTGGCCAACTTTCCTTTCCCGGTTCGTTGGTCAGTATTTCGTAAAAGCCGTTACTTTTGTCCCATTTGGCATTGGCGGCGGCGGCCTTGAAGCTGACATCGTCCGGTTTGACATACTGTCCATCACGGTTTTTCAGTTGCGTGTAGGTCATTTTATTTTGGAAGGCATAAGCGTATTCGACATAACCGATCGAGTTCTTGATGGTCTGCACGAAGGAAGCAACCCCTTCATTGCCTTTGCCGCCGGTGCCGACTGGCCATTTCACTGCCTTGTCCGCACCAACAGTGCTGCGCCAATCGCTGCTGACTTGCGTTAGATAGTTGGTGAATATGAAAGTGGTTCCCGAGCCATCCGCACGGTGAACGACGGTGATTGTTTTGTCAGGCAAAGCGAGGCCGGGGTTGTCGGCAACGATGCGCGGGTCATTCCATTTTGTAATTTTTCCCAGATATATATCGGCAAGTACCTGATTATCCAATTTCAATTGTCCGGGAGCGATACCGGCAATATTAACCACCAACACAACCCCGCCTATTACGGCAGGGAATTGAGTGAGTCCGCTTTTATTGAGTTCATCGGGATGCATGGGTGCGTCCGTCGCGCCAAAATCAACAGTCTTTGCCTGAATCTGTTTAATGCCGCCACCGGAGCCGATGGATTGATAGTTCATGCCTGTGCCGGTTTGTGCTTTATAGGCTTCCGCCCACTTGGCATAGATCGGGTAGGGGAAAGTCGCACCCGCCCCCGTGATATCTACGGCGAACGCGGAAGCACTGGAAGCTAAGGCTACGGAAAGTCCAAAGATGCGAACAAACGGATTGAATCTGCTCATTATTGATTTACTCCTCAAAGTGCTTTAGGGTCTTTTTTACGGTTCTCTTGCGGTGCGCATATTAGGCGAACATTGTTACAGCAATATTACACAAATATATGCCGGAGCCACTAGGCTATATTGAAGCGCCTGCAGAGGAATGGCTGTAAACAGCCTTTGGAGAGCCGGACAACAGCTAGTTTGATTGACCGTTTTGCATTTCATCGGTACTATCGCCGACCTCAAAACGTCTAAAGCGAATCCAAATGCGTCGCAAGTTGGTGGTTGGAAATTGGAAGATGTACGGGAATCTGGCGCGCAACAAGACGTTGCTGGAGGGAGTGCTGGAAGGGGTGCGCGATTTGCGCGCAGCCGATTACGGTGTTTGCGTTCCGTATCCGTATCTGGCACAAGCACAATCCATGTTGCAGGGAAGCAACGTGGCATGGGGTGCGCAAAACGTCAGTCAGAACGAGCAGGGCGCCTTCACGGGGGCAGTCGCTGTCGGCATGCTGGTCGACTTTGGTTGTCGCTACGTGATCATCGGACATTCGGAGCGGCGTGCCTTGTTCCACGAGAGTAATGACATTGCCGCTACCAAGTTTGATACCGCGATCAAAGCCGGTCTGACGCCTATTTTTTGTGTAGGCGAGACTTTGGCGGAGCGTGACAGCGGTGTGACGGAACAAGTCGTGGCACGCCAATTGGAGGTCATCCTCAATCATGTGGGTGCGCAGGCGATTGCCAAGTCGGTAATTGCCTATGAGCCGGTGTGGGCGATCGGTACCGGCAAGACGGCGACACCCGAGCAGGCGCAAGCGGTTCATGCGTTTATCCGCCAGCGTGTGGCACAATTGGATCCTGCCGTGGCGCAGGGATTGCGCCTCCTTTATGGAGGCAGCATGAAGCCGGGGAATGCGGCTGAGTTGCTTGGCCAGCCGGACATCGATGGTGGTTTGATTGGCGGCGCATCCTTGGTGGCCGAAGAGTTCGTGGCAATCTGTCGCGCAGCGCAATAATAATTTTTTGTGGTTGGAGTCGAGTGTGGAAACGATAGTCTGGGTTGTACATGTGGTAACTGCGGTAGTTCTGGTGGCTCTGGTTCTTCTTCAACATGGCAAAGGCGCTGATATGGGCGCCGCATTCGGTTCCGGTTCGGCCGGGAGTTTGTTCGGTTCCAGTGGGTCCGCGAATTTTCTCAGCCGCAGCACAGCTGTTGCGGCGACAGTGTTTTTTATTACCAGCCTGACGTTGACTTATCTCTACGCACAACCCACGCACGAATCGGGTGTGATGGACAGGGTGGATATCAATGCCTTGCAAAAAGAGGTGCCTGCACCGGTAGTTGATACTTCCGATTCGAAGGCGAAAGAAATACCGAAATAAAAAAGTAACACGCGGAGTTGGCGGAATTGGTAGACGCGCAGCCTTGAGGTGGCTGTGTCCGTAAGGACGTGAGGGTTCGAGTCCCTTGCCCCGCACCAGAACAATAAGAACCAAGGGCAACTGGCCGAAGGTCAAAAAAAGCTAGAGTATCGCTTTGCGCTCCGCTATATTGCGAGCCTACAGAGGGAGGGGAACTCAGAAATGTTGGAAAATTATTTTCCGGTTTTGTTGTTTATCGGCATCGCGCTTGTGATGGGCATATTGCCATTGGTATTGGGCATGCTGGTCGGCCCCAACCGACCTGACGATAAAAAACTCTCCCCCTATGAATGCGGCTTTGAGGCGTTCGAAGATGCGCGCATGAAATTCGATGTGCGTTTCTATCTGGTTGCGATCCTGTTTATTCTGTTTGATCTCGAAATTGCATTTCTGTTTCCCTGGGCGATCGTGCTGAAAGAGATCGGCACCTTTGGTTTTGTTTCCATGATGGTGTTCTTGGCCATCCTTGTGGTTGGTTTTGTCTACGAGTGGATGAAAGGGGCTTTGGAATGGGAATAGCAGCACGAGCAGGGAGCAGGGGCCCCGCACAGCGGGGATGTGACCGTCCGCGAGTGCTGCGATGCACGGTGAAGGGAGCGATATATGGGCATTGAAGGAATTCTGGAGAAGGGTGTCGTTACCACCACCGCCGATACCATCATCAACTATGCACGCACCGGTTCGCTCTGGCCGATGACTTTTGGCTTGGCCTGTTGTGCCGTGGAAATGATGCATGCCGCGTTGGCGCGTTATGACCTGGATCGTTTTGGCGCCGGTGCCTTTCGTCCCAGCCCCAGGCAGTCCGATGTGATGATCGTGGCGGGCACGCTGTGCAACAAAATGGCGCCCGCCTTGCGCAAAGTTTATGACCAAATGGCCGAGCCGCGCTGGGTGATCTCCATGGGTTCGTGTGCCAACGGTGGCGGTTATTACCACTATTCCTATTCTGTCGTTCGCGGTTGCGACCGCATCGTTCCGGTGGATATCTATGTTCCCGGCTGCCCGCCGACGGCCGAAGCGCTTTTGTATGGAGTGATCCAATTGCAGAACAAGATCAAACGCACCAATACCATCGCGCGCTAATTGACCATGGCTACTGAACTGAACATTCTGAAATCCAATCTGATCGAAACGTTTTCCGACAAGGTTGTGAGCCTTGAAGAACGCTTGGGTGAATTGACTCTGATCGTGAAGGCGGCAGACCTGTTGGGCGTGCTCACCCGTTTGCGCGACGATGCCGATTTTAGGTTCGAAGAATTGATCGACCTGAGCGGTATTGATTATTCAACCTACGGCAGCGAGACATGCGAGGGTGGCAGCTACCTTGCCGACGTCGACCATGAGGGCCCACGCTTTGCGGCTGTGTATCACCTGCTTTCGATTACCCACAACCAGCGTTTGCGTGTGCGCATTTTTGCCGAGGATGATGCGATGCCCCTGCTGGATTCGGCCATCCCGGTATGGTCTGCGGCCAACTGGTACGAGCGTGAAGCGTTCGATCTGTACGGCATCATTTTCGTCGGGCATCCAGACCTGCGACGCATTCTCACCGACTACGGTTTTGTTGGTAATCCTTTCCGCAAGGATTTCCCGCTGTCGGGACATGTTGAAATGCGTTACGACGCTACCCAGCAACGTGTTATTTATGAGCCGGTAAACATCGAGCCGCGCGAGATTACCCCGCGTTCGCTGCGTGAAGAAAATTTCGGACGTCATTAATCGCGGATAGAAAGCTACGTCATGGCGGAGATAAAAAATTACACGATGAACTTCGGGCCGCAGCATCCTGCTGCGCACGGCGTGTTGCGTTTGGTGCTGGAGCTGGATGGTGAGGTGATCGAACGCGCCGATCCCCACATCGGCCTGCTGCATCGGGCCACCGAAAAGTTGGCCGAACACAAGACCTACCTGCAATCGGTTCCCTACATGGATCGCTTGGATTACGTATCCATGATGGTCAATGAACATGCCTATGTGATGGCGATTGAAAAATTGGCCGGTATCGACGTTCCGCTGCGCGCCCAATATATCCGCGTCATGTACGACGAGATCACGCGCATCCTGAATCATCTGTTGTGGCTGGGCGCATCCGGCATTGATCTGGGCGCGATGACCATGTTCTTCTACACGTTCCGCGAACGTGAAGATCTGTTCGATGCCTATGAAGCGGTATCCGGTGCGCGTATGCACGCGGCGTATTACCGTCCGGGCGGTGTCTATCGCGACCTGCCGGATTCCATGCCGCAATATCAGGCGAGCAAGATCCATAATGCGGCAGCGGTCAAAAAACTCAACGAGAACCGCCAAGGTTCTTTGCTGGATTTTCTGGAGGACTTCACCAAACGTTTCCCCGGATATGTCGATGAATACGAGACGCTGCTGACGGATAACCGCATCTGGAAACAGCGCACAGTGGGCATCGGCGTGGTGACCCCCGAGCGTGCGATGGCCATGGGCTTCACCGGGCCGATGCTGCGCGGTTCGGGTGTGGTGTGGGACCTGCGCAAGAAGCAGCCGTATGAGGTTTACGATCGTATGGATTTCGATATACCGGTGGGTGTGGAGGGCGACTGCTACGACCGCTACCTGGTGCGTATCGAGGAAATGCGCCAATCCAACCGCATCATCAAACAATGTATCGACTGGTTGCGTGTGAATTCCGGACCGGTCATCGCCGACGATACCAAATTCGTTCCGCCCAAACGCGAATCCATGAAACAGAATATGGAAGAGTTGATTCACCATTTCAAGCTCTTTACTGAAGGCTTCCAAGTGCCGGCCGGGGAAGTTTATTCGGCGGTGGAACATCCCAAAGGCGAGTTCGGTATATATCTGGTTTCGGATGGTGCCAACAAACCTTACCGCATGAAGATACGCGCGCCCGGCTTTCCGCACCTTGCGGGTTTGAACGAGATGGTGCGCGGGCACATGATTGCCGATGTGGTGGCGATCATTGGAACTCAAGACATTGTTTTCGGGGAGATAGACCGCTGATGTTATCCCAACAAGTTTGTACGCTCATCGAAAAAGAATTGAAGAAATATCCCGCCGATCAGCGTCAGTCCGCCGTGATGGCAGCATTGCGTTTTGTGCAGGATGAAAAGGGTTGGATTGCCCCCGAGGATATGTCGGATATCGCCGCTTACATCGGTATGCCGCAGATGGCGGTGTATGAGGTGGCGACCTTCTACCATATGTACAAGTTGAAGCCGTTTGGTAAACACACGCTGACCGTTTGTACCAACCTGTCTTGTTCGCTGTGTGGTGCCGGAGATACGGTGGGTTACCTGGAAAACAAGCTGGGAATCAAAATGGGCGAGGTGACGGCCGACGGCAAATTCGGTTTGCGTGAAGGGGAGTGTATGGGCGCCTGTATTGATGCGCCGATGTTCACCATCAACAATCGCAAACTGTGCGGCCGCCTCACGACAGAAAAAATCGACCAGATCTTGGCAGAACTGGATAAGCAATGAGCGACCTGATCCTATTCAATACGCTACAGTTCGACCAACCGTGGACGTTGGACAACTATCTCAAGGTCGGCGGTTACCAGGCGCTGCGTAAAATATTGACCGAAAAAATTTCGCCCGAGGCGATCATCGCCGAGGTCAAGGCATCCGGACTGCGCGGTCGCGGCGGTGCGGGTTTTCCCACCGGATTGAAGTGGAGCTTCATGCCGCGCAACTATCAGGGTGAAAAATATGTGGTGTGCAACTCGGACGAAGGCGAGCCGGGCACCTGCAAAGATTGGGACATCCTGCGTTACAACCCGCATATGTTGATCGAAGGCATGGCCATCGCCGCTTACACCATGGGCGTCAAGACCGGCTACAACTACATCCACGGCGAGATCTTCGAAGCGTATGAAGTGATGGAGGCCGCCTGCGAAGCCGCACGCGCGGCAGGTTATCTGGGCAAAAATATTCTCGGTTCCGATTTTGAATTCGATCTGCATAATCACCTGGGTTACGGTGCGTATGTGTGCGGCGAAGAGACGGCTCTGCTGGAATCGATCGAGGGCAAAAAAGGCCAACCGCGTTTCAAGCCGCCTTTCCCGGCGAGTTTTGGTCTGTACGGTAAACCGACCACCATCAACAATACCGAGACGTTTGCCAGCATCCCGTACATCATCAATAACGGCGGGCAGAAATTTGCCGACTTGGGCGTGCCCAACAGCGGTGGTATCAAATTGTTTTCGATCTCGGGTCACGTCAATAATCCGGGCAATTTCGAAGTGCCTATGGGAACACCGTTCAGGACGTTGCTGGAAATGGCTGGCGGCGTGCGCAACGGAAACAAATTGAAAGCGGTGATTCCGGGTGGTTCGTCGATGCCGGTGTTGCCGGCCGAAATCATGATGGATCTTAATATGGATTTCGACTCCATCCAGAAAGCGGGTTCCTATCTGGGAACCGGCGCCATCATCGTGATGGACGAGACAACTTGTATGGTGCGGGCGCTGGAGCGTTTGTCCTATTTCTATTTCGAAGAGTCGTGCGGTCAATGCACACCGTGCCGCGAAGGTACCGGCTGGCTGTATCGCATCATTCACCGTATCGAAAAAGGGGAAGGTCGTCCGGAGGATCTGGATCTGCTGCTCGAATTGTGCGGCAACATTGCCGGGCGCACCATCTGCGCTTTGGGCGATGCGGCGGCATGGCCGGTGCAGGGTTTCCTCAAGCACTATCGCAAAGAATTTGAATATCACATCGAGCACAAACGCTGCTTGGTATAAGTCTGACGGACGGGTGAGCAATGATCAACATCGAGATTGACGGCAAGCACATCAAAACGCAAAACGGTTCTACCGTGATCGAAGCCGCGCACGAGGCAGGCATCGCCATCCCGCATTTCTGTTACCACAAGAAACTGTCCATTTCCGCCAACTGCCGCATGTGTCTGGTGCAGGTGGAAAAAGCACCCAAACCGCTACCGGCCTGCGCCACACCCGTAACGGAAGGAATGAAGGTGTTCACCCATTCCGATCAGGCGGTTAAAGCGCAAAAGGGTGTGATGGAATTCCTGCTCATCAACCATCCGCTGGATTGCCCGATTTGCGATCAAGGCGGTGAATGCCAGTTGCAGGACATGTCGGTCGGTTATGGCGGCGGCCATTCTCGCTATCATGAAGAAAAGCGCGTGGTGTTAAGCAAGGACATCGGCCCGCTGGTGTCGGCGGAAGAAATGAGCCGCTGTATCAGCTGTACCCGTTGCGTGCGGTTTGGCCAGGAGATCGGTGGTCAGATGGAATTGGGCCAAGCTTTTCGCGGCGAGCATGCCGAGATCATGTCCTTCGTCTCCGGCACGGTAAATTCAGAACTTTCCGGCAACATGATCGACCTGTGTCCGGTTGGCGCCCTCACCAGCAAACCGTTCCGTTACAAAGCGCGTTCCTGGGAATTGTCGCGTCGCCGTTCCATCAGCGCGCACGATAGTCTGGGATCCAACTTGGCCGTGCAGACCAAGAACAACCGCGTATTGCGTGTGTTACCGGTCGAGAATGAAAGCATCAACGAATGCTGGTTGTCCGACAAGGACCGATTCAGTTATGAAGGCTTGAATGTTCCCGACCGCCTGACCAAGCCGATGATCAAACAAGACGGCAAGTGGCTGGAAGTGGAGTGGCAAGTCGCGCTGGAATACGCCGCAAACGGATTGCGCCACATCGCCAACGGTGCGGGGGCGGAGCAAGTGGGTGCCTTGGCCACGGGCGGATCCACGCTGGAAGAACTTTACCTGTTGCAAAAACTCGTGCGCGGCATGGGCAGCGAAAACGTGGATTTCCGTCTGCGTCAATCCGATTTCAATTCCGATGACAAACGTCAGGGTATTCCCTGGTTGGGGATTCCCGTTGCGGATATCAGCCGCGCCGACCATTTCCTGATCGTCGGCAGTTTCTTGCGCAAGGATCACCCGCTGTTGGCGTCGCGTATTCGCCAGGCCGTGAAGAAGGGCGCGCAAGCCAACATCATCCATTCGGTTGACGACGATTTGCTGATGAAAGTGGCGAACAAAGCCATCGTTGCGCCGGATGCTTTGGTGGATCTGTTGACGCAAGTTGCACAAGCACTCGCGGCGGAGAAACAAACCACTCTGAGCGGCTTGCCGCACGTCACGGTCGGTGCCGAGGCGGCTGCAATCGCCAAGAGCATGTCCAGCGGTGACCGTATAGCAGTATTGCTGGGCAACTTCGCGCAACAACATCCGCAGGCCGCGCAATTGCAAGTGCTGGCACAACACATCGCCGCGTTGAGCAAAGGTAAATTCGGTTTCCTCGGCGAGGCGGCGAACAGTGTCGGCGGCTATCTCGCCAAGGCAGTGCCCGCTGCCAACGGATTAAATGCCGCGACCATGTTGGCGAATCCGCGCAAGGCCTATGTGCTGTTGAACGTGGAAGCGGAACTGGATTGCGCCGATCCGCATCAGGCTCTTTCCGCGCTGCAATCGGCCGACACGGTGATTGTGTTATCGGCCTACAAACACAAAGCACTGGACTATGCCGACGTGTTATTACCCGTTGCGCCATTTTCCGAAACCTCCGGTACGTTCATTAGCACTGAAGGGCGTGTGCAAAGTTTCAAAGGTGCTGTCAAGCCGCTCGGGGAAACACGTCCGGGTTGGAAGGTTCTGCGCGTTCTGGGAAATTTGTTGAAGGTGGACGGCTTTGATTTCGATACCTCCGAAGCGGTGCGCGATGAGGTACTGCACGGGGTTGATATCGCCAGCAAGTTGAATAACGGGGTTAGCGGAGTCGAGTTGAAAGCGGTCAGCGCAAGTGGTGGGTTGCAGCGTGTGAGCGAAGTGCCGATCTATGCAACAGATGCAGTGGTGCGACGTTCCGCACCGTTGCAGGCGACCCAAGACGCGGCGACGCCCAAAGTGTGGATGCATAGCCATGAGCTTAATCAAATGGGAGTGGCAGCCGGTGAACAGGTGAAAGTCAGCCAGGGAAATGGCAGCGTGAGTTTGCAGTCGGCAGTGGACGATAGGTTGCCCAAAGGTGTGGTGCGTGTGGCGGCAGGACATGCCGCGACCGCTGCCTTGGGCGCGATGTTTGGAACGATCAAGGTGGAGCGAGCATGATGGAGCTGCTGCAATCTTTGCAACTGGCGGGTCAGGACCTGCTCGGGCCGGCGTGGTTGCCGTTGTGGACTTCAGTCAAGATATTGGCCATCGTGTTGCCGATCATGGGTGGCGTGGCGTATCTGACATTGGCTGAACGCAAAGTACTGGGCTTTATGCAAATTCGTCCCGGCCCCAATCGCGTGGGTTATTGGGGGCTGCTGCAACCGGTCGCGGACGGCATCAAACTGCTGACCAAGGAATTCATCATCCCAACCGGCTCCAACAAATTCCTGTTTGTTGCGGCACCTGTTCTGGCGTTGACGCCGGCGCTGGCAGCTTGGGCGGTGGTGCCATTCGACGATGGCATGATCCTGGCGGATGTGAATGCCGGATTGTTGTACCTGCTGGCGATGACCTCGCTGGGTGTGTATGGCATCATCATCGCCGGGTGGGCCTCCAATTCGAAATATGCCTTCCTCGGAGCCTTGCGTTCCGCAGCGCAGATCGTCTCCTATGAATTGGCGATGGGCTTCGCTTTGGTGTGTGTATTACTCGCGGCACAAAGCATGAATCTGGGCGATATCGTGCGCGGGCAATCACATGGCGCGGGCATGTTGGGCTGGTACTGGATCCCCTTGTTCCCCATGTTCGTGGTGTATTTCATCGCTGGTGTGGCCGAGACCAACCGCGCACCGTTCGACTTGGCGGAAGGGGAGTCCGAAATTGTGGCGGGCTTCCATGTGGAATATTCCGGCATGGGCTTCGCGATCTTCTTCTTGGCGGAATACGCCAACATGATATTGATTGCGGCGATGACCTCCGTGATGTTCCTCGGTGGTTGGTTGCCCCCGCTGGACATCGCGCCATTCAATCAGATTCCGGGATTGTTTTGGATGTTGGCCAAGATGTCCGCCATGTTGTTTGTTTTCCTGTGGTTCCGCGCGACGTTCCCGCGTTATCGCTACGACCAGCTGATGCGGTTGGGCTGGAAGATATTCATTCCGCTTACATTGCTGTGGGTGGTGGTGGTTGCGGCGTGGATGCAGACTCCCTATTGGCTGTGGTAAGCGGTCGAGGATAGGATATTTAGGGACAAACCATGAACAAACTCATCAAATTCTTCAAGAGTTTCCTGCTACTGGAATTGCTCAAGGGCATGTCAGTGACGGGGCGCTATTTTTTCGCGCGCCATATCACCGTCGAATATCCCGAAGAGAAGACGCCGCAGAGTTTCCGCTTTCGTGGCCTGCACGCACAGCGTCGATATCCCAACGGTGAAGAGCGCTGCATCGGTTGCAAACTGTGCGAGGCAGTGTGTCCGGCGCTGGCGATCAAGATTGAAGTGGCGGAACGTGCGGATGGTTCTCGCCGCACGACCCAATACGACATCGATTTGACCAAGTGTATCTTCTGCGGATTTTGCGAAGAATCTTGCCCGGTGGATGCCATCGTCGAGACGCGCGTTTTTGAATATCACGGCGAGAATCGCGGCGACCTGTATTACACAAAAGACATGTTGTTGGCGGTGGGTGAGAAACATGAAGAGCAGATCGCCAGGGATAGAACTACCGATGCGAAGTATCGGTAAATTGAGGATGTCACATGAATTTTGAAACCGTCTTGTTCTACCTGTTCTCCGCCGTGACCGTATTCGCGGCATTGCGCGTGATCACGGCGCGCAATCCGCTGCATGCGGTACTGTTTCTGGTGCTGGCTTTTGTCAGCAGTGCGGGCATCTGGCTGTTGCTGGAAGCAGAATTTCTTGCCATTACACTGGTGCTGGTCTACGTAGGCGCAGTGATGGTGTTGTTCCTGTTCGTGGTGATGATGCTGGACATCAATTTGGAGCAACTGCGCAAAGGCTTTTGGCAGTGGTTGCCGGTGGGTGCATTGCTGGCCGCGTTGATCGTGGTGCAGATGGTGTGGGTGTTGGGCGACAAGACGACCTCGGCCGGTTTGACCGCCGTCAAACACGCGGCCGATTACAGCAACACCAAAGAGCTGGGCAGGCTCATCTACACCGATTATGTGTTCCCGTTCGAGTTGGCCGCCGTATTGCTGCTGGTAGCCATGGTGGCTGCAATCGCGCTTACCTTCCGCCGCCGTCGCGATACCAAGACACAGGACATCCATAAACAAGTGAACGTGAAGCGTGAAGACCGCATACGTATCGTTTCCATACCGGCGGTGAAAAAAGCGGAAGCACAGCAGGCTGCGGCGGGCAGTGCCGACACCGGCAAAAATTAACAAGGGGATGAAATGTTGGAACTGAGTCTGTCGCATTTTCTGGTGTTGGGTGCCGTGCTGTTCGCGATCAGCGTGGTCGGCATCTTCCTCAATCGAAAAAATCTCATCGTGTTGTTGATGGCGATCGAACTGATGTTGTTGGCGGTGAACACCAACTTCGTCGCGTTCTCGCATTACCTGAATGACGCTTCCGGGCAAGTGTTCGTGTTCTTCATCTTGACGGTCGCGGCAGCCGAAGCGGCCATCGGATTGGCAATATTGGTCGTGCTGTTCCGCAATCTGCGCACGATTAACGTGGATGATCTGGGTACTTTGAAAGGTTAATGATGGATACCCCGAAAAATCCAAACTTCGTCGCAATACTGCGTTACTCGCAAAAAATTGTTCCTTACATATTTGATATATGCCGCGTCGCAATTTTTCGCTCGCGCCTTGTCTTCCTTAGAACTTTGAATTTTTCGAGGTATCCATGATGGACATGCATAGTCTCTATCTGATTGTCCCGTTGGCTCCGTTGGTGGGAGCGATCGCAGCGGGTCTGTTTGGCAAGCAGTTGGGTCGGACTTGGTCGCACCGTATCACCATCCTTTTGGTCGCCGTTTCGTTTTTTGCCTCAGTGGCGATATTCTTCGACGTGCAAGCGGGGAACAACTTCAACGGCCCGCTCTATACCTGGCTCACAGCGGGTGATACCAGCTTTCAAGTGGGATTCCTCATCGACAAACTGAGTGTCACGATGATGCTGGTTGTAACGTTCGTTTCGCTCATGGTGCATATTTACACCATTGGCTATATGCAGGAAGACCCCGGGTACCAGCGTTTCTTCAGTTATATCTCGCTGTTCACTTTCTCCATGTTGATGCTGGTGATGGCCAACAACTTCATGCAACTCTTCTTCGGCTGGGAAGCGGTAGGGCTGGTCTCGTATCTGCTGATCGGTTTTTGGTACACACGGCCAACGGCGATCTACGCCAACCTCAAAGCGTTCCTGGTTAACCGTGTCGGCGACTTTGGATTTCTGCTGGGCATTGCACTGATCCTGATGGTGTTTGGCACACTGGATTACCAGTCGGTGTTTACCAATGCACCCAAATATGCACAGGATTTCGCGCCCATCGCCGGTGTTTCCTGGAACCTGATCACCGCGATCTGTATCCTGCTGTTCATCGGCGCGATGGGCAAAAGTGCGCAATTCCCCTTGCATGTTTGGCTCCCCGATTCGATGGAAGGCCCGACTCCGATCTCGGCGTTGATCCACGCGGCGACCATGGTGACGGCGGGTATCTTCATGGTGGCGCGTATGTCGCCGCTGTTCGAGATGTCTGACACGGCGCTGTCATTTGTATTGGTCATCGGCGCCATCACCGCGCTGTTCATGGGCTTTCTCGGCATCATTCAGAACGACATCAAGCGTGTGGTGGCGTATTCGACTTTGTCCCAATTGGGCTACATGACGGTCGCGCTGGGTGCCTCGGCGTATACCGGCGCCATCTTCCATTTGATGACGCATGCATTTTTCAAGGCGCTGTTATTCCTTGCCGCCGGTTCTGTGATCATCGCCATGCACCATGACCAGGACATCCGCAATATGGGCGGTCTGCGCAAATATATGCCGATCACTTGGATCACGTCTTTGATCGGTTCGCTGGCGCTGATTGGCACACCGTTTTTCTCCGGCTTCTATTCCAAAGACAGCATCATCGAGGCGGTGGAACTGACGCATATCCCCGGTGCCGGATTTGCTTATTTTGCGGTGGTGGCCGGCGTGTTTATTACCGCGTTCTATTCGTTCCGCATGTACTTCCTGGTGTTCCACGGTGAAGAACGATTTGGCAAAGTCCATGGCGGACATCATGCCGCACATGCGGACGCCAAGCACGATGATCATGCGCAGGATGGACACGGCCAAACATCGACCGCTACAACACAGGCTGAAGAACATCACGGTTTGGCTCCGGGACAGAAACCGCACGAGACCTCCTGGGTCATCACCCTGCCGTTGATTCTGCTGGCCATCCCTTCGGTTGCAATCGGTTTTCTGACCATTGGCACGTTCTTGCATACCGAATATTTTGGCGATGCCATCTTCATCTCCGACGCGCATCCTGCGATGCACGAGATGTATGAGCATTACGAAGGTGCCGTGGCGATGGCGTTGCACGGTTTGACCACGCTGCCGTTCTGGCTGGCCGTGGCCGGGGTGGCATCGGCCTGGTTCCTGTATCTGAAACGTCCCGAATATCCGGCGATCCTGCGCAAAAAATTCTCGGTCATCTACACCCTGCTGGACGAGAAATATTACTTCGACCGTTTCAACGATTGGTTCTTCGCCGGTGGCGCACGCGGTGCCAGCCGTTTTCTGTGGAAGTTCGGCGATGTGAAATTGATCGACGGATTCTTCGTGAATGGTTCGGCAAAAGTGGTCGGCATGTTCTCCGGAGTCCTGCGCGGCTTCCAGACCGGCTATGTGTATCACTACGCGTTTTGGATGATTGTGGGTGTGTCGGCATTGTTGACGATGCGCACCTGGTTCGAATAAGACAGCAATACAGCTGAAGGAATAAGCATGATTTTCGGATACCCCTTGTTAAGCATTGCCATCTGGCTTCCCATCCTTTTTGGTGTGCTGGTCTTGGCCACCGGGAATGACCGCAATGCACCGCTGGCAAGGATGATCGCATTGGTGGGCGCTGTGCTGGGACTGTTGGTGACGATTCCGCTGTACACCGATTTCGACCGCATGACCAGCGCCATGCAGTTCGTTGAAATGAAGGATTGGATCCGGCAATTCAACATCCACTATCACCTGGGTGTGGATGGCATCTCCGTGCTGTTCATCTTGCTCAACAGCTTTTTCACTCTGATTGCGGTGATCGCCGGATGGCAAGTGATCGAAAAACGCGTGGCGCAATACATGGCCTCCTTCCTCATCATGTCGGGCTTGATCAACGGGGTCTTCGCCGCACTCGACGCGATGCTGTTTTACGTGTTCTGGGAAGCCATGCTGATCCCGATGTTCCTCATCATCGGTGTGTGGGGCGGACCCAACCGCGTGTATGCGGCGGTCAAGTTCTTCCTCTACACCTTGCTCGGTTCACTGTTGATGCTGGTTGCTTTGCTCTACCTGTATTTGCATTCGGGAGGCAGTTTCGAGATATTGGACTACCATCAATTGCACATACCGATGAATGCGCAGATTCTCATCTTCATTGCTTTTTTCTTCGCGTTTGCGGTGAAGGTGCCGATGTTCCCGGTGCACACCTGGTTGCCCGATGCACACGTGGAAGCCCCCACCGGCGGTTCGGTGGTACTGGCCGCGATCATGTTGAAAGTGGGTGCCTACGGTTTCATTCGTTTCTCCATGCCCATTGCGCCCGATGCCAGCCATGAGTTGGCAGGTGTGATGATCGCGTTGTCGCTCATTGCCGTGGTGTACATCGGACTGGTGGCGCTGACCCAATCGGACATGAAAAAACTGGTGGCCTATTCGTCCATCTCGCACATGGGTTTTGTCACCCTCGGCTTCTTCATCTTCAACGCTTACGGTATGGAAGGTGCGCTGCTCCAGATGATCTCGCACGGTTTCGTGGCGGGTGCTTTGTTCCTGTGTATCGGTGTGATGTATGACCGCGTGCATTCGCGCCAGATTGTGGACTACGGCGGCGTGGCCAATACCATGCCGGTATTTGCCGCCTTCTTCATGCTGTTCGCCATGGCCAACAGCGGCCTGCCGGGAACCAGCGGTTTCGTGGGTGAGTTCATGGTTCTCATGGGTGCGATCAAAGTCAACTTCTGGTATGCCTTCGCCGCAGGCACGACCCTGGTGTTCGGCGCAGCCTACACTTTGTGGATGTACAAACGGGTGATCTTCGGCGCCGTCGCCAATGACCATGTCAAACATCTGCACGATATCGGCGGACGCGAAAAATTGGTCATGCTGATGTTGGCCATCTCGGTACTCGCCATGGGGGTGTATCCGCTGCCGCTGAGCGAAATCATGCACGCCTCGGTCAATGATCTGCTGGTGCATTTGGCGCGCTCCAAACTCTAAGAGGAAGTCATGAATTACTTTTCCACACTTTCCCCCGCCTACGCAGAAATCTTCCTGCTGTTCATGGTGTGTACCATCCTGATCGTCGATCTGTTCACCCCCGGCAAGACGCGCACGATCACCTACCTGTTGGTGCAACTGACCCTGATGGGAAGTTCGCTGATTACGGTAGCCACGCATGTCAGCGGTGTTGCCCATCTGTTCAACAACATGTTCGTCGATGATCTGATGTCCGACGTGCTCAAGCTGCTGACCTTCCTGTCCGTGTCCATGATGCTGGTGTATTCGCGCAGCTATCTGCTGACACGCGGCTTGTTCACCGGCGAGTTCCTGTCGCTGGCACTGTTCGCTACACTGGGCATGTCGGTGATGATCTCGGCCAGTAATTTCGTCACGCTCTACCTCGGGCTGGAAGTGCTTGCGCTGAGCCTGTACGCGATGGTCGCATTGCAACGCGATTCCGCTGTGGCGACCGAATCCGCCATGAAATACTTTATTCTGGGCGCGATGGCCTCCGGCTTCCTGCTGTACGGCATGTCGATGATCTACGGCGCAACCGGTTCGCTCGACGTGCAAACGATTTCCAACGTGATTCACCACGGCACGCCCAACGTGGAATTGTTGGTGTTCGGCCTGGCATTCCTGGTGGCGGGACTGGCATTCAAGCTGGGGGTGGTGCCTTTCCATATGTGGGTACCGGATGTCTATCACGGTGCGCCTACCGCGATGACCATGTTCATCGGCTCCGCTCCCAAGCTGGCTGCATTTGCTTTTGTCATGCGTATCCTGATCGAAACCATGCAGCCGCTGCTGATCCACTGGTCGGGCATGCTGATGGTGCTGGCGGTGATGTCGATGGCCGTGGGTAACATCACCGCCATCGCGCAGACCAACCTCAAACGTATGCTCGCCTATTCGACCATCGCGCACATGGGATTCCTGCTGATCGGCGTGCTGAGCGGAACATTGCAAGGCTACGGAGCCGCCATGTTCTACGCGGTGATTTATGTGCTGATGAGCTTGGGCGCGTTCGGCATGATCATGCTGCTGTCGCGCGAAGGTTTTGAAGCGGATACGCTGAATGATTTCAAGGGGCTCAACCAGCGCAGCCCGTGGCTGGCTTTCATGATGCTGCTGCTGATGTTCTCGATGGCCGGCGTACCGCCCACCGTGGGCTTCTATGCCAAGTTCTCGGTGTTGAACGCGGCGGTGCAAGCCGGGCATATTCCGCTGGTGGTGATCGCGGTGCTGTTCTCGCTGATCGGTGCTTTCTATTATTTGCGCATCGTCAAGCTGATGTATTTCGATGCACCGGAAAGCCATGAAAAAATCTACATGCAACCCGACAGCAGTCTGTTGATCTCGATCAACGGTGTGGCGGTCTTGGCGCTGGGAATTCTTCCCGGCACATTGATGTCGGTGTGTTCGGTCGCGATCCAGCAATCGTTATTGCTGCACTGAGGAATCGGGCCGATTAAAACCACTCCCGCTGCGGCGGGAGTTTTTGTTTATGGACGGGAATATTGATGGAACTCAAAGAGACGCAGATCGATAGCAAAACGATGTACGAAGGTGATTTCATCACGCTGCGCAAAGACAGTGTGCGCCTGCCGGACGGCTCCACCAGCAGCCGTGAATACATTACCCATCCGGGCGCAGTCGCCGTGCTGGCGTTGCTCGACAATGGCAAGCTGGTGTTGGAGCGCCAATATCGGTATCCGACGCAGCGCGAATTCATCGAACTGCCCGCCGGAAAAATCGACCACGGCGAAGACATCCTGATCACCGCAAAACGCGAATTGTTGGAAGAGACCGGTTATGTGGCAAACGAGTGGTTACACCTCGCCACCACGTGGCCCTGCATCGGTTATGCCAACGAACGCATGGAATATTTCTTTGCACGCGGGTTGACTCATCAAGGCAGCAATCTGGACGAAGGCGAATTCCTGGAAGTGTTCGAGTTGACACTGCCGGATGCTGTCGCCTGGATACGTCAGGGAAAAATCAACGACAGCAAAACGGTCGTCGGCTTGTTCTTGCTGGAAAAACACCTCACCGATTGGCGCTAGTGGAATGCACAGCGATGGTGCGTAATTTTGGTGCAGGGTGATAAAGATGCACCGTTATGGTTCTTGTTTTGAGCATGGAATTCTGTGCTGGCCTAAGCTTTCTTTATATTTCAAAGAGTTGTTTAATCGGTACGGATCTTGCAAGCAATTAAAATTTTGCACATTCGGAGAGCGGCATGGAAGAGTTGAAATTCAGCAGTGATGTTTTGTTCGTCTTGCTCGGCGCCATCATGGTGCTGGCGATGCACGCCGGTTTTGCTTTTCTGGAATTGGGCACCGTGCGCAAAAAGAATCAGGTCAACGCGCTGGTCAAAATCATCACTGATCTTGCTGTCTCGACGCTTGCCTATTTCTTCATCGGCTACTCCATTGCTTACGGGGTGAATTTTTTCACCGGCGCGGAACAACTCGCGCAGAAAAACGGCTATGACCTGGTCAAGTTCTTTTTCCTGATGACCTTCGCAGCCGCCATTCCCGCCATCGTCTCGGGCGGGATTGCCGAACGCGCCAAATTTAACCCGCAACTTGCCGCCACGTTCCTGTTGGTCGGATTCGTCTATCCGTTCTTTGAAGGCATCGCATGGAACAATCATTACGGCATTCAGGATTGGCTCAAGACTTCATTCGGATTTGGCTTTCATGATTTCGCGGGCTCGGTGGTGGTGCATGCGGTGGGTGGCTGGATCGGCCTGGTTGCCGTGATGTTGTTGGGCGCCAGACGCGGACGTTACAACAAAGAAGGGCGCATCTCCGCGCATCCGCCGTCGAGTATCCCGTTCCTCGCGTTGGGTGCGTGGATACTCACCGTCGGTTGGTTCGGCTTCAACGTCATGTCGGCACAGACCATCAGCGGCATTAGCGGACTCGTCGCGGTGAATTCGCTGATGGCGATGGTCGGCGGCACACTCACCGCCTTGTGGCTGGGCAAGAACGACCCCGGCTTCGTGCATAACGGCCCGCTGGCCGGGTTGGTCGCCGTGTGCGCCGGTTCCGATCTGATGCATCCCATCGGTGCCCTGATTGTCGGCGGTGTTGCGGGCGCGTTATTCGTTGTCATGTTCACTCTCACCCAGAACCGCTGGAAGATCGACGACGTGTTGGGCGTGTGGCCATTGCACGGATTGTGCGGCGCCTGGGGCGGCATTGCGGCGGGCATCTTCGGTGCAAAAGCACTGGGCGGAATCGGCGGCGTCAGCTTCATGTCGCAACTCATCGGTACGTTGATGGGTGTTGGCATCGCGTTGGTTGGCGGCTTCATCGTGTATGGCCTGCTCAAGAAATTCGTCGGCATCCGCCTCGATGCGGAAGAAGAATTCAACGGTGCCGACTTGAGTATCCACAAGATCACCGCCACACCGGAGCGCGAGTCGGGCTGGTAAAAACCTCGCGTTGATTCGTGACCATCAAGCATTAAACAGAACAATACTTTTTGAATGGCGCATTCGGCCCAAACAATAAAATCTAAAGCAGTTGCAATCAATTTGATCAGGTAGGTAAGCAGTAGATTTTGCTGCGTTACTTGCCTGATACATTTTCACTTCCAAGCACGCTTGCTGAATTGCAACCGAACCTATTTCACACGATGGTTTATCTTCAACTTGAGGGTGATGTATATTCAAGTCAAATTTACAAAGACGGAACTTGAAAAATCTTCTTACACCGCTATTGCTCCTCGGTCTCGGATGTGCTGTCACCGGCATTACGTTTGCTGATTCCGGCCGCGCAAACACACGCAGCGGACACGAATTCGCGCTGACGTTTTCTGCTTATTCCTACGAGGAACCTTCCATCGGTGTTTCAACCACCGGCGATAAATTCGGTGTGGGGCATGCGGGGACTTGGCTGTTGAGAAACGACTGGTATTTTAAAGACGATTTGCGTTTCGCGTATGGCAAGACCGACTATGTGGGGTCGGGTGTTCAGTTGGGTGCGCCGGATTGGTATTACGAGGTGCGGGGATTGATCGGGCGGGATTTTCGGGTGAAGAATGCGGTGATTTCGCCGTATGCCGGATTCGGCTATCGCTACCTGATGAACGATGTGCGCGGCTACAGCAATACGGGCGCTGCGGGTTATCGGCGCGAGAGCAATTATTATTATCTGCCACTGGGCGTGACGCATCTCTTTGTGTTGCAGGACGGCGCAGTGCTGGTGACAACAGCCGAATACGATTTTTTTCTGTGGGGAGCGCAAGTCACCCGACTCTCTGACCTGATCGGTTACAACGGTTATACCCGTGCATTTGATACCACCAACCGGCAAAACAACGGCTACGGTTACAGGTTGGGAATGCTGTACGAAATGCGCGATTGGTCGTATGGGCCGTTCGTGCATGTATGGAACATCGAACGCTCGGAATACACGACCCAAACTATGACAGGTGATAAGGGTCCAGAGTTTGTTCGGTTATACGAACCTCAGAATGACACCGTCGAATTCGGTATTCGGGCGAACTTCAGGTTCAGATAAGGTTGCAGTTGCAGGTTGGCTTGGCTGCGCGCGGCTTGCTTTATGCCGACTGAATTATCATCATCGCGCTGTTACTTCAGCAAGGAAAACGCATCGTGTTCAAACTGTTCGCCGATAAACCGGATCACCCCATGTTCGATTTGGCTGAAGCCAAACGCTTGCTTGCAGAATTGGATCCCGGCGAAACTCGGAAATTTTTGGAGGAGATCACTTTCTGGCTGGAGTCGATCAAGCGCGCTGCGGGTTTCAATACGGAATTGCGACTCGCCATCATCATGCTGCTGGACGAGACAGGGCAACCACTTCAGGCTGAGTTGCTGCAGTGCTATTTGAGCGTGCCGCATTTGCGCGATTTTCAGGGGCTGCATCTATGGCAAGTCATCCGCGAATTCGCCAAGGAATTATCTGCCGCGTATGGCGCGGTTATCGACGATTTGCAGGGGGCGGAGAAACACGCGCGCGAGTTGAACGAACAAGTTCCGTTACTCTGTGTGCGACAGATACGCGCCGTGTCCGAATGGATCAAGTTGGATTTGTTGCGTTACCTCGAAGTGGAATCGGATGTTTGGCATTTGTTGTTTTCAAGCTACCGTTTCGCGCAGGCTGAAACGTGTCACGAGCACATGTTGCACGCCTATCCCGGTCACGTTATTCACACCAGCCCGCAGCGCGAATTGTCGCGTACCCTGATTCTGTATATTTCCTCACCGGGCACGTTGGCAGCCGATCAGATCGAGGTGGCATTCCGCATCGCGGGACGTTTGAGCAGTTTCTTCGATCTCAAAACGACAGAGGATCGCGATTGCCCATATGTGTTCGATTTGTCGCAAGCTGCGCCCCCGCACAAGGTTGAGAGTGGCCTCGCCTTGACACCCGGAATGCGCTTCTTCGGTGCGGTGCGGGCCTTGCCGGCGTTGCAAAAAATCTATGATCAGAACGTGAACGATCCGGTATGGCAAGAGCGGCGCTTCAGCAGCGAGTTCACCCCGGCGGGCAAGCTTACCGTACTCAAACATCTGCTCGATTATTGGATCGCCGAGCCACCGCTGCGGTACATGCAGCGCAGAGACATCAACGCCACGGTCGACGTGACACACACTTTCAGGGTGGTCAGCCAGTTGGTCGAGCATATCGATCCGGGACGGCTTGAAGACGGCGATGGCCAACCGGTTAAATTGACGGCTAAATTCGTGCTCGCCGCCACTGACATTGACTACACCACAGAGACTTGGGCAGTTTCTGACATGAGTGCGGCAGGGTTGGGGGCGATACTTTCAGGGAGCCTGGGTGCATGGATCAAGATCGGGGATTTGTGTGCCATCAAACCTAAGAATGGGCAGTTGTGGTGGGTCGGCACGATACGCCGCTTGCACACCGATGCGGAAAACAAGGTACATGTCGGCATCGAACTGCTGGCCAAAAAACCCGCATCGGTATGGTTGCGCGTGCTCGGTAAAGGCAAAGACCGGGTTTCGCATTGGGAAACCAGCTCGGGTACGTTTGCTTATGACTATCTGCCGGTCATCTTGCTACCGGACGAAAACAACGCTTATCTGAATTCCACCCTGTTGATGGAGTCCGGTCATTTTGTGCTGGATGCGATCTATCAGGTGATGCTGGGTGAGCATAGCCGCGATATCAAGTTGACCAAGTTGCTCGATGAGGGCGAGGATTATGAACAGGTCGGATTTGAGTGGTTGAGCTAGGGGCTTGGGCGAATGGTTCTCGTGTGAATAAAAGTGGCAAATCATTCGACTTGCCACTTTTTTATTTCAAGTTTTCTTTCTAAGGAAAGGCAACATGCGCGACAAGATGTCGTCACGTTCGAGAAAGTGATGTTTGAGCGCAGCGCCGACATGTGCGGCAAAAACTACAGCCAGAGCGATATTCAGGAATTGGTGGACTCCCTGCAGCAGGTCACCCATAAATTTGTCTTTGCCGAGCAAATCTGGCAACGGCAATAGACCGAACCAAACGGTCTGGAATCCCTTGGCGGAACTCATCAGCCAGCCGCTGAGCGGGATGATGAGGATCAGGATATAGAGCAGGTAATGCACAATCTCGGAGGCGACGACGGCCCATTGGGGCGTATTTTCCGGCAGAGCAGGAGGGCGGTGCGAGATGCGCCAATACAGGCGAAAAACAGCCAGCATGAATATCGTGACACCGATCCATTTATGGTAGCTATAGAGCTGGAGTTTGTAGGGCGAAAGCGGCAGGTCGTGCATATACACGCCCAGCGGAATGGAAATGAAAAGCAACAGGGCAATCAACCAATGCAGTGTGATCGCAGTGTTTGTATAACGGCCGCTCATGGATTTCATTCCCGATAGTTTTCGTCGGATAATGCTATTACCGTCCGAGAAAATTGGCAAGTGAACTTATGCGATTCAGTTGAATCTGAGGAGCCGCTTGAAAATATTTCCAAGTGCCCCATGTAGCGAGCCGCGCGGAGATTGTTTCAATTGTTAAACTCGCAACACGAATCAACTATAGGGAGAGAGCTGTATGAAACGTATCTTTTTATTCATTTTGACCAACATCGCCGTGTTGGCAGTCATCAATATCACCCTGCGCCTGTTGGGCGTGGATCGTGTGCTGGATGAGAGCGGCGCGATTAATTTCAGCGCACTGATGATTCTTTCGGCGGTGATCGGTTTTTCCGGTTCCATCGTCTCTTTGTTGATGTCGAAGTGGATGGCCAAAAAATCGGTGGGTGCCCACGTCATCGAAACCCCGCAGGACCCTACCGAACGCTGGTTGGTTGAGACCGTGAGCCGCCAGGCACAGGCGGCGGGTATCGGCATGCCGGAGGTGGCAATTTATGATGCGCCGGATGTGAACGCATTTGCCACCGGCTGGAATCGCAACAACGCGCTGGTGGCGGTGAGCACCGGGCTGTTGCATGCGATGAGCCGGGACGAGGCGGAAGCGGTGCTGGCGCACGAAGTGAGCCATGTGGCGAACGGTGATATGGTCACGCTCGCGTTGATCCAGGGCGTGGTGAATACTTTTGTGGTTTTCTTCGCCAAACTTTTCGGCATTCTGGTGGATCGTGTGTTGCTCAAAAACGATGGCCGCAACGGCCCCGGCATCGGTGCCTTCGTGGCTGAGATGGTGGCTCAAGTGGTATTGGGCATTCTGGCAAGCGTCGTCGTCATGTGGTTTTCGCGTCAACGTGAGTTCCGTGCCGATGCGGGCGGGGCGAGTTTGGCGGGACGGCAGAAGATGATCGCTGCGCTGGAGCGTCTGAAAGCGAATCACGAGCAGGCCGCAATGCCGCAGAATATGGCCGCGATGGCAATCTCCAGCCAGGGTGGATTTTCCAGATTGTTCATGACCCATCCACCGTTGGATGAACGTATCGCAGCACTGCGTGCCGCCCAGTAAAAAGTCTCAGTGTTTCAAAATAAAAAACGGCGGGAGGTTCCCGCCGTTTTTTATTCTTCGTCCGCGTCGTATTTCCTGCGCGGAGGGTTGCCGTCAAAAACCAGATTCTGTCTGTGCATCAGGTACGCATCGCGCAGAAAACTGTAGCGGTCGATGGTCGCGTCATCCAATACCTTTTCCTGGTCCAGCAAATTCACGCGTGAATTAAACGCCTTTAACACATACATCGTGTTGCGGGTGGGGACGTGTTGCGTGTTGCTAATCGCGCTAAAGAAAGTGTCGCCACCCAAGCCGGTGGTGTCGCGCAGTGAACTGGGTCCCCAGAATGGCAACACCAAGTAGGGACCACTGGGGACTCCCCAATAGCCGAGTGTCTGTCCGAAGTCTTCGTTGTGTTTCTCCAGTCTTTCGGTCACGTTGATCAATCCGAAAATTCCGAAGGTGGTGTTGAAAATTACACGGCTACCGTCGCTTGCGGCTTGAGTGAATTTGAGTTGCAACAGGTCATTTGCCGTGACGACCACATCATCCAAGTTGGAAAAGAAGTTGTTTACCAGCGTCTTGGCCGGGGTCGGAACAAGGTTGGCGTAAGCTTGCGCAGTGGGTTTGACGACAGCTTGATCGATGGTGTCGTTGAACACATAGACTTTGCGATTGAGTGGCTCGAAGCGGTCTTTTTCCAGCGTGTAGGCACTGAGGTGAAGTGTGCTGCAACCGGTCAGGGCCAAGCTGGCGATCAGCATCGAGAGTCGCATTAAAGTCATTACGTATGAAATCAGGAATCTGCCTGGGGTGGATTATAGGAGGAAATTTCAGCCTGTTGCAGCATTGCGTTGCGCGAGTGTGGCGTCTCCAAGCTGATGCGGCCCAGCGCACCGGTGCGATAATCTTGTAGCAATGTCATCGCTGCTTTTTCCAGATCCATGTCTTTTCCCCGGATACGGTAGCCGCGCAACTTGGCAATGGCTTCGATGAGCGCGAAACCATCCATGCCCGCCGCATCCATTTTGTATCGGGCGTGGAGCAACTTCGGATATCTCGCCAGCAGGATGTCCCCCAGAAAGGCAGCGACCTCTTCGTCGATGATGGCGTTGCGCCCGATGCTGTGGCTGGCGGCCAGCATTAACCCGTCACTCTCATGTTCGATTTTTGGCCACATCAAGCCCGGTGTGTCGATCAGCGTCGTATGGTCGTTCAGATCGAAACTCTGCTGGCTTTTGGTGATGGCGGGCTCATCTCCAACCGCAGCCGCACGGCGCTTGAGCAAGGTGTTCATCAGCGTGGATTTGCCGACGTTGGGGATGCCCATGATCATGATGCGTAACGGCTTGAGGCTGGTGCCGCGATGCGGGGCGAGGGGCAAACACAGTTTGGGAATCTTCACGGCGTCACCGGATTTTTTGCACGAGAGCGCAACGGCCTGCACGCCATCCTGTTTGTTGTAGTAGTCCAGCCAGGCTTGGGTTGCAGAAGGATCGGCAAGGTCGGTCTTGTTTAAAACTTTCAGGCAGGGGCGTTGCCGATGCAGGCGCAACTCACGGATCAGCGGATTGCTGCCTGCTTCCGGTACGCGAGCATCCAATACTTCGATCACCACGTCGATGCGCGCCATCGTTTCGGCGGCTTTCTTGCGTGCCGAAGTCATATGTCCGGGGAACCATTGGATCGCCATACGGGTAGGTAAGAGGAAAAGTGGCGCGCATTCTAACTGTTTGACGATGATTACTCACGCTCCCATAATCGGGGCATCATTCAACGGAGCGCGACCATGACCACGATACGGCAACAGGATTTCATCGACAGCATCGCCGAATCACTGCAATTTATTTCGTATTATCACCCGCAGGATTACGTTCGCGCACTCGCGGAGGCGTACCGGCGCGAGGAGTCTCCCGCCGCGAAAGATGCCATGGCGCAGATTCTTACCAATTCGCGTATGTGTGCGTTGGGCAAGCGCCCGATCTGCCAGGACACCGGCATCGTGGTGGCCTTTGTGCGGGTGGGCATGGGGGTGTCCTGGCCGGATGCAACCCTGAGCATCACCGAGATGGTGAACGCGGGGGTGCGCAAAGCTTATTTGCTACCGGACAACGTGTTGCGTGCCTCCATCGTGAGCGACCCGGCGGGAAGACGCAAAAATACGGGCGACAACACGCCGGCTGTCGTGCATTTTGAACTGGTGCCGGGTGACAAGGTGGACGTGCGCATCGCGGCCAAGGGCGGTGGTTCGGAGAATAAATCCAAGATGGCGATGCTCAACCCCAGTGATGATCTTGTCGAGTGGGTGGTGAACCAACTGCCCACGATGGGGGCGGGGTGGTGTCCCCCGGGGATGTTGGGAATCGGCATCGGCGGCACGGCGGAGAAGGCGGTATTGCTGGCCAAAGAAGCGCTGATGGAGGACATCGACATGACCGAGCTCAGAGCGCGCGGTGCAAGGAATCGTATCGAAGAGTTGCGCATCGAGATATTCGACAAGGTGAATGCGCTGGGCATCGGTGCCCAAGGCTTGGGCGGATTGACCACGGTGCTGGATGTGAAGATCTTGGATTACCCCACGCACGCGGCATCCAAACCTGTCGCCATCATCCCCAATTGCGCGGCCACGCGCCATGCGCATTTCGAGTTAGACGGCAGCGGGGTGGCGACATTCACGCCGCCCAAGATCGAAGACTATCCCGACGTACATTGGCAACCCGCGCCCGATGCGCGCCGTGTGAACCTGGATACGGTCACCCGTGAGGACATCAAGCAGTGGCAACCGGGAGAAACTTTGTTGCTTTCCGGCAAGTTGCTGACCGGGCGCGACGCCGCGCACAAACGCATCGTCGATATGCTGGCGAAAGGCGAAAAGCTGCCGGTAGATTTCAGCGGACGTTTCATCTACTACGTCGGCCCTGTCGATCCCGTGCGCGACGAAGTTGTCGGCCCTGCCGGCCCCACCACCGCGACACGCATGGATAAATTCACCGAGACCATGCTGGCGCAAACCGGACTCATCGGCATGGTCGGCAAAGCCGAACGCGGCAAAGCAGGGCTTGATGCGATCAAAAAGCATGAAGCGGTGTACCTCATGGCCGTGGGCGGCGCGGCCTATCTGGTTTCCAAGGCCATCAAACAATCTCGGGTGTTAGCCTTTGCCGATTTGGGGATGGAAGCCATCTACGAGTTCGAGGTGCAGGATATGCCGGTGACGGTGGCGGTGGATACTCAGGGGAGGTCGGTGCATGAGACGGGGCCGAGGGAGTGGCAGGGGAGGATTGCGGGGATACCGGTGAAGGTGGTTTGAAGTGAATAATGAGATGTCGTCTAAATATCGTTAGCCTATGCATACATGTCCCCATTGCATGAACGCCACCATATCGAATTTCGATAAATGGCTCTCCGACAGAATTACCCCAACAACGTGTAGTGTGTGCGGAGGGCTGTCTTACGTTAGCCATCAATCCATCGCATTTGCCAAATTAGGAGCTATCGCAATCGGGCTCGTTGGGGCTTGGTTGGCAGCGTACTTCATGAATTTCTATTTAGTAGTCACGACTGCAATATTGGCAGCGGTTTGGTTTATGCGATTTTGGTATATAGCTCCCCTTAAAAACACTGACATCAATACAGTTTCTGACCAATTGGCACATTATGCCGTTGCACTTCATATATCAGTCATAGCAGGAGTTATATGGGTTGTTTATTACTACGTCCTATGATTCGCGTAGGGCAAAAACAAATGGGTATTGCGCCGCATGGATTGAATGCAACACCGTCGGGGGTTGCCCGACAGCAAGTTACCTTCTTTTGCTTCGCCAAAAGAAGGTAACCGAAGAAAAGGCGACCCCGGTGCGCCGCTGCTTCGCAGTTCCCTGCGTTGCTCGACTGGTCAGGCGGCTGCGGAACTCGCGCTACGCGCTCAGACAGTCCTCGCCGAAATCCCCTGACCAGCCTGCGCTACTCGGCGGCGCACAGGGGAATGAAGGTCAAAGGCGGTGAAGCGGTTTGGTGTGCGCTGCACGCACGATTTTTTTTGATGGTGAGGCGGGCGTTGCCCGCCTCACAGGTTTTGGGTTTGGGTTTTTGATTCTCCATCCCCTGTGCGCCGCCTCGGTCAGGCGCGAACAAGCGGTGGGGTTAGGCGAGCACTGCTTGAGCACGTGGCCGCGTAGCGGATCGTGCGAGTTGCGCAGCCCCGCTTGTTTGTGACTGACCGAGGGAACCCACGAAGTGGGCGGCAAACCGGGGTCGCCTTCTTTTTGGTTACTTTTTCTTTGGCGAAGCAAGAAAAAGTGACTAGCTGTCGGGCTACCCCCGACGGTGTTGGGTTTGAAAGGAAGAGGGAATGCAACGAGTGTTCCCCCACCCTAACCCTCCCCCGGTGGGAGAGGGGACAAAACCCGGCGGGCTTCGCCCATCCCCTTCGACAAGCTCAGGACAGGCTTCGATACGGCTGCGCCTACTCAGAACGAACGGTCTGCGTAGCACCTCCCCCCCAATTAGCATCAGCGCACGGGGCATAGTTTCATGGATTTATCCCCCCTTTTCGACTATTATGCCGCCCTGCTCGTGTAGTACAGAATTTACGAATTGGCGGGTCTCCCCGCATTGCACTTTGGTGAATCTGGTCAGGTCCGGAAGGAAGCAGCCACAGCCAAGCGGTGCAAGTGCCGGGGGTAAGGCTCGCCTCCTATTTTTCGAGGGTGTTGCACTCGATTGGAAAGTGATATGTCAGCGACGTCTGTCTTAGCCCGCAAATGGCGCCCCAAAAGTTTTGCCCAACTGGCAGGGCAGGAACACGTCGTCCAGGCGCTGACCAACGCCCTCACGCAAAACCGTCTGCATCACGCATATCTGTTCACCGGCACACGCGGCGTGGGTAAAACAACCATCGCGCGCATCTTTGCCAAATCCCTGAATTGTGAAAATGGTATTACTGCCACACCCTGTGGTGTGTGCGGCGCTTGCACTGAAATCGACAGCGGGCGGTTTGTTGACTTGATCGAATTGGATGCGGCTTCCAACACCCAGGTCGACAACATGCGCGAACTGCTGGAGAGTGCACTGTATGCACCGTCCAGCGGGCGTTTCAAGGTGTACATCATCGACGAAGTGCACATGTTGTCGAAGTCGGCGTTCAATGCCATGTTGAAGACGCTGGAAGAGCCGCCCGCGCATGTGAAGTTCATTCTCGCTACCACCGATCCGCAAAAGATTCCGGTCACCGTACTGTCGCGCTGTTTGCAGTTCAACCTCAAGCAACTGCCGCCTGCGCTGATTCTTGCGCAGCTGCAATTTGTACTGGGTCAAGAGGGAATTTCGTATGAGACGGGTGCGCTGAATCTGATTGCACGTGCTGCCCAGGGCAGTATGCGCGATGCACTGAGTCTGCTCGATCAGGCAATCGCGTACTCATCCGGCAAGGTGGAGGAGTCGTTGGTGCGAACGATGCTGGGTGCTATCGACCGGGGCTTTCTTTTCGATCTGTTGGTATCGTTGCGTGCGCGGGATGGAGCAGGGTTACTGCGAATTGCCGATGACATGGCGTTACGCAGCCTGTCCTTCGGAGCGGCATTGCAAGACTTGGCGACGCTGCTGCATCGCATTGCTCTGGCGCAAACCATCCCCCAGGCGCTTGCGGAAGATGAGCCGGAACGCGCGCGATTGTTGGACTTGGCCGAACAGTTCACTGCGGAAGAAATACAGTTGAATTATCAGATCACTATTCATGGCCGAAATGAGATCGACTTGGCACCTGACGAATATGCCGGATTCACTATGACGCTTCTACGGATGTTGGCGTTCGCGCCCCAGAACGCGACAACAAGCGTCCACAAGCCAAAGGTAAGCTCTGCGTTGCCAACGACAAAAGTAACGCTGAGTACCAGCATTGAACCCATGGCTGTCGAGCCCAAACCGCTTGTACCCGAAGCTAAATTAGCATTGGCGCAAGAACCCTTGGATACGGTCAATCTGGATTGGACAGTTTTGCTTTCCCAGCTCAATCTGCAAGGCATGGCGCGTGAGTTGACCAAGAACAGCGTATTGGCCAGTTTTTCGGAAAACCGGGTCGTGCTGAATCTTTCGCCACAATACAAGCATCTGCAAAATAACAAGATCGCGCATGACAAAGTTCAAGCCGCGTTGAGCGAGTATTTTGTCAAGCCGGTCAAACTCACTATCCAACTGGGTGCGGCAAGCGACGTAGCCACGCCTGCGGCAGTTGAACAAAGCGAGAAGCAAATGCGGCAGCTGCAAGCGGAAGAGGCAGTCAGGCAAGACCCCTTTGTGTGCGATGCACAAACGCTGTTGGGTGCTCAAGTGATCGAGAGTTTGATCAAACCTGTATAACGAAATCGGAGGGAATGAAACATGATGAAAGGCGGCATGGCCGGACTGATGAAGCAGGCACAACAGATGCAGGCAAACATGAAGAAGGCGCAAGACGAACTCGCGATGATCGAGGTGGAAGGCCAGTCCGGTTCGGGGATGGTGAAAGTGACCATGACGTGTGCACACGAAGTGCGCCGCGTGAACCTTGATCAGAGCGTGCTGGATGATAAAGAGATGCTGGAAGACTTGATCGTGGCGGCACTGACAGATGCCAATAACAAAGTTGCAGACACATCCAAGAAGCGTATGAGCGGTTTTTCTGCCGGCATGAATCTGCCGCCGGGATTGAGTCTGCCGTTCTAGCGTGTGCCGATGAAGACACCTTCCAGTCTTGAGGATCTGATCAAGGCACTGCGTTGTTTACCCGGCGTCGGGCCGAAATCCGCGCAACGCATGGCCTACCACCTGTTGCAGCGAGACAAGCCGGGAGCACTGCATTTGGCGCAATCAATCGGACAGGCAGTCGCCTCCGTCAAACACTGCAGCAAATGCAATAATTTTTCCGAGGAAGATATTTGTGACTTGTGCCGTTCGTCGCGGCGCGAGACGGATCTTTTGTGTGTGGTGGAAATGCCCGCAGATCTGTTGATGATGGAGCAGGCGCAGTGTTTTCGCGGTATGTATTTCGTCCTGATGGGAAGGTTGTCTCCGCTGGATGGTATGGGTGCAGGGGAACTCCCGTTGCAGCGACTGCTCAAACGCGCGCTTGAATTATCGTGCGAAGTGATCCTAGCGACTAACTTCACGGTCGAGGGTGAGGCAACCGCGCATTACATCGCTACCTTGTTGCAGTCACGGGGTATCAAGGTCTCGCGTATCGCGCGTGGGTTACCGGTTGGGGGGGAGTTGGAACACGTGGATAGTGGGACTTTGGCTCAAGCCGTCCTGGAAAGACGAATGGTGACGGAATGAATGAACTGGCTGGTGTGAATCCTCAAGGCGAACGATTGCAAAAAGTACTGGCTCAGGCGGGTATTGGTTCAAGGCGCGAAATGGAGGAGTGGATTAGTGCGGGAAGAGTCAATGTGAACGGTAATGTGGCCACATTGGGATTGCGGGTTTCAGACGGAGACAGGGTGCAAGTGGACGGTCGATTCGTGCGCCTGCAATTGCAAAGCGAACAAGCGATGCCGCGTATCTTGCTCTATCACAAACAAGAAGGTGAGATCGTCAGCCGGGATGACCCGAATGAACGAACCAGCGTTTTTGACAGCCTGCCGAAATTGAAAGGTCAAAAATGGATAGCGATCGGGCGATTGGATTACAACACCAGCGGATTGCTCATCTTTACGACGTCGGGTGAATTGGCCAATCGGCTGATGCATCCACGCTTTGAAGTGGAGCGCGAATACGCGGTACGCGTCCAAGGTGAGATGAAACCAGAGCAAATGCACCAGATTACCCATGAGGGTATCGAGCTGGAAGATGGGCGTGTGTTATTCGAATCTCTCAGTGACGAAGGGGGTGAAGGGTTCAACCATTGGTATCGACTCGTGCTCAAGGAAGGCAGAAATCGTGTTGTACGCCGTACTTTCGAAGCTTTGGGGTTGCAGGTCAGTCGTTTGATGCGGGTGCGTTTTGGCATTATTCACTTACCCCCGAGAATCAAGCGCGGAATGATGGCCGAGTTAGGCGAAGGCGAAGTGACAGAGATTTTGGAATGGGTCGGACTGCCGGTCGGATTTGTCAGGCAGATGTCTGAAAATGAGCAAAAAACCAAGTCTGCTGGCAAGCGCAAAAAAATAAAATGAACTGGCGGGAAAGGTGAACTCTCGTTAGAATTCGCGGGCTTATAGCGGGTAGTTGTGCTACCCAAGCACGGCAGGTATGTACATCGGACTGGATAAATGGAACAACGAGGCAACAAGACCATCATTTGTAGCGTTTTTTTCTTGGATATCGTCGAATATTCCAAGAAGTCGGTCTCTGGTCAGATATCTTTGAAGGAACGTTTTAACGCTTTTCTTTCCACAGCCATTCGGGATGTTCCAATTGCGGACCGCATCATTTTGGATACAGGGGACGGAGCCGCGATCAGTTTCTTGGGCGATATTGAAGATGCTTTGCAGGCGGCATTAAGCATGCGAAGCAGCCTGTTGAGCGAAGGGGTTCGCATGGAACCTGCTTTGCTGGTACGTATGGGTATCAATTTGGGGCCGGTGCGGTTGGTCAAAGATATCAACGGGCAGCCGAATATTGTTGGCGACGGCATCAATGTTGCACAGCGAGTGATGGGTTTTGCGGATTCGGGACAGATACTGGTCTCCCGTTCCTATTTCGATGCCGTGTCGCGTTTGTCGCAAGAATATGCGGGTATGTTCCATTATCAAGGGTCGCGTACGGATAAACATGTACGTGAACATGAGGTTTACGCCATTGGTTACCCGGGCGACTTTACATCCACTCAACGCAGTATCGTCATCAAGCAACAACTTGAAACGGCGCAGGGTTGGGACAAATTTGTTGTGCAAGCCAAGAGCTATTGGGGGGATTTCGTCCACCATGCCAGTGTAATTGAAAGGCGTGGATTAGAGACTTTTCGCAGGGCATCACCACAGCAGCGGGTTCTAGTTTTAGGTTTTATCACTATCGTGCTGTTGTCCATGGTGTTGGGAATCTATAAGCTCACCCAACGCGCTACCCTTTTGAATAATCAGTCGTCTGCTTCTTTGCTGCCCTTGTCGCGTGTGGTTGCTGTCATACCTGCTTCTGCTCCGGTGGCATCGTCACCGCAACCTTCGACCGCGACACCGCATTCTGTCATTGTTCCTAAAGCATCCGAGGAAGTTAAGGTTGTCAGTAAGTCGGAAGGTGAGAAGAAAGTTCAGGGTATCAAGCAAAGCTCAAGGGTGCGCACTTTGGCTGAAACGACAGGGGGGCCGGCGCTAGTGAGTTTGGCCATCTTGCCGTGGGGTGAAGTTTATTTGGATGGCAAATTGCAAGGTGTGAGTCCGCCCTTGCTTGAACTGCAAGTAGTGGAAGGTAAGCATGTTATGGAAATCAGAAATTCGACTTTTCCGGTCTATAAACAAACGGTGGTTGCCAAGCCCGGCGAACAAATTAAAATAAAATATAGCTTCAAATAGTACGGCTGATTGGGGGAGTTTGATGAGATTGAGTTTATTGTTGGCGAGCATGTGCTCACTGGTGCTGGTGGGTTGCGGTTCGATAATAAGCACCTGCGATGATGGGGGAGGCGGCGTCAGGTTGTTCGGAAAGAACAAGGCAGAACAAAAGTTGGATATTGGTGTCAGGGAGTACCAGGAAGGGAATTATCTGACTTCGATGGAGGCATTGAAGGGGGTGTTGGAAACGAATGTGGCCGACAAGAGTGCAAAAGTAAATGCTTACAAGTACCTCGCATTCATACACTGCATCTCTTCTCAAGAGGTGATGTGCAAGGGTTATTTTAGCAAGGTGCTTGAGCTTGATCCGGAGTTCGAATTGACTTCTGCAGAGGCTGGACACCCGATCTGGGGACCGGTTTTCCGCAGTGTGAAAAATGCAGGCTCGAAGGCAAGCACTCCAACTAAATAGGCTAGATGGCAAAGGATATGATCAGTCAACTCGGGCGTTATGAGGTCTCAAGCGAACTTGGACAAGGGGCGATGGGAGTCGTCTACAAAGCCAAGGATCCCCTTATCGACCGTGAAGTGGCACTCAAAACGATCAATCTGAGCTTGGCACAGGAAGAACGTGAGGAGTTCGAGGGGCGTTTTTATCAGGAAGCCAAAGCCGCAGGCCGTCTCAGTCATCCGAATATTGTCACTATCTTTGATGTGGGTAGAAGCGAAGATATCGCCTATATCGCAATGGAATATTTGCATGGGCGAGAGCTACGCGACATCCTAAACGACAACAAGACGCTTCCCGTCGATCAGGTTATCGATATCACTTCGCAGGTAGCATTGGGTTTGGCCTATGCGCATGAACATGGCATCGTGCATCGTGATGTCAAACCCTCGAATGTCATGGTCGGTCGCGATGGACATGTCAAGATTACCGACTTTGGTATCGCCAGAATGGCTTCGGCCGCTGTCAGGACGCAGACTGGGATGGTGCTGGGCTCGCCGAAATATATGTCCCCGGAGCAGGTAATGGGTAGGTTGACGGACCAGCGCTCCGATATTTTTTCGCTCGGTGTGATGCTCTATGAGATGCTGACCGGCCAAGCACCGTTTCAAGGCGAAAACATCAACGCCATTATGTACCAGACTTTGAATTCGATTGCTTCGCCACCCAGCAGTTTGAACTCTGCAGTGCCGGAGATGTTGAATTTCATCGTGGCCAAAGCGTTGGCTAAAGACTTGGACTCGCGTTATCAGAATGCGCGGGATCTGGCGAATGATTTGCGAGCGTGCCGAAATGTCATGCCACGCGAGGAAAAAAATTCTTTAGGCACTTCCCTTAGAGCGGATGCTAATTCCACCTTTTCGGAAACCGCTATTCCTTCGGACGGGCTTTCTGAGGATCAAACAGCGCCCATGGCGGCTTTGACTTTGTCAGCGTCATTTGATTCTACTGAAGCCACAATGCGACTGGCGGCCATGACAGCAAGCCAAGAAGATATTGAAGAATTATCAAGGACGTTGCGCTTCGCGCGGCCTAGCATCGAAGAAATCAATCTTGCCGCATCCGGTTCGTATTCCAAAAGTGGTATTTACCCCTCTACTTCGCAGGGTGAGGCACTCGGGCAAGATATTCCCCCATCAAGCTATGGTGGTTTTTTGCTGCTGGCTATCATTATCATCGTGGTGATAGGCCTCATTTCCACAATCGCTTTCTGATTTATTCTGCCTAACTGTGGCACCCGCTTTTTCGGGTTACTTTAATTTACGATCATCGCGTATTCTGAAATGCTATCTGCTGACAAGTTGTTTGGTCGTGCTTTTTGTTCTCGCACAAATTGAAGCAAATATTTTCGGGAGGCTATTGGGCGCGATTCTTGTGCTCATTTCGGGTACGTCTGTTTATCTGAATCTAGCCCAACTGGGTGCTGCCGGCTCGGTAATAGCTTTCAGATTGGAGAAGGAGCATGGAATTACTCTGACGAGGAAAGATGGACTACTTTTGAAAGGTAAACTTGCAAAAAGTAGCTTCGTCACATCTTTTTTGATACTTCTCAATATCAGAACGAATGATTTAGGCAAACACAGCCTGGTCTTGTTGCCGGACAGTATGGACTGCGATTCATACCGCCGCTTGTGTGTCGAGTTGCGGTTGCGCAGGGAAAATTAGTCTGGCGGAGTCAAAATTGTCGGTGTTGCACTCGGGAGCATCTGCGGGTAATCCTTGCTGTAGTGCAATCCACGGCTTTCATGCCGCGACAAGGCACTTTGCACGATGAGATCGGCTGTCATCACCAAGTTGCGCAACTCAAGCAGGTCGGCGCTTACATGGAAGTTGCTGTAATACTCGTCGATCTCCTCGTGGAGTAAGCTGATCCGGTGTTGAGCACGTTGTAATCGTTTCGTGGTGCGCACGATTCCGACATAGTCCCACATGAAACGCCTGAGTTCGTCCCAGTTGTGCGATATCACGACCAACTCATCTGCGTCAGTGACACGACTCTCATCCCAGGAAGGTAACTCCAGCAAGGCGTTTTTCGGCTGTTGCAGAATATCCTCGGCGGCAGCATCAGCGAACACAAGACATTCGAGCAGAGAATTGCTCGCCAGGCGATTGGCACCATGCAAACCGGTGCAGGCATTCTCACCGATCGCGTACAAATCCTTGACATCGGTTCTGGCACGCAAATCGGTCATCAATCCGCCGCAGGTGAAGTGCATCGCCGGCACAACGGGAATAGGCTGTTTGGCGATATCGATGCCCAAGGACAAACAGCGAGCATGGATAGTAGGGAAGTGCTCTTTCAGAAACGATTCCGACTGGTGTGAGATATCAAGATAGACGCAATCAAGGCCACGTTTCTTCATCTCATAATCGATGGCCCGAGCCACCACATCACGCGGTGCCAACTCGGCCCGTTCATCATGCCACGGCATGAAACGGGTGCCGTCGGCAAGCCTTAACAGACCGCCTTCGCCGCGCACGGCCTCGCTGATGAGAAAAGACTTGGCATGCGGATGGTAGAGGCAAGTAGGATGAAATTGCATGAATTCCATATTTGCCACCCGGCAACCCGCGCGCCAACCCATTGCAATGCCGTCGCCTGTGGCAGTGTCGGGGTTGGTGGTGTACAAATATACTTTTCCCGCCCCTCCCGTTGCCAGAACAGTATTGTTTGAGGCGATGGTCAATACTTTGCCGGTGGAGGAGTCGAGTACATATGCGCCGTGACAGCGATGTTCTGGCTGCCCTATCTTGTTTCCGGTGATCAGATCTATCGCGATATGCTTTTCAAGCAAGGTCACATTGGGATGCGACAGGATTTTTTCTGCCAACGTTTGCTGGACTGCCTTCCCGGTTGCATCCGCCGCGTGGATGATGCGCCGATGGCTGTGGCCGCCTTCGCGAGTCAAATGGTAGTCGTTGCTGTCGTTAGTTTCTTTCGAAAAAGGCACGCCCTGTTTGATAAGCCAATTGACCAACTCGGCTCCACGCTCGACCACGAAACGTGTAGTAACCGGATCGCACAACCCGGCCCCAGCGGTCAGCGTGTCTTGAATATGTTCATCCAGGCTGTCTTCCGGGCTTTGTACGGCAGCGATCCCGCCTTGAGCCCAAGAACTTGCCCCGTCCAAGAGGGACTTTTTAGTGACGATGGCGATTTTTTGTTGGTCGGCGAGTTTGAGCGCCAGAGTCAATCCGGCCAACCCGCTACCAATGATAAGAGTGTCGAAGCGCAACACGATGCTGAATGTAATTGGAATAGGGCATGAGTCTATATTAAAAATTCGTTCTTATTTCTGCAAAGTGAACTAATTGTTTTCAACAATGTCAATTGGCGCGTTAAGAGCTAGGCTGACGATGCTCAAGTGTCCGGTTATACTTAAGAGCCACAAAACGTGGATCAAAATACTTGGAAACCGGGAACGGAATGGGTGATAGGGAAGTCGACCAGCAGCTAGTGGAGCGCGCACAACGCGGCGACAAGCACGCGTTCGAGTTGTTGGTGGTCAAGTACCAGCGCAGGCTGGGCCGGTTGATTTCCAGATTCGTTCGGAATGCTGCCGAGGCGGAAGACGTCACCCAGGAGGCATTCATCAAAGCCTATCGGGCCTTGCCCGGCTTTCGCGGCGACAGCGCTTTTTATACTTGGTTGTACCGCATTGGAATCAATACGGCGAAGAACCATCTGGTGGCGCAGGGGCGCAGGGCTCCCACCAGTACACCCTTGGACGCGGAGGAAGCCGAGTCTTTTGAAGAAGCATCGTTGTTGCACGAGGTGTCGACCCCCGAAAATGAATTGATGAGCAAACAAGTGGTCGATGTCGTGAATGCATCCTTGCAGCAATTGCCTGAAGATCTGCGGATGGCCTTGACTCTGCGGGAGATCGAGGGACTCAGTTATGAAGAAATCGCGGCGGTGATGAGCTGTCCGATCGGAACGGTCAGGTCGCGCATATTTCGGGCGCGCGAGGTGGTGGCAAGCAATTTGCGGCCATTGTTGGGAACACGTGAAGACAAGAGGTGGTGATGATGAGACAGGAAATTTCCGTTTTGATGGATGGCGAGATGTTCGAGGATGAAGCTGAACATTTCTTTGACAAATTGAAACGTCACCCTGAGTCTTCCCAAGATTGGAGTACCTATCATTTGATCGGAGATGCCTTAAGACAACCCGATCATATTCACCGCGGCATCAGTGCTTCATTCCGTGAACGTTTGCAAGCCGAACCTACCGTCCTCGCACCTCACAGCCATACTCCCCAACGTGTGAAACAATATGCGCTCTCTGCGGTGGCATCAGTGATGGCACTGGCATTGGTTGCATGGTTGTCGTTGCAAGTCGAAGAAGAATCGATACCGCAAATCGCAGTCGTTCAGCCAAGTAATGCAGTGCGCCCCGCCTCCTTCCAGGAGAATGACTATCTGATGGCGCACCAGGAGTTTTCCCCCAGCGCGGACGTGCAAGGAGCGGTTTCTTATATCCACACTGTGGCGGCCCGATAGTGCGAACAGTCCGGCTACAACTTGGGGTGTCCTGCCTGCTTTTGTCATGCGCTTCTTCGGTGATCGCTGATCCATTGCTGTCCGATGCCGAGTGGTTGCGCACGATGGCGTTTGCCGCTCACCAGACCGACTATTGCGGGGTGTTTGTCTACCAGTCCGGTGGGCGCGTCGAAATGTCCCGCATTACGCATATCACAGACAAAGACGGGGAGCATGAACGCTTGGAAGGATTGGATGGTCTCAGGCGCGAAGTCATTCGCAACAACGAAAAAGTTTGGCTTTACCTGGGTGAAAAAAAGGTAAGAGTCGAGAAGCGCCGGGCACAACATGCTTTCCCGGCTTTGCTTCCCGAGCAGATACAGACATTGAAAGAAAATTACGAGATTAGCCAAGGCGAAGAAGACAGGGTGGCAGAATTCCATGCACACACGGTCTTTTTCAAACCGAAAGACAATCTTCGATATACGCGCAAGATGTGGGCGCATAGCGAATCGGGACTATTGCTCAAAGCGCTCGTGTTGGATGAGCAAGGCAGGTTGATCGAGCAATACGCATTCTCCCAGTTGGAAATTGGTGGAAAAATCAATCGAAAGTGGATTCGTCCTGAAGAAGTCGAACCGATCATTCAAGCAAAAAAGAGAGAGTTGACCGCCCTTCAAACAGAAAACGTCGAAAGTGTTCCAAGCGGGTGGCAAGTCGACGCGGTTCCATCAGGTTTCAAGAAGTTGTTCGAGATGCGACGCACGATCTCCAGCAAAAAAATTCCACTGGTGCATATCGTTTATTCCGACGGGTTGGCTGGCATTTCGATCTTCATCGAAAAGATCACCCAAGTAAGGGATATTCCGGGATTGTCGAGTCAGGGAGCGGTGCATATGTACAGCCGATTGGTGGGTGAAAATCTGGTGACGGTCGTGGGTGAAGTACCGCCGCGTACGGTCATCCAAGTGGCAGACTCGGTTCGTTTCGCCGGAGGTTGAGATGCTTGAAATGCGCGCCATTATTTTGACTGTCACAGGCGATGAGGCGGAGATCAGCCCGGTGGGGGGCGGAGGTTGCGGTCACTGTGATAGCAAGAACGGGTGTGGCAGCAACACGCTGACCAAGATGTTTTGTAGTAGTCAACCGCGCAAGTTTCAGGTACGCAATCAGGTTGGGGCGGTAGTGGGTGATGAGGTGAACGTATCGCTCCCGGACGGAATTTTGTTGCGCAGTTCTTGGCGCATGTATCTGTTGCCACTCTTGCTCATGTTGAGTTGCGGACTGTTTGGCGCATCTCTGGCAGTCGGCTCGGAACAACGCGATGTGTTTGCGCTACTGGGATCGTTGTTGGGGCTGGTGACCGGTTTTGCCTGGGGTAAATTCGCGTCTATGAACGACCGACCGCAGGCCGTTGTGCAATCCATTGTTTCATCGCGTGTCAATTCCTGAATTAACAATTTGCCGAGGAAGAAAATGTTTAAACGATTTATCGTGCTGGTGATTTTGGTTGTTTTTGCCCCGTCCCTGTTTGCCAAAGAGTTGCCTGACTTCACCGACTTGGTGGAGAAACAAGGCGCGGCAGTGGTGAACGTGAGCACCACACAGATCATTCGCGCGCCGCAGGCCTTCCAAGGCATTCCCAATCTGCCCGAGAACGATCCGTTCTATGAATTCTTTCGCCGTTTTGCTCCCCAGATGCCGCGTGAACAGGAATCACAATCTCTCGGGTCTGGATTCATCATCAGCGCGGACGGTTACATTCTGACCAACGCACACGTGGTGGATCGTGCGGACAAGATCACAGTACGCCTGACCGATAAACGCGAATTCAAGGCCAAGGTCATTGGAGCCGACAAACGCACCGACGTGGCATTGCTCAAGATCGACGCGACAGGATTGCCCAAGGTCACACTGGGCAAACCGGAATTGATCAAAGTGGGTGAATGGGTATTGGCGATTGGCTCACCGTTTGGCTTCGACAGCAGTGTGACAGCGGGGATTGTCAGTGCCAAGGGACGCTCTCTGCCGCAGGAGAATTTCGTGCCTTTCATTCAGACCGATGTGGCGATCAACCCCGGCAATTCCGGTGGGCCGCTTTTCAATATGAAGGGTGAAGTGATTGGTATCAACTCGCAGATATACAGCCGATCCGGCGGTTATATGGGGTTGTCGTTCTCCATACCGATCGATGTGGCGATGGACGTGGTGGATCAATTGCGCAGCAGCGGAAAAGTGACGCGCGGACGCATTGGTGTTTCCATACAAGAGGTCACGCGCGAGTTGGCGGATTCTTTTGGATTGGCCAAAGCGGCAGGCGCACTGATTTCCAGTGTCGAAAAGGCCGGGCCGGCGGACAAGGCGGGCGTAAAAGCCAGCGACGTGATTCTCAAGTTCGACGGCAAACCAATCGTCAGTTCGGTGGATCTGCCGCGCATCGTGGCCGCGACCAAGCCGGGGAACAAAGTGGCAGTACAGTTATGGCGCAAAGGCAACACGCTGGATGTTTCTCTGGTGGTCGGCGAGATACAGGAGACTACTGAAAAACAACGGGCACAAGCCGGCAAAGAAAGTGAAGAGTTGTCGCAAAGCGTGAGTCGTCTTGGCTTGGCGGTCAGTGAACTCACTGATCAGCAAAAAGCCGAACTGCAAGTGGAGGGCGGCTTACTGGTTGAAGAGGTCAAAGGCGCCGCTGCCCGTAGCGAATTGCAACGCGGCGACGTGATCCTTGCTATCGGCAACATCGAGATTCACACGGTCGAGCAATTCAACGAGGTCCTGAAGAAAGTCCCGCAAGGGCGCAATATCGCTTTGTTGGTCAGGCGCAACGAAGGCACCGTCTATGTGCCGATACGTCTGGATGAGAAATAATCTGCTCAAGGACTGTCCACGTATTCCCTGAAAATCGGCTAGAATCCGCGCCTTACGCAACCGCCGCACCCTTGCAACGATGCTCTCCTTTTTCGGGGGAGTTTAATCGCACCTTTACCAAGCTGGTGAAGGTCGGTGAGGGGGCGGGATTTTATATAAGAGCCTCATGCAGCATATCCGTAATTTCTCCATCATCGCCCACATCGACCACGGCAAATCCACGCTGGCGGACCGCATCATCCATTTGTGCGGCGGCTTATCCGACCGCGAGATGGAAGAGCAGGTACTCGACTCGATGGACATCGAGCGCGAACGCGGTATCACCATCAAGGCGCAGACTGCCGCGTTGTCCTACAAGGCGCGCGACGGGCAGATCTACAACCTGAATCTCATCGACACACCGGGGCACGTCGACTTTTCGTATGAAGTTTCGCGCTCGCTTTCTGCCTGTGAAGGCGCCTTGCTGGTGGTGGATGCCTCGCAAGGTGTCGAAGCGCAGACCGTGGCCAACTGCTACACCGCGTTGGATTTGGGTGTCGAAGTCGTGCCGGTGTTGAACAAGATCGACCTGCCCTCCGCCGACCCGGCCAACGCCATCGCCGAGATCGAAGATGTGATCGGCATTGACGCGCAAGATGCGGTGCATTGCTCGGCCAAGACGGGTTTAGGGGTGCAGGATGTGATCGAGGCGATGATAACCAAAGTGCCACCTCCCAAGGGTGATACTCAAGCACCCTTGCAGGGACTCATCATCGACTCGTGGTTCGATAACTATGTCGGCGTGGTGATGCTGGTGCGCATCGTCAACGGCACACTCAAACCCAAGGACAAGATTTTGTTCATGGCGACCGGCGCGCAACACCTTACCGAAAATCTCGGCGTGTTCACACCTAAATCACAACCGCGCGAAGCGTTGTCGGCAGGACAAGTGGGCTTTGTGATCGCCGGTATCAAAGAATTGAAAGATGCCAAAGTCGGCGACACCATCACTTCATTGGCGCGCCCGGCAAGCAGCGCGTTGCCCGGCTTCAAGGAAGTGCAGCCGCAAGTTTTTGCCGGATTGTTTCCGGTGGAATCCAACCAATATGAAGCACTGCGCGACTCGTTGGAGAAACTCAAGCTGAACGATGCCTCGCTCCTGTACGAGCCGGAAGTCTCGCAGGCCTTGGGCTTCGGCTTCCGCTGCGGTTTCCTCGGACTGTTGCACATGGAGATCGTGCAGGAACGCCTGGAGCGCGAGTTCGATATGGACTTGATTACCACCGCGCCCACGGTGATCTATGAAGTGGTTCTGCGCGACGGCACACTGTTGATGGTGGATAACCCGTCCAAGATGCCCGACGTGTCCAAGATCGAAGACATCCGCGAACCCATCGTCGATGTGAACCTGTATATGCCGCAGGAATATGTGGGCTCGGTGATCACGCTGTGCACGCAAAAACGCGGGGTGCAGAAAGACATCAGTTATCACGGCAAGCAAGTGTTGCTGAAATATGAGATGCCCATGGGCGAGATCGTGATGGATTTTTTCGACAAGTTGAAATCGGTGTCGCGCGGTTATGCTTCGATGGATTACGAGTTCAAGGAATATCGTTCCGCCGACGTGGTCAAGGTGGACATCCTCATCAACAGCGAAAAAGTGGACGCGTTATCCATCATCGTGCATCGTGCCAACAGCCAGCATCGCGGGCGCGAAGTGGCGGCAAAGATGCGCGAACTGATCCCGCGCCAGATGTTCGATGTGGCGATCCAGGCCGCCATCGGCGCCAACATCATCTCGCGCGAGAACGTCAAAGCATTGCGCAAAAACGTGCTGGCGAAATGTTACGGCGGCGACATCTCGCGCAAACGCAAACTGCTGGAAAAACAGAAAGCCGGCAAGAAGCGCATGAAGCAGGTGGGCAGTGTGGAAATCCCGCAAGAGGCGTTCCTGGCCATCTTGCGTGTGGACGATAAATAACGGAACAAATTTATACAAATGACTTTTGCATTGATCATGTTTGCGCTGCTGGTGTTGACCGGAGTGATTTGGTTGCTGGACAAATACGTGTTGCGAACTAAGCGCGCGACCGGGTCCAAAGAGCCGTGGTGGGTGGAATATTCCAAGAGTTTCTTTCCGGTCATTCTGGCCGTGTTTCTGTTGCGCTCATTTTTGGTCGAGCCGTTCAAGATTCCCTCCGGTTCGATGATCCCGACCTTGCATGTGGGTGACTTCATCCTGGTCAATCGCTACACCTACGGTCTGCGTCTGCCCATCGTCAATAAAAAAATTATCGCGGTGAATGAACCGCAGCGCGGCGATGTGATGGTGTTCCATTATCCGAACGATCCGTCGATCGACTACATCAAGCGCGTGGTCGGCTTGCCCGGCGACAGCATCGTGTATCGCGATAAACAGCTGTGGTTGAACGGCAAGTTACAAACACAAACACGGGACGGCGATTACAACTATGTCGAGAGCGGGTTGAATTTTCTGCATACCGAGCGTTATCAGGAAGACCTGAGCGGCCATGCACACCCGATCCTGCTGAATCCGGAAATGGCACCTATCCATCTCGGCAATGTCGAGGAGTTTTCCGCGTTCGAGATGTGCAGTTATAGTGCGCAAGAGATGCGCTGTACCGTTCCGGCCGGTCACTATTTCATGATGGGCGATAACCGTGACAACAGCCGCGACAGCCGTTATTGGGGCTTCGTCCCGGATGAATTGATCGTGGGCAAAGCGTTCTTCATCTGGATGAATTTTGGTGAATTGGATAGGGTCGGTCTGTCGATCAATTGACATTGAAAGGGGTGCACATGGGATCAACACATCATCAGCAACGCGGACTGAGTATGCTTGGATTCATCGTGCTGGCAGCATTGGGCATTTTCGCCGCCATCTTGGGCATGAAATTGATCCCGCCGTATATGCACAATGCACAGATCGAATCGATATTCAAAACCATCGCGGCCGATCCGGCCATGCAGTCGGGCACAGTCAAGGACATCAAAGAGTCATTCAGCAAGCGTGCCAGTATCAATTACATCACCGACATTTCGGCGGAAGATATCGATATCAGCAAGAACGGTACGACGCTCAGCCTGAGCGCGAGCTACGCGGTGAAGATTCCGGTCGCTGCCAATATCAGTCTGGTCATCGACTTCAATCCAAGCAGCGATTGAATCAAGTTCAATGAAGCACGCGGCATTGTGCAAGCAACTCGGCTACCGGTTTTTGCAGCCGCAATTGTTGCAACGCGCCTTGACGCATCGCAGCTACAGCGCAGCGCATAACGAACGGCTGGAATTCTTGGGCGATAGCGTTCTGAATTGTTGCATCGCAAAATATTTGTACCAGCATTATTCCGACCTGGACGAAGGCGAGCTTTCCCGACTGCGTTCCAATCTGGTCAACCAACAGACACTCGCCACCCTGGCCCGACAATTGAATCTGGGCGAGCAGCTGCTACTCGGCGAGGGTGAGCTCAAAAGCGGCGGATTTAGCCGTCCCTCGATTTTGGCCGATACGCTGGAAGCCTTATTCGGCGCAGTGTTGCTGGATGCGGACTTTGCGGCAGCGGAGAGCGTGGTGCTGGGATTGTATGTGCCGTTCATAACCCGGGCCGACCTGCAAACGCTGGGCAAAGACGCCAAAACACTGCTGCAGGAATTCCTGCAAGGCCGCAAATTGGCACTGCCGAATTATTCGGTGGTCGAGATCAAAGGGGATGCACATGCCCAGACATTTGTGGTGTGTTGCGAGATCGCACAACACGGACTAAAAACACAGGGCGAAGGATCAAGCCGGCGCATCGCCGAACAAATCGCCGCCAATCTTGCCTATCAACGAATCAAAGAAAATCCATGACCGAATCCAAACTATTTCACAGCGGTTTCATCGCCATCGTCGGACGTCCCAATGTGGGCAAATCGACCTTGCTCAACCACCTGATCGGGCAGAAGATCAGCATCACGTCGCGCAAAGCACAGACCACGCGGCACCGCATCACCGGAATCCTCACCGAGGCCGACACGCAATTTGTGTTCGTGGATACGCCGGGTTTCCAGACGCAGCACACCAACGCGCTGAATCGCGGCATGAATAAAGTGGTGACCAACAGTTTGCGCGATGTGAGCGTGGTGTTGTTCGTGCTGGAAGCGCGCCATTTCGACGAACGCGATGAACAAGTGTTGAAACTGTTGCCGCAGGACCGCCCGGTGATCCTGGTCATCAACAAAGCCGACTTGATGCAGGACAAGAACGAACTCTTGCCGTTCATCCAGCAGATCGCCGCGCTGCGCCATTTCGCCGCCATCGTCCCGGTCAGCGCAAGACAAGGCAAACATCTTGATACCCTGCTGGATGCCATACGCCCGTTCATTCCCGAGGGCGAACATCTGTATGCCGAAGATGAGATCACCGACCGCAATGAACGTTTTCTTGCCGCCGAATTGTTGCGCGAAAAGGTCTTCCGTTTTACCGGTGAAGAGCTGCCGTATTCGGTCAGCGTGATCATCGAGCAATTTAAACTCGAAGGTAAACTGCGCCGTATTCACGCCGCAATACTGGTGGACAAAGACGCGCACAAAGCCATGCTCATCGGTGCCAAAGGCGAGAAGCTGAAAGAGATCGCCACGCAGGCGCGTCTCGATATGGAAAAACTGTTCGACGGCAAAGTCTTCCTCGAAGTGTTCGTCAAAGTTCGCAGCGGCTGGGCGGACAGCGCGCACATGTTGAAATCGCTGGGGTATGAGTAAGAAGCCGTCATTCCGGCCTGCGCCGGAATGACGAATTGGATGTCTGAGTTGCAGCCCTTCAGGGCTGTTGAGGAGTGATGATGACCCCGCGCGAATTCATCGAGAAGTGGAAAGACAATCCGCTCAAAGAGCGCGCCAGTTATCAGCTTCACTTCATCGATCTTTGCGCCCTCGTCGGCGTTCCTACTCCCTCCCCATCCAGCCACGAAACTTATTGTTTCGAACGCGGTGCCACGCGCACCGGAGCAGGCCAAGGCTGGGCAGATGTATGGAAGCAGAGTCACTTCGCGTTTGAATACAAAGCCACGCGACGCAACCTGGGCGAAGCGCTCAAGCAGTTGATGACCTACGCACTGGCGCTGGACAACCCGCCGCTGCTGGTCGTGTGCGACACCAACATCATTCAGATACACACCCACTTCACCAACGCGCCCAGCGAAGTGCACACCCTCTCGTTGGATGACATAGCCTCACCCGACAACCTCAACAAGCTGCGCTGGCTGTTCACTGATCCCAACAAATTCATCCCGCAACGCACCCTCATCCAGATCACCGAAGAGGCGGCGGGCAAGTTCGCCGCGCTTGCGCAATCGTTGAACCAGCGCGGCCACGAACCGCAAGTCGTCGCGCATTTCCTCAACCAATGTCTGTTCTGCCTGTTCGCCGAAGATGCCGAATTGTTGCCGGGTAAATTATTCGAGCGCCTGCTGGATAAATCGCAGACCGATCCCGCCAAACTTTCCAGCCGCTTCGAAGAACTCTTCAAAGCCATGCGAAAAGGCGGCGACTTTGCACTGGAAGACATCCACTGGTTCAACGGTGGCCTGTTCGAGAAAATCGAAGTGCTGCCGCTGGAAACCGCCGAGATCAAGATACTGCACGAAGCCTCCAAGCTCGACTGGAGCGGCATCGAACCTTCCATCTTCGGCACCCTGTTCGAGCGCGGACTCGACCCCAAGAAACGTTCGCAGTTGGGCGCGCACTACACCGACCAGCAATCCATCCAGCGCATCATCAACCCGGTCATCGTCGAACCGCTGACCCGCGAATGGGAAGCCGCGCGCGCCGACATCGCCGCCAAGATCGCCAAGCGCAAAAAGCAGGGCGACAAAGCCGAACGCGATGCGCAGGCCGTGTTCACCACTTACCTTGAACGGCTCAAGAACTTCAAAGTGCTCGACCCCGCCTGCGGCAGCGGCAACTTTCTTTACCTCGCCCTGCGCGCGTTGAAAGACCTCGAACACAAAGCCAACCTCGATGCCGAAGCATTGGGCTTGCAACGCCAGATCACCATCGAATGCTCACCCGCCAACGTACTCGGCATCGAACTCAACCCCTACGCCGCCGAACTCGCCCGCGTCACCGTGTGGATCGGCGAAATACAGTGGATGCTCAAGAACGGCTACCCCATCCGCACTAGCCCCATCCTGCAAGCGCTCGACCACATCGAGAATCGGGATGCGGTGCTCTTGCTTCCCTCTCCCACCGGGGGAGGGATTGAGGGAGGGGGTATGCGGGATAACAAAGAGTGTTCCCCCACCCCAACCCCTCCCCCGGTGGGAGAGGGGCTTGCAACCGAAGCCGTGTGGCCGACCGTCGATGCCATCATCGGCAACCCGCCATTCCTCGGCGACAAAAAGATGCGCGCAGAGTTGGGCGACGACTACACCGAAGCCCTGCGCAACTGCTACGCCGATAGAGTGCCCGGCGGCGCAGACTTGGTGACCTACTGGTTCGAGAAAGCGCGTGCGCACATCGAAGCGGGCAAATGTCTGCGTGCCGGATTGGTTTCGACTAACTCGATTCGTCAGAAGCGCAATCGTCCGGTACTCGAACGTATATTGGAGAGCGGACAAATCTTCAACGCGTGGAGCGATGAGGAATGGGTCAACGACGGTGCGGCAGTACGCGTATCACTGGTCTGCTTTAGTTCCCTCTCCCACCGGGGGAGGGCGGAGGGTGGGGGAATCACCCTCAACGGAGTATCTGTCGCCAACATCCACGCCGACCTCACCGCAGGCGGCAATGGTGGCAGTGACCTGACGAGTGCGCAGCCACTCAAACAAAATGCGGGGTGGTCATATTTCGGTTTATGTCTGGCGGGTGCATTCAAAGTGCCAAGTGAAACAGCGCAGGCTTGGCTCAAGCAACCCAACCCGCACGGTAAACCCAACTCGGATGTGTTGAAACCCATCTACAACGGTTCAGACATCACCCGTCGCTGGGCGGGCGACTGGGTGATTGATTTTGCATTGATGGATGAACAGCAGGCCGCGCTTTATGAAGCGCCGTTCGCTTATGTGGTTGAACACGTCAAGCCCACACGTATCGGCAACAACCGCAAGGCGCGCGCCGAAAAATGGTGGCGGCATGGTGAGGCACGTCCAGGATTGCGAGCCAAACTTGCTGGACTGCAACGCTACATCGCCACGCCAGAAACAGCTAAGCACCGCTTCTTCGTCACCTTCCCAATTAGCGTTGCACCTGAACATAGCCTCATCGTTATTCCATCGGATAGCGATTCGTTGTTCGGTGTTCTGTCATCGCGTTTTCACATCGTTTGGGCGTTAGCCAAGGGCGGACGCATGGGGATGGGCAACGATCCGCGCTACAACTCTTCACTCACATTCGAGACATTTCCATTTCCAGAAGAGAAAGCACAAGCAGGTATGGCTGTCGTCGCACAAAATCTCAACGAACTTCGCAACAACTGGCTCAACCCACCCGAGTGGACAGATTGGGTGCGCACTGCTGAAGAAGAAAAAGCAGGCTATCCATTACGCCCTGTCGCCAAACCCGGACACGAAGCCGACCTAAAGAAACGCACCCTCACCAACCTCTACAATGCCCGTCCTGCCTGGCTTGCAAACGCACACAATGTGTTGGATGCCGCTGTCGCCAAAGCCTACGGCTGGAACGACTACACATCGGAGATGAGTGATGAAGAAATCTTGCGGCGGTTGTTGGTGCTAAACCATTTGCGGGCTGGAGTGGTTGACCAACAGCAACCAAAAATCGTATAGTCACCCAACCATGAAACCCAAACACATCAAACTATCCTCTGACAGCACAGCATTCCGCACGGGATTCCTAAACGGTTTGGGTGCGCCTGCTGTTTTATTCACGGATTTTCGTTGCCCCGCAATTAAGGTTTACGGTGCCGATTTAAGTAACCTTCCGTCGAGTGCTGTAGGCGGTTTGGCGCAAGACTGGAATCGCGTTGGTGGAGATTTTCGCGTAGCTGTTGAGCAACATGTCAAAACCGCCTAGACGTCAGAACCAACCTCAGGCCGTTCAAGCCCAGCAAGTCCAAGTTAGTCATCAGAAGATACACCACGGCCCACTTCCGGCTCCGGAAGATTTGCAGCGTTACAACGAACTATTGCCGGGAGCGGCGGAGCGCATCATTACGATGGCTGAAATAGAGCAACGTCATCGCCACGAGCAAGAAAGTAAGGCAATCTCGTCTGAGCTGGTAACAAGAGAGGTTTTACAAGCCACCGAAAAGCTCCGCATTGATGGAGTGATGCGTAGTGATAGACGTGGGCAATATCTGGGTGCAGCAGTATCCATCTTGGCTATTTCAGGTGCTATTTATACCGCCGGGAGTCAACCATACGTTGCGGTTGCTCTAATTAGCTTGCCAATTCTTGGCATAGTTAAAGCATTGCGAAATGGCCCAACGCAAACTCCTGTTGATAAGCATACGTCCAACTAGTCCACGTAGGACGCAATCGTTATTGCGCCGAATGTAAGTCCGGTGCAATGCGCGTCGCTTATTGACACCCTACACTGTGGGCTTTTATGGGTGATGTTTGTGATCGCGCGCATTGATGTAGTAACATTGCTACAAATCCAATTCGGGAGGTTCCTATGACGATCACAACTTTATCCAGCCGCGAGTTCAATCAACGGTCAAGCGATGCCAAGCGGGCGGCTAGCAATGGCCCGGTGTTTATCACTGACCGTGGACATCCGGCGCATGTTTTGTTGAGTATCGAGGATTACCGGAAACTCACGGGTGGTCAGCAGAAGATCGCCGACCTGTTGGCTTTTCCCGGGGTGGAAGCGCTTGAGTTTGAAGCGCCCAAGTTGCGTGATCTTGCGCGTCCAGCCAAGTTCAAATGATGTTCATTCTCGATACGAATGTGGTGTCTGAACTACGCAAAGTAACAAGCGGTAAGGCAGACAAACGTGTGGCGAAATGGGCGGCTAGTGTAGTGGTAGCTGATTTGTATTTGTCTGCGATCTCTATGCAGGAGTTGGAGATTGGCGTGCAGCTCGTCGAGCGGCGCGATGTGAAGCAGGGTGGGCTGCTTCGCGTTTGGTTGAACGACCACGTATTGCCTGCTTTTGCGGGGCGCATCCTGCCGATTGATGAGGCGGTTGCCCGGCGTAGCGCGAGCTTGCATGTGCCTGACCCGAAGCCGATGCGCGATAGTTTGATTGCGGCAACAGCGCTGGTTCACGGTATGACGGTGGTGACGCGCAATGTGGCGGATTTCGAGGCATCCGGCGTGCAGTTACTGAATCCTTGGGTTTGGGATGGCAAGGTGTAGACAGTATGATTGGCGATATTGCCAAGGCTATCAAGTTGGCCGCTACGCTTGAGGAGTGAACCATGACTAAAAAAATCAAAGTTGCTGACCTGCCAGAGTTCGACATCACCGAGCATCTCGATAGCGAGCAGGCGATTGCCGAATACCTCACCATCGTTTTGGAAGAGAACGATCCTGCTGCTTTGGCTGATGCGTTGGGTGTTGCGGCGCGTGCGCGCGGCGTTGGGCGTGAAGTTGGTCGCACAGCCAGTCCATTCGTGACCGCATGAGTGCATCCGGAAAAAATCGCATCCAGGACGAGCCTGCTTTCGTACTGCACAGTTATCCGTTTCGCGAGACGAGTCTGGTGTTGGAGGTGTTTAGCCGCCAACACGGGCGCGTGCCACTGGTGGCGCGCGGGGCACGCCGCCCGCGCTCGGCATTGCGCGGGTTGCTGATGAGTTTTCAGCCGTTGGCTTTGAGCTGGTTCGGCAAACATGAGTTGCGCACCTTGCATGGTGCGGAGTGGCAAGGTGGTCAAGCGCAATTGCAAGGCACGGCGTTGTTGTGCGGTTTTTATCTGAATGAATTACTGCTCAATCTGATGGCGCGCGATGACCCGCACACGAACCTGTTTGATTATTACCAGCAGACCTTGCAACGGTTGGCGCAGGAAGCCGATCATGCATTTACCCTGCGCTGTTTTGAAAAACACCTGCTGCAGGAATTGGGTTACGCGCTGTTGCTCGACACCGAGGCGGACAGCGGCCAGCCCATCGTGCCGTCCCGCAACTACCGTTATATACTTGAGCGCGGCGCAATCGCGGAGACGGCACATGCGTCACAAGGCATGCCGGTATCGGGCAAGACACTGTTGGACATGGCGGCCGATGATTACCGCGATATGAACAGCGCGCGCCAGAGCAAACAACTGATGCGCATGCTGCTCGACCATCACCTGGCAGGAAAGATTTTGCATACACGCGAACTGATGAGGGATTTACAGAAACTATGAAACTCGGACTGAATATCGACCACGTTGCCACCTTGCGCCAAGTGCGCGGTGCGCGTTATCCCAACGTCATCCGTGCCGCGCTGATTTGCGAAGAAGCGGGCGCGGATGCCATCACGCTCCACTTGCGCGAAGATCGCCGCCACATTCAGGATGCCGATGTGGAAATCTTGCGCGGCATGTTGCAGACGCGCATGAATCTGGAATGTGCGGTGACGGAAGAAATGCTCAACATTGCGTTGCGCATCAAACCGCATGACATCTGTCTGGTGCCGGAAAAACGCGAAGAGTTGACGACCGAAGGCGGGCTGGACGTGGTCAACCATTTCGGCGCGGTACAGCGTGCCACGCAACGTTGCCAAGAGGCGGGCATCCGCGTCTCGTTATTTGTGGATGCCGATGAGCGGCAACTGGAAGCCGCCTGGAAAACCGGCGCGCCGGTGGTGGAGATCCATACCGGAAAATACGGCGATGCCGACAGTGTTCAGGCGCGTGAGCAGGAGCTGGCGCGCATTTTTCATGCCGCTTTGCATGCTCATTCTCTGGGCTTGCAAGTGAATGCCGGGCATGGTTTGAACTATCACAACGTGCGCCCCATCGTGGACATCCCGCACCTCGCCGAGCTCAACATCGGCCATGCCGTCATCTCCGAAGCGGTGTTCATCGGACTGGAGCAGGCGGTGAAAAAAATGAAGGCTTTGCTGGTGGCATGAAGTACGCACCAAATACAAGGCCGTTCGTGTTGAGCTTGTCGAAACATGAATGGCCTTCGACAAGCTCAGGCCGAACGGGAAGTTTATGATCTTCGGCATCGGCACCGACATCGTCACCGTAGCACGCATCGAAGCGGCGATGTTGCGGCACGGTGATGCTTTCGCGCAACGCATCCTCAGTCCGCAGGAATATGCGGAACTGGCAGTTAATACGCATCCCGCCCGTTTTATAGCCAAGCGTTTTGCGGCCAAAGAAGCCTTTGCCAAAGCGACCGGTCAAGGGCTGCGTCACCCGCTGAGTCTGCGTCGCATCGCTGTCAGTCACGATGCCCTGGGCAAACCGGTCTTTGTGTTCGATGCGGAATTGTCGGCACATCTTGAACAGCTTGGCATCGGTCACCACCATTTGAGTATCAGCGACGAGCGCGATACGGCGCTGGCGTTTGTGATTTTGGAAAGGAAAGTTTGATGGGTAATGGGCCGGTAATGCTCGACGTGGCAGGCAAGCAACTGACGGCAGAAGACGAGAAACGTCTGCAACATCCGCTGGTCGGCGGGGTGATTCTTTTTGCGCGCAACTATGAATCCCCCGGCCAGTTAGCCGAGCTGACCGCCCGCATCCACGCTTTACGCAGCCCGCCTTTATTGATCGCCGTGGATCACGAGGGGGGCAGGGTGCAACGTTTTCGTGACGGATTCACCCGCATCCCGCCCATGCGCGAATTGGGAAAAATATGGGATGAGCATCCCAAACGCGCCAAACATTTGGCGCAAAACGTCGGGTATGTCTTGGCTTCGGAACTACGCGCCTGCGGTGTGGATTTCAGTTTCACACCGGTATTGGATGTGGATCACGGTGCAAGTTCGGTCATCGGCGACCGTGCCTTTCATACCGAACCGCAAGCGATCGCCGAGCTGGCGCACAGCCTGCTCATCGGATTGAAGTTGGGTGGCATGCCCACCGTGGGCAAACATTTTCCCGGGCACGGTTTTGTGTGCGCCGATTCGCATCTGGAGATCCCAGTGGATGAACGCAGCTATACCGACATCGATTTGTGCGACCTCATTCCGTTCCGCCAGTTGGTTAATTTTGGTCTCACCGCAGTGATGCCCGCGCATGTCATCTATCCCAAAGTCGATGCACATCCGGCCGGTTTTTCCAAAGTGTGGCTGAAAGATATCCTGCGCGGCGAATTGGGTTTCGAGGGATGTATTTTCAGTGACGATCTTTCCATGGAAGGGGCGACGGTAGCGGGCGGTATCGTGCAACGCGCCGAGGCGGCGCTGAAGGCGGGATGCGACATGGTGCTGGTTTGCAACAAGCCGGAATCCGCCGACGCACTCCTGCTCGGCTTGAAATGGGATATGCCGGTGACCGGCAAAGCGCGCTTGGCGCAGATGCATGGCCGCGCCCATCCCAAGAACCTTGCGCAATTGCATGAGGATGCGGAGTTCATCAAGGCATTGCACGAGATCGGCAAGATCGGCATTCGCGAAGGCGAGCTGCCGCTGTAGCTATTTGGCAGGGCGCTTGCGATAATCACGGCCGTAATTTTCCGTCCTGAACAGCTGATGATATGAGTGAATTCCAACTAAGCCTTTTGGGCATCGGCGTGATCGTGGTCATCGCCGTGTTTGGCTATGGTTACTGGCAGCAGTGGTCTTACCGGCGCAGCCTTGGCAGGGCGCCCGACGAACAGGGCGTCAAAGCGAATACGAACACGTTGCGTGATAAAAATTCCAACACTTCAATCAACGATCCGTTCGATGCGAACGGTACACATCATTTCATTGACGAACCCGCGCAAGATTCGTTCACACAACCGGACGATAAGACGGATTACATCGTCAGCATGACGTTCAAATTCCCCCACAATGCACAAGTGCTGGACGGTTTCTGGCAGCGCCGTTTCGACTACGGCAAGACCGTGCTGGCCTGCGGATGCAACACGGCAAGCGGTAACTGGGAGCGGCTCATCCCGGAGAGTCCGTCCACCTACCGGGAGATCAAGGTGGCTGTGCAACTGGTGGATCGTAACGGTGCGATCAGCGACACGCGTTTGTCCGATTTTCGCGAACTGTTGGGTGACATCGGGCGCAAGTTGGATGCGGATATTGTGTTACCCGTGGCCGACTTGGCCGTCGAGCGCGCGCGCGAACTGGACACGTTCTGCGCCAGCGTCGACCAGATGATCGGCATTAATATTTTTCCCGACAGCCAACACGGAATCTTCGGCAGTGAAGTGGCGCGCGCCATGTTACACGTGGGAATGAGTTTGCAGGCCGATGGAACATACCACCTGTTCGACGACACGGGCGCGACGCTTTTCACGCTGAGCGCATCCGATGGCAAACCGTTTCAGCACCACACACTGGACCAATTGCGGGTCGCGAGTCTGACCTTGCTGCTGGACATTCCGCGCGTCACCGAACCTGTCGCAAGGTTCGATGAAATGATCCTGCTGGCCCGCGAAGTCGCCACCCTCTTGCGCGCCACCTTGGTGGACGACCAGCGTGTCTTTTTGGGCGACGCAGCCATTGCACAGATCAGGGCCCAGGTCGAATCGGTCGAGGCGCGCATGCTGGCCGGTGGTTTGTCACCGGGTGGCGAGCAGGCATTACGCTTGTTCAATTAAATGCTTGCGAAACAGCGCATCGCTGAACTGCGGTCAGAGCTTGAGCGCCACAATTTGGCCTATTACGTGCTGGACGCACCGACCCTTCCCGATGCGGAATACGACAAGCTGTTCCGCGAGCTACAAGCCCTCGAAGCACAACATCCCGAACTGCTGACTGCCGATTCGCCCACACAGCGTGTTGGCGGAAAAGTGTTGGACGGTTTCAAACCGGTGTCTCATGCCGTGCCCATGTTGTCCATCCGCACCGAGACCGATACCGAAGCCAGCGGTGCGTCCAATTTCGACACACGGGTGCGCAACGCGCTGGATTTGAATCAGGGCGAGATTGAATACAACTGCGAACTCAAGTTTGACGGCCTAGCCATCAACCTGCGTTATGAGCGCGGGGTGCTGGTACAAGCGGCCACGCGCGGCGACGGCGAAACAGGCGAAGACGTCACGCAGAATATCCGCACCCTTCACTGCATCCCTCTGCATCTCAAGGGCTGTGATGCGGAAGTGCTGGAAGTGCGCGGCGAGGTCTACATGTCGCGCAAAGACTTCGAGCGTTACAACGAAAAACAGCGCGTCAATGGATTGCCCGCACTGGTCAATCCGCGCAACGGGGCGGCGGGCAGCATCCGCCAACTCGATCCGGCGCTGGCGGCAAAACGTCCGTTATCTTTTTATGCCTACGGTCTGGGCGAGGTCAAAGGTTGGTCGCTGCCTGACACACACAGCGGCATCCTTGATACCTTGCTTCAGTTCGGACTGCCGGTGTGCGAAGAACGCAGCGTGGTGATCGGCGCAAGCGCATTGGCGGATTTTCATCGCACTGTCGCGGCCAAACGCGACACGCTGCCGTTCGATATCGACGGCGTGGTGTACAAGGTCAACAACCTCGTCTTGCAAGCCCGATTGGGATTCGTCTCACGTGAACCGCGCTGGGCCGTGGCGCATAAATTTCCGGCAGAAGAACAGCTCACTGTGGTGCGCGACATCGAAGTACAAGTCGGGCGCACCGGCAAACTCACACCGGTAGCCAAGCTGGAACCCGTGTTTGTGGGCGGCACCACCGTCAGCAACGCCACCCTGCACAACGAAGGCGAGATCCGGCGCAAAGACGTACACATCGGTGACACGGTGATCGTGCGCCGTGCCGGCGACGTGATCCCGGAAGTGGTGAGTGTGGTGTTGGAGCGGCGACCTGCAAATGCCAAAGCCTTCGTCATGCCGACGACGTGCCCGGTGTGCGGCAGCAAGGCGGTGCGCGAGGAGGGGGAAGCGGATGTCCGTTGCAGCGGCGGATTGTTCTGTTCGGCCCAGCGCAAACAAGCCCTGCTGCATTTCGCCGGCAGGCGCGCGATGGATGTCGATGGCCTGGGTGACAAGCTGGTGGAGCAACTGGTGGACGAGAATATCATCCGCTCGCTGCCCGATCTGTATCGTCTGGATGGCGTGACGCTGGCCGCACTGGAACGCATGGCGGCGAAGAGTGCGCAGAACATCGTGGATGCTTTGGCGAAAAGTAAACACACCACCCTCAACCGCTTTATTTTTGCACTCGGTATTCGTCACGTCGGCGAGACGACGGCCAAAGACTTGGCGCGTTATTTCGGCAAGCTGGATACGATTTTGCAAGCGGATGTCACGCAACTGTTGGCTGTGCACGATGTCGGTCCGGTGGTGGCGCAGAGCATCGTTGAGTTCTTCGCGGAAGTCCATAACCGCGACGTGGTGCAACAGTTGCGTGAATTGGGTGTGCACTGGGAGGAGCATGAAAGTAGCGGCGCAAAAATCTTGCCGCTGTCCGGCAAGACTTTCGTGCTCACCGGAACACTGACCAGCCTGAGCCGCGATGAGGCAAAATCGCGGCTGGAAGTCTTGGGCGCGAAAGTCGCCGGTTCGGTTTCAAAGAAGACCGATTGTGTTGTGGCAGGGACGGAAGCGGGAAGCAAACTGGATAAAGCGAAAGAATTAAATGTGCCGGTGTGGGATGAGGCGGCTTTGCTCGAACAGTTGAAAAATTATGAGTAATGCGAATTTGCAATCTAGCAGTATTTGTAGGGTGGACAAACGGCATTTCTGTTTGCCCGCGCGGAGGAAAACGTGGGCAGTGCGTGTGCTGTTGGGGATTCATCCCCTTACAACCACGGCCTACCCCTTGCGGGTGCAAAAACGTGCCCACCCTGCGATGAAACAGGTTGCTGTGACAAGTAACGCTGATGCTAACTAACCAACAGGCGCGCGACATATTGGCCGATGCCGAGTTGCTGTGCAGTGCGGACCAAGTGCAGTCCGCCTTGCAGCGCGTGGCCAAAGAGATCAATTCAGCTCTCTCCGACCGGCATCCGCTGGTGTTGTCGGTGATGGGTGGAGCGGTGGTGTTCACCGGCCAACTGTTGCCGATGCTGGATTTTCCGCTGGACTTCGATTATCTGCATGTCTCGCGTTACGGCAACGACAAGCAGGGTGGCGAATTGCACTGGAGGGTGGCGCCGCGCGAGAATGTGCGGGGAAAGGTTGTGCTGGTGCTGGACGATATTCTGGACGAAGGCGAGACCCTGCACGCGATCAAACAGCGCGTGCTGGAACTGGGTGCAACGCAAGTGTATTGCGCCGTGTTCGCTGACAAGATTCGTGGCAAGGTAAAACCCATCCGGGCAGATTTTGTGGGAGTGGAGTTGCCCAACCGTTTCGTGTTCGGATACGGCATGGATATCCACGGTGCGTGGCGTAATTTGCCCGCGATCTACGCAGTGAAGGAAGAATAATATGTTGGCAATCATCGGTGGCACCGGCCTCAATCAACTCACCAACCTGCGCATCACCCACCGGCAAGTGTTGCGCACACCCTATGGCGAGCCCTCCGGCCCGCTCACCTTTGGCACCATCAACCAGCACGAAGTCATGTTCATCGCGCGCCACGGCTACGGCCATACCATCCCGCCGCATGAGGTGAACTACCGCGCGAATTTGTGGGCGCTGCGCGATCAGGGAGCCAAACGGATAATCGCCGTGGCTTCGGTTGGCGGCATTCGCGCCGATCTGGTTCCCGGCACGTTGGTGGTGCCGGACCAGATACTCGATTACACCTACGGCCGCGCATTCACCTTTTTTGACGGCCGTGAAAAATCCGTGACGCATATCGATTTCACTTGGCCGTACAGCAAGAAGGTGCGCCACGAAATACTGGATGCGGCGCGTCGCGCGTGCGAGAAGTGCCTCGATTCCGGCGTGTATGCCGCGATTCAGGGGCCGCGTTTGGAGACGGCGGCGGAGATCAACCGCTACGAACGCGACGGTGCGGATATGGTGGGCATGACCGGCATGCCGGAAGCTTCGCTGGCGCGCGAACTCGGCTTGGACTACGCGGCGATTGCGGTGGTGGTCAACTACGCCGCCGGGCGCGGCAGCAGTGTGTCGCGGATCGCGCTGGACGAAATCGGTGCCGTGGCGCAACCGGCAATGGCGCGGGTACGGCATATCCTGGAGAGTGTGGTGGAAAGCGATGGCGATTAAACAAATCCTGAGAATGGGTGATCCGCGCTTGTTACAGAGCGCCGAGCCGATCACAAATTTTGGCAGTCGGGAATTGCGTGACCTGCTCGCCGACATGCGCGACACCATGCACGCGTTGAACGGTGTGGGTCTGGCCGCACCGCAAATCGGCGTCGGGTTGCGCGTGGTCATCTTCGGTGTGGAAAAAAATCCGCGCTATCCCGATGCCGAAGAAGTGCCGCAAACCGTACTCATCAACCCGGTCATCACGTATTTATCGGAGGCGATGGAAGAGGGCTGGGAAGGCTGCCTCAGCGTACCGGGGATGCGCGGTCTGGTGCCGCGTTATTTGCAACTGCGTTATCAGGGGCGCGACGAAAACGGGACAGCGATCGACCGAAGCGTGAGCGGCTTTCATGCGCGTGTGGTGCAACACGAATGCGACCATCTGGACGGCATCCTGTATCCGATGCGCATCCGCGACCTGGCAAATTTCGGCTTCAGCGATGTTCTGTTTCCGGATTCTGACTTGCAGGACGAATGAACCTAAAAACAATTGATCACGCGGGGACGCGGAGAACGCGGGGAAATTCAAAGTGCTATGGCTAATGCAATTATCACCCAATTGGGGAAGCTCTATTTTATACAACAGGTTGATTTTACTCCGCGCTCTCCGCGTCTCCGCGTGAGGCTGCTTTTTCTGGGATGAACATTTCAAACCGGAGTTTTCATGAACATCCCGGCACTGAGATTATTTAACCAGCAAATTTCCCAGGCACGTTTCGATACGCCGCAGCAGGTCGTCGCGTGGATGGGCGGAATGCAGGGGCAAGACTACGCCGGGGCCAAATGGTCGATCGGTTTGCGTTTGCAAAATTCGATCGAGTCGGATGTGGAACGGGCGATCGACGCGGGCCAAATCATTCGCACGTGGCCGATGCGCGGCACCCTGCATTTTGTGGCAGCCCAGGATACACGCTGGATTCTTGCGCTGACTTCGCCCAAAAATCTCACCGGCAGTTTGCGCCGGCGCCAACAACTCGAACTCGACGACAAAACATTAGCCCGCTGTCACGATGTTTTTATCCGTGAGTTGCAGGGCGGAAAACTGCAAACCCGCGACGAACTTTATCGCGCATTGGAAAGTTCCGGCATCTCCACAGCCGGCCAACGTGGTTATCACATTTTGTGGAATGCCGCGTTGCATGGACTCATCTGTTTCGCCGCCACGCGTGACAAAGAACAGTGCATCGCCTTGCTCGACGAGTGGGTTGCTCCGGTCAAAACAAAAACGCGCGATGAGGCGCTGGCCGAATTGGCGTTGCGTTATTTCACCAGCCACGGTCCCGCAACGATCCAGGATTTCATCTGGTGGTCGGGCTTGAGTGCGGGCGAGGCGCGTGGCGGATTCGAAGCCATCAAATCCCACCTGATAACCGAGACTGTCGATAAATTAATCTACTGGATGTCACCCGTTATGCAGGCACCGGATGGGCTGGCAAAAACGTTTGTCCTGCCCGGATTCGACGAATACCTGTTGGGTTACAAAGACCGCAGTGCCGTGCTCGATGCGCAACATGCGGAAAAAATCTGCCCCGGCGGTAACGGCGTGTTCGCGCCAACTATCATCCTCGACGGGCGTGTGGCGGGGACGTGGAAACGTAGCGTAAAAAAATCATCTATGGCGATCGTCGCTCTGCCCTTCACAGTGTTGAACAAGAAGCAAAAGTTGGCTTTCAATCGGGCGGCCGAGCGTTATGCGACTTTTTGGGGGCTGCCGGCAACGTTTTCTTGACAGGGGAAATCATGGAAAAGCTCGATCTTAAAAAAACAACTCAAACATTTGTACCAACCTTCCACCCAACACGTCACACCGGTGGAGGTGCCGCCCATGAATTATCTGATGGTGGATGGCAAGGGCGATCCCAACACCGCGCAGGAATTCGCCGATGCCATCACGGCGGTTTTCTCGGTCGCTTATACCCTCAAGTTCATGGTCAAGAAGAGTGCGCTGGCCATCGATTACGGCGTGATGCCGCTGGAGGCGCTGTGGTGGGCAGAGGACATGAGCACGTTTAGCAGCGGGGACAAGAGTAACTGGTTATGGACGGTGATGATCGCGCAGCCGCCATTCATCAGCAAAGAAATGGTGCAGGCCGCTTGCGCCGAAGTAAAAAAGAAAAAGGATCCGGCGGCGCTTGCCAAATTGCGCTTCGAGGAATTCGTCGAGGGATTAAGCGCGCAGCTCATGCACATTGGCCCGTTCAGCGAAGAGGGGCCGAACATCGAACGCGTGCACCAATTTATTGCGGAGAGCGGACACCAGCGTTACGGCAAACATCACGAGATCTATCTGAGCACTATTCGCAAAGCCGCCCCATCGAAATGGAAGACGGTCATTCGTCAACCGATGCGCTAGAAATGAAAAACGGTTATGGATCCTGTTAACCAATTTATCGAAATCGCAGCGGACTCTCCGACGCAGACCGCGACCATCCCCCGCGACAAAGGCGACAAACGCTCCATCGCTTGCATCGAATATGAACTGTTGAGCAGCAAGCCCTATGGCTACACCCTGGCTGAGTTAAAGTTCGCCACCCATGTGTTGCACAAACAGATTGCATCCAATGAATTGAGAGCACACCGCCAGCAGCTTTGGGATGAATATTTCGCCAAGCCCTATGCCTGCATGCGCGCCTCGCCGCTGACCAAGCAATACGGTTGGGGCGCGCATTACGACGAGAGCGGAAAAATCGCGCTCTATCCCGTCGAAGGCAAAGAGTATCTGCGTTTCGTCGCAGATTTGTCCATCCAGAAATTCTCTGCAATGCGCAGCAAGCGAGCCGATAAATGAACATCGCCGACCTGCCTAACTTCGGCCCAAAATCGCAACGGATGTTGGCGCAGGCGGGTATTGAAACACTCGGGCAGTTACAAGCATTGGGTGCGGTACGTGCCTATGTGCAAGTGAAAAATGCCGGTGTAAATGCGAGCCTCAATCTGCTGTGGGCGATCGAAGGTGCGTTAACGGCAAGGCATTGGCAAGACGTGGCAAAACATGACCGCCTGCGTCTGTTATTGGAACTTGAAGATGTTGAAAAGGAAACTGCGGTGGTTGATAAAACGACGCGTTTGAAACGTGAACGTTACCCCATGCCCGATTTCATGCGCGAGGCTTTGGCAGCGAAGAAACTCACCGCCGCTTACGCTGCCCGCCCTCCGTATCAACGCAACGACTACATCGGCTGGGTCACGCGCGCAAAATTACCCGCCACACAACAGAAACGACTAGCCCAGATGTTGGATGAGTTGGGGCGCGGTGATGCTTATATGAAGATGGCGTATCGGGCGAGGAGCAAGCGATAAATGCTTGGGGTGCTAATGCGCTAGCCACTTTAATAGAGAAAATTTCGTGGTACGGTTTTGACTATAGTCAGGCATCGCCAGTCAGTGAATAAATGCGAAGCATTTGTTTTAGAGTTGTCTTAGAACTTGAATTAGTAGCTGGGCGCGGTGTTCGTCGCTAACCCCTCCCCAAGTTTCCATTAATTTATCGTAAGCATCTTTTCTTATTTCTATGGGGATTGCGAGTTTTGATCCTTCAACTACGTCACGTTGATTTTCAGTGAAGTGTAAAGCAGCTTTTAGAATTGCATCGCTTATAACAGATGGATCAAGTGCACCTAAGATGCTTTCCAGTTCTCTGGCAGTTGAAGAAGTAATCCAAATTAGGATGTTCCCTGCGCCAATATCTTCACCTTGGACACGGGCGAAAAACATATCTTTATTACTTGGCGGCGGGACATCAAAATAGGGCTGTATTTTCGCGCCCGCACTTGTCGTTATTGAATAGCGTTTCTTGCCGGTTTCAGTCTCATATATCCAAAGATTCTTGCTTGCTTTTCGTGAACCCTCTGCTCCTCTTTCATTCCATTCGGCATAAAACTTTTTTGGATCGGGAGCTGACATCCGTTCTTCAAAATACAAGAACTCGGTCAAAGATCGTTCCCATAGAAGCCAGCCCATGCGCATGTCAGCCACTTTATTAGATGATGTTTTCTTTACTTTTTTGGCCCTATCTTCAATTAATTTTTTGTATTGCTGAAGGACATCACGCATTGCCACATTCGGGGAAACGTCGGTCGAGGAAATGCGGATGGATCGTGTCGCCGATGGGTGCATTTGGGTAGTGCCAGCGAACTCCATCAAGCTGCGCTTCGGTCTAACACATAGCATTTTTTGTTCGACTCCAAGCCCCTCATACATAACATCAATGTGCAGGTTGCTCCATTTTTGTTCGGGAATGCCCTTGGTTCTACAATATACGGATGACCAATCGCCTTCTTCAAATTTCCGTCCCATCATTACCGCAACTTGCGTTGCAAGTAGAATTTTTGCAGTTTTCTTTTCTTCTGCATTAAATGCCGCTAGCGTTGTTGCCATTTTTTCTCCGTCACTTCATTGCCAATCTGACTAACTCCACTGGCTGTTAATATCGCTTCCCCAACTGCTTTTGCGAACAGCGGAGGAACGGCATTACCTATTTGAAATGCTCTTTCCATTCTGGTGCCGTGAAGATACCAATCAAGCGGAAATGTTTGCAATAACAACAGCTCTTCATCGGTAAGCATCGAATGAATGACTGGTACGGGGGGCATGTCACTCTGCCTCCTGCCAAGGACATGCCATTGCTGCCTTGCTAATTGAGCATCGGGCACGCCAAAAGGAGCAATGGCAAGTTTTGCGCCTTGGTGAGCCCCTATTGTTGGCGACACGCGATCAAGACTCCAAGTAACTGGCTCATCGTGCGGTCGTACAACATTTTTTACCCATAAAACAGCTTTGCTGTAATCGAGTTGCCCGTATTCTGGATGTCCATTCTTCCAAAGAACATCCTTAACTGTAACCCAGGTTTTTTTTGCCGATTTACCAAGCACACCACCCAGTAAGTCTAGTTGCAATACATTCGTTGAATTAGAACTAGTCTTCTTGATTTCATGATTTGTAGGTTTAGGCCAAGCGAAATTTTCTCTGTCCCGGCTACCTACAATGAATAATCTTTCACGACTTTGTGGTACGCCATAGTCAGCTGCATTAAGAACGGTGTGATAGCACTTATAGCCAATAGATTCAAATTCGTTGAGAATGATATTTAAAGAACCACCCTTCAATTCTTTGCAATGAACGGTCGAAGATGTTTCCCCGCAACCAGAGCAATTGTTGGTGTATTTATTATTCGAAAGAGCAGGAGTTCTATGGACGAACGGTACTATTTTTTCAGCGCCACATTTTTCACATTTAACGTAGGGAACGAGGGTTTTGCTTTGCGTTAACCCTTTAACATTTTCAAATAAAAACCAGCGCGGTCTAATTTCATCGACCATTCGAACAAACTCTAGAAATAACTGCCCGTCTCCGGTCTCAACTGTCTCCCGTTTTCCAGCCCTGCTAAACGGCTGACAGGGTGGCCCGCCGGCGATAAGAAACACCTCACCTTTGCGCGTACCAGCAGCCTTAACTAATTCGTCGCTCGTTACTGAACGTATATCATTTTCGAGAATAGTAGCTTTAGCCAAATGGACGTGCGTTCCAGCAGCCGAACGCAATCGTGAGCGGGTCGAATCGATGAATGACTGAGAACCAGCCCTAGCAAAGCATTTTTGGCCTGCTATTTGTGCATCAAACCAATTATCAAAGTCTTTAATTTGCAACTGGCTTAATTCTTTGTTCTTTCTTAATGACTCACTTGCATCTGATCCTAGTTCATTTACGGCAAGCGAAATAAATCCTGCTTGTTCAAGTCCTATGTCCAAGCCCCCTGCACCAGCAAAGAGGGAAATCATTGTTGGACTATCGAAGTTTTGCACAGAACATCCCCTCGCGTCATCAATGAGGCGGGGCTTTTCAGCCGCGTTCATTTTGCAACTCAAGTTGTTTTGCGGTGATGATTTCTGACCGCAAGCGTTGCATCATTTGTTCTTTAGCTTGCGCTGCCTTGAGGCGGGCTGCGGCCGCAACGGAATTCATCAGGGACTCCAGCTGTGCATCGCTGGGTTCGTGGTGAATGTCGTTCAGATTGAAATGATCGGGTTGCATCGGCTCTCCTTAAAAGTGTCTGTTCCACCTGTTGTGGCGATGGATCATGCCACAACAGGTGGAATGCTTGCTTACGCCTTCCCCACCAACTCCTTCAACACAAACGGCAAGATGCCGCCGTTCTTGTAGTAGTCCACTTCGATCGGTGTGTCGATACGCAACAACACGCTGACGTTCTGTTTGCTGCCGTCTTTGCGGGTGATGGTGAGCGTCACGTCTTGTTGTGGTTTTAAGTTGTCGTTGATGCCGATCAGGTCAAACGTTTCTTCGCCGCTCAGGTTCAAGCTGGCCACGCTGTCGCTGCCTTTGAACTGCAAGGGCAACACGCCCATGCCGACCAAGTTGCTGCGGTGGATACGCTCGTAACTCTTGGCGATGACCGCCTTCACGCCCAACAACTGTGTACCTTTTGCTGCCCAGTCACGCGATGAACCCGTACCGTATTCTTCACCCGCAAAGATGACGGTCGAAGTGCCATCGGCGATGTGCTTCATCGCAGCATCGTAGATCGCCACTTGTTGACCTTTGTACAGGGTGTAGCCACCTTCCACGCGTGAGCCGTCTGCATTAAGCGGCAGCATCAGGTTCTTGATACGCACGTTAGCGAAGGTGCCGCGCATCATCACCTCGTGGTTGCCGCGACGCGAGCCGTAGCTGTTGAAGTCTTTTATCTCCACCTTGTGGCCTTGCAGATACTTACCTGCGGGCGTGGTGGACTTGAAGCTACCCGCCGGGCTGATGTGGTCGGTGGTGACGGAGTCGCCAAACACGGCCAGCGCCTTTGCATTTTTAATGTCGCCGATCTTCGGCGTCGCTGCATCAAAGAACGGTGGGCGTGCGATGTAAGTGGAATCGTCCCACTGATACAGATTTCCCGTTGGGGCTTGGATCGCATTCCACAGTGGTAAGTCTTTGGTGAGGTCGCTGTATAGGCGTTGATAAACAGCAGGGTCTGAAGCGAACTTCATCACGGTCTGCACTTCGGCGCTGTTCGGCCAGATGTCGCGCAGATACACGGGCTGCCCGTCTTTGCCGGTGCCGAGCGGGTCGGTGTCGAGGTTGATGTTCATCTTGCCCGCGATGGCGTAGGCGACGACCAAAGGAGGCGAAGCCAAGAAATTCGCCTTCAGGTTCGGGTGGATACGCGCCTCGAAGTTGCGGTTGCCGGAAAGCACTGCGGCGCAGACCAGGCTGTTGTCGACGATGGTCTTCTCGATGTCTTCACGCAGCGGACCGGCATTGCCGATGCAGGTGGTGCAACCGTAGGCGGCGACGCTGAAGCCCAGTTGTTCCAAGGATTGCAGCAGCCCGGCGTTGGTCAGGTATTCGGTGACCACGCGCGATCCGGGCGCGAGTGAGGTCTTGATGTGTGGTGCAACTTTCAAGCCTTTTGCCACGGCCTTCTTTGCCAGCAAGCCGGCCGCCAGCAACACGCCGGGGTTGGACGTATTGGTGCAGCTGGTGATGGCGGCAATGAGTACGTCGCCGTTACCGATTTCCAAACCGTCCTTGCCCGTGGCGTAACGTGTGTTGAGCTTGTCGGCTGCTTGGTTGAATCCATTCTCAGCGATGGGTTTCGAGAACAGGCTGTTGAAAGTGTCGCGCATGGCGGGCAAGGTGATGCGGTCTTGCGGACGTTTCGGTCCGGCCAGCGAGGGCACGATGCTGTCGAGGTCGAGTTCCACCAGACTGCTGTAGTCGATGCTGCCTGCGGTGGGGATACCGAACAAACCTTGGGCTTTGAAATACGCCTCGAAAGCGGCCACTTCATCCGCCGTGCGGCCGGTGTTTTTCATGAACTGCACGGTCACGTCATCGACCGGGAAAAACCCCATCGTTGCGCCGTATTCGGGTGCCATGTTGGCGATGGTGGCGCGGTCAGGCAGGGTGAGTGCAGTGGTACCTTCGCCGAAGAACTCGACGAACTTGCCCACCACCTTGTGTTTACGCATCAGTTCGGTCACGGTCAGCACCAGGTCGGTGGCGGTCACGCCTTCGCGCAGCTTGCCTTTGAGGTTCACGCCGACCACATCGGGTGTGAGGAAATACACGGGCTGGCCGAGCATGCCCGCTTCCGCTTCGATACCGCCCACGCCCCAACCGACCACGCCGATGCCGTTAATCATCGTGGTGTGCGAGTCGGTTCCGACCAAGGTATCGGGATACGTCACGCCGTCTTTTTGAATGACGCCACGCGCCAAATATTCCAGATTCACCTGATGCACGATGCCGATGCCGGGTGGCACAACCTTGAAGGTATCGAACGCCTGCATGCCCCATTTCATAAAACGATAACGCTCGGTGTTGCGCTCAAATTCCAGCTCCATGTTGATCTTGAGCGCGTTCGGGTTGTTGTAGCTGTCGATTTGCACCGAGTGATCCACCACCAGATTCACGGGCACCAACGGCTCGATAATTTTCGGGTCTTTGCCCATCGCGGCGGCGGCATCGCGCATGGCGGCGAGGTCGGCCAGCAAGGGCACACCGGTGAAATCCTGCAACACGATGCGCGCGACCACGAAAGGAATCTCTTCGCTGCGCTCCGCGTTCGGTTTCCAGTTCGCCAGTTGTCGCACATGTTGTTCGGTCACCTTTTTGCCGTCGCAGTTGCGCAGCACCGATTCCAGCACGATGCGAATAGAGACGGGCAGGCGCGAGATGTTGCCGACACCGGCTTTTTCTAATGCGGGCAGGGAGTAATAAGAGGTTTGCGAAGCGTTGGGCAGTGACAGGGATTGGCGGGAATCGAACAGATTGTGCGGCATGGGTTGTCTCCGAAGTGGGTGAGAAATCGACGCGGGATTATAGCTCCAAGCGCTTGACTGAGGGACATGCAAGGCGGGTTGCCCTGAAATTTGTAGCACTATTTTCTAAAGAACTGGCAGAACTTGTCCGATAGTGTCGGAGGGGTTCGATCAACCGGTAATCGGTATGCAGAAATAGGTGACTTTTCAGGCGTATTTCCGAATAATGTTGCCGCGAAGCAGCGGTTAGAATTTGCAGCATTCAAATAAAAAGGGTCGTTGTGCCTATCATTTGGAATACACCTTTGATCGTGTTGTCGGTGTTGATCGCAGTTCTGGGATCCTACACGGCGCTTACCCATGCTCAGCGCATGCGCGAAAACAGCGGGCGGACGGCAATGATCTGGATGTTCGCGGGCGGCGCCACGTTGGGTGTCGCCATCTGGAGCATGCATTTCGTCGGCATGCTGGCGGTGCATCTACCCATCCCGGTTGGTTTTGACCCGTTGTTGACCGCGTTATCCCTGGTGCCAGCGGTTGTTGCGGCTTTGCTGGGATTCCGCGTATTGCGCGACGAACACATCAACCCGCGCCGCCTGTTGCTCAGCGCGATTTTCATGGGGATAGGCATCAGCACCATGCATTATTTGGGCATGGCCGCGCTCAAGATGTCGCCCGATATCGAATACGATCCCTGGGTCTTTGCGCTGTCAGTTGCCATCGCCATCGGCGCATCCTGGGGTGCACTCCTCATCATGTACCACGAAAACTGGATCAAACTTTCCCCGCTACCGCGTTCTCTGCTTGGCGCATTGTTGATGGGGCTGGCCATCTCCGCCATGCATTACACCGCCATGCTGGGAATGTTTATCCCGGAAAACAGCATGTGTATGACCGATGTTTTGCGCATCGAGCCGCAATTCATGGCGAGCATGATGGGCATGACCGTGATGGTCTGGTTCGGCGGCGGCTGGCTGGCCAGCCTGTTCGATCAGCGGATGGCGCGCAAAAACGCGCAGGAGTTGGCTGAACTGGAGCGTGCCCACCGCGAGTTGTTCGAGCGTTCCGAAAAAATATCCCAAACCATGATCGCGGCGTTGAGCGAGAGTGAAGACCGGCTGCGTATGACGTTGCAGAATGCACCCGATGCGGTATTTATCACCGAACAGGACGGGCATATCACGTATGTCAACGATAACGTGGTTGAACTGTTGGGATACGAACGCGGGGAATTGTATGGCATGACCGTGTTTGATCTGGTGCCCGAGGAATGGAGAGCGTCGTACCATCAGGGTGGCAAGAAAATCATCGCATCCCAGTCGCGTGTGGTGTTCGAGGTTCGACTCGTCACCAAGACAGGAACCCGAATTCCGATGGAGCTGAATGCCGTCATGTTGCCGAACGGTCGTATCTACGGCTCATGCCGTGATATCAGTGAACGCAAGCGGGCACACAAGGAATTGCTGGATTCACAGCAGCACCTGCAGCGCATGATGGATTCGATTTCCGAGGGTATGTACGGTGTGGATGTCCGGGGTAACTGCACCTTCGTCAATGCCGCTTTCCTGCGCATATTGGGGTTTGAAAACGCGGACGAAGTAATGGGCAAACACATCCACAGCCTGATTCATCACTCGCATGCCGATGGCAAGCCCTATCCCGCAGCCGACTGCCTGATGTACCGGGCTTTTCACACCAACCAGTTGGCACATACCGACAAGGAGGTGTTCTGGCGAAAAGAGGGTACGGCTGTGCCGGTGGAATATTGGTCGCAACCCGTCAGCAAAGACGGCAAGGTGATCGGCGCGGTGGCCACGTTTATGGATATCACCGAGCGCAAGAACAATGAGCAGCATATCCACCAACTGGCGTTTTACGATCCGTTGACCAAACTGCCGAACCGCCGCTTGTTGATGGAACGCGCGCAACAGGCACTTGCCGTGAGTGCGCGCAACGGGCGCTACGGGGCGCTGATGTTGCTCGACCTGGACAACTTCAAAAAACTCAACGACACCAAAGGGCATGATGCGGGGGATTTGTTGCTGCGCGAAGTGGCCTGCCGTTTATTGGCTTCGATGCGCGAAGGAGACACGGTGGCGCGTCTGGGCGGGGACGAGTTCGTGGTGGTGTTGGAAGGTTTGAGTCTCAATCCAGAAGCGGCGGCGAATCATGCGGAAGTGGTGGCCGAGAAGATTCGCGCTTCACTGAATGAAACCTTTCAACTAAAAGACAGCCGATACCAGACTTCGCCCAGTATTGGTGTGGTGATGTTTCTCGGGCACGACGAGAATCTTGAATCGCTGTTCAAATATGCCGACATTTCCATGTATCAGGCAAAACAGGCGGGTCGCAATACCATCCGCTTCTACGACCCGGAGATGCAGGCTGCCATTGACCTGCGCATTGAGTTGGAGGGCGAGATTGAGCAGGCACTTCATGCCAAACAATTCGTTCTGTATTATCAAGTGCAGGTAGATGCGCGGCGGCGGGCGCTGGGGGCGGAGGTGTTGATGCGCTGGGAGCATCCGCAACGCGGCTTGGTGTCACCGGCGCATTTCATTCCGCTCGCTGAAGAGACCGGGTTGATCGTGCCGATGGGTTTGTGGGCGCTGCGTGTTGCCTGTATGCAACTGAAGACATGGCAGCATGATGAGCTGACCCGCGACCTGACCCTCGCCGTGAACGTCAGCGCCAAACAATTCCGCAAAGTTGACTTTGTCGATCAGGTGCGCAACGTATTATTTGAGACCGGCGCCAAACCCTCGCACCTCAAACTCGAACTCACCGAAAGCACCGTGCTGGAAAATGTCGAAGACACCATCGCCAAGATGCGCGAACTGAAACTGCTCGGCATCAGCTTCTCCATGGACGATTTCGGCACCGGCTACTCCTCGCTGCAATACCTTAAACGCCTGCCGCTGGACCAGATCAAGATCGACCAGAGTTTCGTGCGCGACATCACCACCGATCCCAACGATGCCGCCATCGTGCAGACCATCATTGCCATGACCGAAGCGATGGGGCTGAACGTCATCGCCGAAGGCGTGGAGACCGCAGAGCAGCAAGAGTTCCTTGACTTGCGCGGATGTCATGCCTTCCAGGGGTATCTGTTTGGCAAACCGATGCCGTTGGCGCAGTTCGAGACTTTGCTGAGACAGAATGCACCGAGTATAACTTTGGCGACAGAGCATCAAGGCGCAGTTATCACCCAGATCAAGCGAGGGAGAAAGTGACATGAACGACACCAGCAAGATGTGCTACCTGCCCCAGGTGGATGCGGCCACACTGGGTGAAACCCTCGACGCATGGCGTGCAAGTTTTCCGAAGCTGGGCATCTGTGCATTTCTGCCGGAAGCAAACAAAGAAGCCGTGGCTGTTTTGCAAGCCGTTTGCGCGCAAAAAGAGGTCCCTTTGGTGGGCGCGATCTTTCCGGCATTGCTTTTGCAGGGCCGGTTCCATACCGACGGGGTGTGGCTGCTGTGCTTCGATGAAATGCCCTATCACGCACTGTATGAAAATCTGCCAACCGATGCGCAGGGCGCAGAACTGAAATCGAAAGAGATCGCCGCACAGGTCATCAGGCAACTTAAACCCAATGAGGAGGCCACGCTCTTCATGTTGTTCGATGCCATGGTGCCCAACATCAGCACACTGCTCGACCACCTGTATCTGAATCTCGCCAACCGCGTGCATTACGCGGGAGCCAATGCAGGCAGTGAGACATTCCAGCCTTTGCCCTGTCTGTTCGATGGCCAAAGGATCGTGCAAAACGGCGTGCTGTTGATGTTATTACCCAAACACAAGGGAGCCATTCTGGAGCATGGCTACCGCGCACCCGAGCAGGTCGTGTACGCCACTTCCACCGAAGGCAACCGCATCGCGCAGATTGACTGGCGACCGGCATTTGAGGTGTATCAGGAATTGGTGCGCGCGCAATATGACGTTGAAATCACGCGCGAGAATTTTTACCAGCACGCCGTGCATTTTCCGTTCGGCATCGTGCGCGCCAATCACCATGTGGTGGTGCGCATCCCGGTGGTGTTGAATGAGGATGGTTCATTGTTCTGTGTGGGCGAGGTGCCGGCCAACTCGGTGCTGACACTGTTGGAAAGGCCTTCTGTCGATAGCCGGGAAACCTTGCGCGTGTTGAACGCGGGCTTGAATGCGATGAATGGAAGCAGTACGGATGCCGAGTTGCTGTTGTTCTATTGTGCCGGGCGACGCATGCACCTCGGAGAGGAAGTTGCGACGCAAGAGTTGCAGGAATTCAACCGCTGCACCGGTGCGGCGCAAGTCGCCGGCGCGCTGTCCCTGGGCGAGATCGGTGGCTCCACGTTGCACGGCTATCCGCTGTTCCACAACGCGACACTGGTGGCGGCACGCTGGCAAGGTTAGGTCATGCAACATCCCGACATCCTGCCGGTGCTGTATGACTTGTCAGTCACGATAGGCGGGGAAATCAAGCTCAATTCGCTCCTCATGCGCACCTTGCAGCGCTTGATGTACCACACTTCTTATTCGGCCGGATTCATCTGTCTCGATGTGCGCGCATGCAATGCCGGCGACGAGCTGGCTGGGGTGGTCATTGATGCGGCAGTGGGTGATTTCGAACTCATCGGCATGGTCGGTAGGCAAGTCATGTTGCCGTGTGAGCTGTTGCTCGGGCATGCCAAGTGCGTATGTGAACACCGTGCCTTGTTGGAAAAGATACCCGAAATTCACGCCCAGTATCGTTGTTATCTCAGGTTGCCCATCGATAGCCGGAGCGTCATCGTGTTGCTGGCGATACACACACCGGACAGCGAACTCCCTCTGACGCAGATGTTGCAACCGATGCTGGCGCAATTGGCCAAAGCGATTGTGTTGTGTCGCAGCAACGATGCCCAGACAGCCGCCGCATTGGTACAGCAGGAGCAGATCCAACATTCACTCGCACAGATCGAGAGCCATTACCGTGCGTTGTTCGAACTCAGTCCGATCGGAGTGGCCTTTTCCAGCGACGGCCTCACGCTGGACGGGAATTCGGTCTTCCTGAACATGTTCGGCTACGAGGATATTAACGAGTTGCGCAATCGCCCCCTGACCGAACTTATCGCTCCGCAACAGCGGGAAAAAATTCGGGAGCGGATCAAATTACGCGCCCTGGGACTACCTCTGGAGAGCACGTATGAAACGGTGGGCTTGCGCAAGGATGGTTCGCAATTTCCATTCCTGGTTTCAGCCAAGAGGGTGGATACACAAGAAGGGACACGCACATTTACGTATTTTGTCGACTTGACGGAGCAGAAACGCAACGAGCAGGCCTTGCGCACTTCCAACGAGATGTTGAAAACCGTGTTGGAGACCGCACCGTTACGCATTTTCTGGAAAGATACCGCGTTGTGTTATCTGGGCTGCAATTCAGCGTTCGCGCGCGATGCGGGAATGAATCATCCCAACGAGTTGCTCGGCAGGGACGACTACCAGATGGGGTGGCGCGAGCAGGCTGAACTGTATCGTGACGATGATCGCCGGGTGATGTTCGACGACAAACCAAAACTGAATTATGAAGAACCGCAAACCACACCCGATGGACAGCAGATCTGGTTACGCACCTCCAAGGTGCCCCTGCACGACGCTGCGGGTACGGTGATCGGTTTGTTGGGAGTCTACGACGACATCACCGACCAAAAACGCGCCGAAGCGCAGATACACCAGCTTGCCTACTTCGACTCGCTTACCGGCCTGCCCAACCGCAGACTGCTGCAGGACCGGTTGCAACAAGCCATGACAGCCAGTGCGCGCAGCCGTCATTTTGGTGCAGTGCTGTTCCTCGATCTGGATGATTTCAAGATATTGAACGATACCAAAGGACATGCCATCGGCGACAAATTGTTGATCGAGGTGGGCGTCAGGCTGAATTCCTGTGTGCGTGATGGCGACACCGTTGCCCGTTTGGGCGGAGACGAGTTCGTGGTGATCCTGGAAAATTTGAGCGGTGTCCCCACCGAAGCCGCGACACAGGCGGAACTGGTTGCCGAAAAAATCCGCAGCGCACTGAGCGAACGTTATCAGCTGGAAGAACTGGAAGTGAGGACTACGCCCAGTGTTGGCATCGTGCTGTTCCAGGACCATTACGATTCCCTGGACGCATTGCTCAAACATGCCGACACGGCGATGTACCAGGCAAAACAAGCCGGACGCAACACCATCCGTTTTTATGATCCCAAGATGCAGGCCGAACTGGAAGCGCGCCTAACCCTGGTTGACGATCTCAGGGGCGCGATCGAGCTGGATCAACTGCAACTATTTTTCCAGAAGCAGGTGGATAGCGCGGGGCGCACCATGGGCGCCGAGGTGTTGTTGCGTTGGATACACCCAAATCGCGGGATGGTGGCGCCGGGCGAGTTCATTGTGTTGGCTGAAGAGACCGGCATCATCATCCCGATCGGTTTGTGGGTCTTGCAATCGGCCTGCACGCAATTGAAACGTTGGCAGAGCTTGCCGCTGCTGCGCGACCTTTCGCTGGCCGTGAACGTCAGCGCCAAGCAGTTCCGTAAAGTTGATTTTGTCGACCAGGTGCGCAACGTGTTATTTGAGACCGGCGCCAAACCCTCGCATCTCAAGCTCGAACTCACCGAAAGCACCGTGCTGGAGAACGTCGAGGACACCATCGCCAAGATGCGCGAACTGAAACTGCTCGGCATCAGCTTCTCCATGGACGATTTCGGCACCGGCTATTCCTCGCTGCAATACCTTAAACGCCTGCCGCTGGACCAGATCAAGATCGACCAGAGTTTCGTGCGCGACATCACCACCGATCCCAACGATGCCGCCATCGTGCAGACCATCATCGCCATGACCGAAGCGATGGGGCTGAATGTCATCGCCGAAGGCGTGGAGACTAAAGCGCAACAGGATTTCCTGGAGCAGCGCGGTTGTCATGACTTCCAGGGCTATTATTTTGGCAGGCCCGTTCCACTGGCGCAGTTCGAGGCGGACTTCCGCAGGGGCGGGTGATGCTCGGCCCGCGTCTCCGGCAGTGGAGCATCAAGTGTTGTGGAACGACACTGGCACGTTACTGTTTTTCGGCATTGCTCGTGTGGAGTGTGCTGGTTGGCCTGTCGTTGTGGACAACACTGCGCAATCTGGAGCACTCCACGCTGAATGTGGCAGCCACCCAGGGCAGGGAAGTTTTTCGCCTGGTCGAGGCAATGCGGGTATGGAATGCCGAGCACGACGGCATCTTTGTGATCCAGACCGGGCGCGATCCACCCAATCCCTATTTGAGCGAAGCAATGCGTTCCTCCGCTACCTTCGACGGCAAGCCGCTCACCCTGCTCAATCCTGCGTATATGACACGCCAGATATCCGGCGTGATCGAACGCGAGGCGGGGATCCGCCTGCATTTGACCAGCCTGCTTCCGATCAATCCGAACAACAAGGCGACACCCTGGGAAGCCGAAGCATTGCGTTCCTTCGAGCTCGACAAGCTAACGGAGAAAATCGTTATCAAAGATGTCGGTGGCATAGCAGTGGGTCGGTATATCGCTCCTTTGTTTGTGAAAAAACCGTGTTTGGCCTGTCACGAGAAACAGGGCTACAAGCTGGGGGATGTGCGCGGAGGGCTGAGTGTGGAATGGCCGGTGACGCCTCTGGTTGCAGCGATTCAAGCCACGCGCAATCACACCCTGAGGGTGCACGGTTTGGTTTGGCTGTTGGTGGGCAGCCTGCTGATCTTGGCGATACGCAAGATATTTGCCAATCTGCAGACCATCAAAGAATCCGAAATGGCCCTGACCCGGGCCAATCAGGAATTGGAAGCCACGGTCGAGGAACGCACCAAACAGCTGTCGGGTTCGATGCAGACGCTGCGTTCGGTAAGTGACCTGGCGCCGGGCGTCATCTATCAATATCGTTTGTTTCCCGATGGACGCACCTGCATCCCGTTTGCCAGCGAGCGTTTCTTTGACCTGTTTGGCGTGCACCCGGCCGAGGTGCGCGACGACGCAGCGGGTGCTTTCGCCCGCGTGCATGAGGAGGATGTGGCCGGCATCGTGGCTTCGACCAGGTTATCCGCGACGGAGTTGTCCCGCTGGCATCACGAGTTTCGTGTGAATTGTCCGGATGGTACGGAACGCTGGGTGCTGGGCGATACCTCGCCGGTGCGCGAGGAAAGCGGTGCCATCTTGTGGAATGGTTTTCTCACCGACATTACCGAGCGCAAGCGAAATGAAGCCGCGCTGGAAAAAAGCGAGGAGCGCCTGCGCTTGTTATTCGAGAATATTCTGCANNATCCATCCGATCCGCAGTGGCCGGTGATCCACGAGGACGGCAGCGCGTTTTCCGGTGACGAACACCCTTCCATGCGTGCATTGAAAACACACAAGCCGGTATGCGATGTGGTGATGGGGGTTTTCAATCCAAGGCTCGCACAGATACGCTGGATCCAGATCTCTTCAGTTCCGCAGTTCAGGGCAGGGGCAGCCACACCGTTCGAAGTTTTCTCCACCTTCTCCGATGTCACCGAGCGCAAGAAGGCGGAAGAGATACTCAAACGTCACAAGATCATCGTGGATACCGCACAAGACGGCTTCTGGATGGCCGATGTGTTGGGCAATATTCAGGAGGTGAACAAAGCCTACGCCTGGATGACCGGCTATTCCGTCAATGAATTACTCGGCATGCGCATCAGCGATCTGGAGACGAATGAGGATGCTGAAGACGTCAAAAGACACATCCTGAGAATTATTGAAATAGGGCACGACCAGTTCGAGACGCGCCACCGCCACAAGCAGGGGTATGAAATCGATATGGAGGTGTCGGTCACCTACATGGCAGAGACGCGGCAGTTCTTCGTGTTCTGCCGTGACATCCGCGAACGCAAACGGGCGGAGCAGGTCATGCGTGAACTGGCTTACCGTGACGCGCTCACCGGATTGCCCAATCGCCGCATGCTGATCGACCGATTGGCACAGGCGATGGCGGCCAGCAAACGCAACGAAACGTACGGCGCGCTGATGTTTCTCGACCTGGACAACTTCAAGCCGTTAAACGACCAGCACGGGCATGAACTCGGCGATGCGCTGCTGATCGAGGCTGCTCGACGCATCAAATTATGCGTGCGCGAAGCCGATACGGTCGCGCGTTTCGGAGGGGACGAGTTCGTGGTTATGGTCACCGATCTGGATGCGGAGATAAAACCGGCGCTTGAACAAGCCAGGCTGGTGGCCGAAAAGATTCGCCTGGCACTCGGCGCGAGCTATTTCTTGGGCAAACAATTGCCAGGCCCGCAGTCGGGCGAAGTGGAACATCAGTGCACGGTCAGTATCGGGGTGGTGATGTTCGTGAACCATGAGTTCAGCGAACAGGACTTGCTGAATCGGGCGGATAAGGCGATGTACCAAGCCAAGCAAACGGGGCGCGACCAGATTTGTTTTTTCAGCGACCATAACTGATGGTAAACGGGATGAAAGGGATTTGTGGTGTCAACATGCGCACTCGCAAAATTCAACTATTTGCAGCTACCCGCTGGAGGTCAGAGGTGCGTAGGCCGGGATTTATCCCGACAGTTAAGCTGGATTTTGCGCTGCCCGGAAACCTAACGGATACTCCGTGCCGTGCGGTCATAAAGGCCGTGTGTTGAATTTCGATATAACCCGCAGGGAATAACAATGAAGCTCAGTACCCGATTCCTGTTGCTTCGCGCGATTGTCTTTCTGATCTTTGCGCTGATCATCTGGCTGGCGTTTGCCCAGATGGTTAGAGTAATCAACCAGCAATGGGGGAAGCAGTTTGCCGAGCGCCAGGTGTTGTTTGACAAATACCGCACGCTGTCGCCGCTGATCCGCGAGATCAGGCTGGCACGGCGCATGGCTGCAGAGCCAGCATTGATCGAGATGGCTCAACACGAGGAGGATGCGGCGGTGAAACGGCGCGGGATCAATGTGCTGGAAAAATATCGTTATGAGTTTCGCGACCACAGTTATTTCGCGGCCTTTGCCAAGTCGGGCCATTATTATTTCAACGATGCGGATGGCCAATATTCCGGCAAACAGTTGCGCTACACACTTTCTCCCCAATCAAACGACGACAAATGGTTCTACGCCACGCTCAAAAGTAGCGGGGATTACCAGGTCAACGTCGATCCGGATGTGAATCTCAAGGTCGTAAAAATCTGGATCAATGTGTTGCTCAAGCACGGCGACAACGTGGTGGGTGTGATCGGAAGCGGCATCGACTTGACCGATTTTCTCAGGGAAAGCGTGGATATCAATCAGCCCGGCGTTGACAATTTTTTCGTCGACAGGAACATGGCAATACAGCTTTCGACCAATCACCAGATGATTGATTTTGCCAGCATCGCCAAGAATCAGGACGAACGTATCACCATCGACAAACTATTCGGCAATCCGCAGGATGTCATTCAAGTTTTCAAGGCAGCCAAGCGCCTTGAGCAAAACAGCGGGGATGTGGCCACTTTATGGGTGGACTATCAGGGTGCAAACCAGCTGCTCGGCATCGCCTATTTGCCGGAGGTCGGCTGGTATGACCTGACGTTGATGCATGATAAAAGTCTCAAAGTGCTGGACGGATTTTCCTGGTTGCCGCTGGTGTTCGGCCTGATTTTTCTCGTCGCGCTGCTGGTGTTGAATTTGTTTTTGAATCACTGGGTGTTGGATCCGATTGGCAAACTTCAAGTTGCCACCGAACAGCTGGAACGGGGCAACTACGAGATCGAACTTCCGCTGGTTGGGAAAGGCGAAATCGGCGCGCTGGCACAATCGTTTCGCCATATGGTTGCGGTGGTGAGGCAGACCAATCAGGAGTTGGAACAAAAGGTCAAAGACCGCACGGAAGACTTGCAAAGGCTGACCGAGATTGATCCGCTCACCGGGCTGCTCAACCGGCGCGGCATGATGGACCGGTTCGAGCAGGAGATCGCACGGCAGACCCGTCAGGGAAGTTCACTGGGCATGCTGTTGCTTGATCTGGATAATTTCAAACAGGTGAACGATACCTATGGCCACGTTGCGGGTGATGTGGCGTTGTGTTCCACGGCGAATATTCTGCAATCCATGAAACGCAGTTACGACCATGCCGGGCGCTGGGGCGGCGAGGAATTTCTGATTTTGCTGCCGGAGTGTTCAGAGCAGGATCTGTTGGTCATTGCGGAGCGTATTCGGGAAGCTGTCCAGTCGTTGCGGGTAGAGGCCGGCACCGGTGACTTCTCATTCACAGTCAGTATCGGAGCACACCACCCCAAAACCCCGCAAACGCCGGATGCGATGTTGAGCCAGGCGGACAAAGCACTTTACAAAGCGAAGGAAGCGGGACGAAACAATGTGTACCTGGCAAATCAGGTGACTTGAAATGATGGCGATAATTGCAGCCGGGAAATCGGCTGTTATGATGGACGAAGCATGATATATCTACCGCGAATGACATTTGGTACACATGAGGTTAGACCCTCATGCCACTCGGTTAAGCGATTTTGATCAAGTTTCTGCCGAACCTGTGGCAATTTCGTAGGTTGGGTTAGCGCAGCGTAACCCAACAAATCCGGGTAATTTCCACAG
>CXWL01002540.1_pt1 | contig 99366 bp, 94 predicted proteins | sample 590931 | NCBI WGS metagenome assembly CXWL01 (sample SAMEA3498368, study PRJEB10139) | groundwater metagenome | biome: water well; material: biofilm material | place: Germany | collected 2015-04-27 | reverse complement strand
CTGCAGCCCCCACGGATCGCGCCAATTCACCGGATCGTTTCCAACATACGCGTAGAGGTTCATGCCGCCGGCGTACAAGATCGGATCGCTTTGCAGGAAGCGGCCTAGGGATGGCGCATACGCTCGCGCTTTGTAGTGGTAGAGGTTCGCTTCGGGGAGCCACATCTGGCCGGTGTATTGGAAGCGGCCGGAATTGCTTGCGCCGGGGATGCCGTATTCGTCGTAGCTGTTGGTGCTGATCGCGGCGCCGCTGGAATTGGTCACCGCGATCACTGAGCCGAGCTGATCTTGTACAAGCCAGCGGCGGTCGATTGTGCCCGCGCCTTCGTACCACACCACAGGCTCATCCACGCCGGGGCCGCGTACATAACGGCGCAACCCCGCCTTTATTCCTGGTAAGTCCAAAAGTCTCGAATGTGCAAATCGCCCGGCTCTTGCCAGAAAATCTTGAACCCTTCCTCGCGATCCAGCCTCTTGATGTCCGCCAACACTGTAATAAACAGGCTCAAAAACGCCTGGACTTCGTCCGCTCCGATTGCTCCCCCGGGGATATCGAAATGCGAGCAGATAAGGCGCGCGCGCGCGACGAATTCTCCTTGGCTGGCTTGGTCCCTCCACGGCTTGAAGAATAGCAGACGCAGATCCTCGGAGGGGGCATTTCCTTTGGAGATTCGACAAGTTCGCATTAGGAATGGGGCTTCCGATTCAGTCATTGGACACCTTTCGCGTTATCATCGCCTCTGAAGTGGAGGAAAGCCAATTTCTCCGCCGGTCGCATTACAATGGGCAAGGCGAGCGTTCATGCTTGCCCAACACCTCTGGCTGCCGCTGGCCCGACAAATGTTCCTGTCACTATTGAACTGCGTGTTGCAACCGGGGAAGCGGCTCCATTCGTTTGGTATGGGCGTCGCGCCGCCGCTCGAACCATTGCCGCTCCCATTATTACGACACGCACTGCTCCACCCACCCATCACCCATCCGAGGCCCCCGCCCGCCAAGCTACCCGCCGCCGCGCCTCCGGCTGCACAGACAGCAGCACCAGGACCGCTCGGTGAGCAAGCGGTGGCCCCCGCTATGCCTCCTATGGCGCCGCCTACGACCGCGCCCTGCGCGGCGCCGCTGGTCCTGTTAGCTTGGCATTGCCAGCTGTCTGTAGCTTGGATTTCAGTGAAGGCAGCCGGATCACCAAGTAGGCCCGGGTGCGCCGCCAAAAACGCGGGAAGGTTATCTATGAAGGCCCAAATCGCGGCCATGCGCGCGGCCATGCGCATCGCCAACGCCGCATCATGCGCTCTCACATAGTCCTCGAAGGCCGAACGGCGCGTGCCGGGGACTTCGATGCAGTTCGGGTCGCCGGCGCAGCTGTTTGCCGAGCCCCCGCCGCCCGTGGGCGGGGTGTAATCGGGCGGCTCATAGCGCGACAACCCCAACGGATCGACCCAATTCACCGGATCGGCGCCGACATAGGCGTAGAGGTTCGTGCCGTTGTTGTACAAGATCGGGTCGCTTTGCAGGAAGCGGCCCAAACTCGGCGCGTAGGCGCGGGCGCGGTAATGGTAGAGGCTCGCTTCCGGGAGCCAGATTTGGCCGGTGTATTGGAAGCGGCCGGTGTTTGACGCGCCGGGGATGCCGTATTCGTCGTAGCTGTTGGTGCTGAGCGCGGCGCCGGCGCTGTTGGTCACCGCGATTACTGAGCCGAGCTGATCTTGTACAAGCCAGCGGCGGTCGCTGGTGCCAGCGCCTTCGTACCAAACCAGCGGCTCATCCACGCCCGGCCCGTGCACGAAGCGGCGCTGCATTACGTTCGAGCCATTGTACTCGGCGATCGCGTCCAGCCCATCGTACAAAAAGCGCGTGGTGACGCCGCCGCCCACCGTCTCGTACAAACGCCCCGCCGGATCGTAGCCAAGCGTCGCCGCGCCCGCGCTGGTGAGGCGGTTGAACACATCGTAGCCGTAGCTGGCAGAGCCCGTGGCGGTGAGATTGCCGCGCGCGTCGTAAGTAAAGTTCGCGCCGTTCACATCACCTGGTTAGAGGATTTTAGGTTCGAGAGTTAGAGAAAAACCCGTCTCGTTCTCGTCATTCGACCAACATACTAACCGCCAACCAACTGTGTTGGCTTCTGGCGGTCGTGAAGTCGGAACCAAGAGAGCGCGAAGTATGTAGCCCCATTGCGGCGAGTATGTGTATAGCGCCTCGGCCACCGCCATACTCCTCTCACCTGATTGCGTATGCAGAATCAGCCTGCAGGTTTCAAATGCCGGAAATTCACTGGAAGCTGGCTCTTCATTAGGGGCGGTTACGGAAGGGGGTTGGGGCTCGTTAGTCATCGCATCGGCCAAATTGATATACACTAGCGCCGCCGCGAGAGCCACCGCAGCTGCGGCAAAAAAAGCCAGCGCGTGCGTCGTAGCTGAAGTTCGCGCCGTTCAGGCTGGCGTGTCGGGGCCACTACGCCCCTCCAGGAGGCCATGCCTTGGATTCGATCACCCTCAAGAGATCGCCAATGCGCAGACTTCGATAGGGGCGCCGACCGCACAATTCCAGAATAGGCCTGACGATTTCCGGCCCCTCGTGAGGGGCGTAATCACCAATGTTCATGGCGCTGAAATTAACGTCGAATTCACGCCCCACCCAAATGAGCAACTCAAACAAGTCCGACCCAGAAAGTTTCAGATCGTAGTAAATCTCGTCACTCACATTGAAGTCACGCTCTACCACAATCAGCTCACGCAGTCTTTCGTAGAGTCGCGCACGTACTTCTTGATCGTCAACCATCGTCGTCCTCAGAACAGTCCTCGATTGCCTGCAAGACTTGAGCGCCTGCGTAGACTTCAAGACCGACACCTGCGACGATAGATGCGCGCGACGCCACCCGGCCAATTGCGCCACCAAGGCTTGCGGTCCCAAGGACGCTTCGTCCAGCGGATCCGGCGATAAAGCTCCTAGCCACCGCTGACAACACCGACGTCCTTCCACCACCAGGGATATTTCGTCCCCCAAGTCCAAATCGCTCATAACCTGGAACCCAGTCGTACGGAACTAGACGCGCGCCGGCGCCTATTGCAGCAGCGCCGCCAACGAAGGCACCCGTAAATCCACCGGCATTCGCTCTTTCCGCGACGCACTGCCAATCGATTTCCTCCTCGTCGCCTTCTCCGTCCTCTTCGCTTTCGCTGCCTTCGCCACCACCACTGCTCTCTCCCGCACCTTGCTGAACATACTCAGCGGCGTCTCTCATGCGCTCCAACGCGCCCAGAATTCCGAACGAAGGCCCATCGTAACCGCGCGGACACTCTCCTGGGAAACTGCCGTCAGGCTCCGGAGGCAGAGCCCTGCAAAACAACCCCAGCGGATCGGTGAAGTTCACCGGATCATTGCCGACGTACGCGTAGAGGTTCATGCCGCCGGCGTACAAGATCGGATCGCTTTGCAGGAAGCGGCCCAGGCTGGGCGCGTAGGCGCGGGCTTTGTAGTGGTAGAGCGCGGCTTCAGGCAGCCAGATTTGGCCGGTGTATTGGAAGCGGCCGGAATTGCTTGCGCCGGGGATGCCGTATTCGTCGTAGCTGTTGGTGCTGATCGCGGCGCCGCTGGAATTGGTCACCGCGATCACTGAGCCGAGCTGATCTTGTACAAGCCAGCGGCGGTCGATTGTGCCCGCGCCTTCGTACCAGACGATTGGCTCGTCGATCCCCGGCCCGTGCACATAACGGCGCTGCATCACGTTTGACGCATTATATTCCGCGATGGCGTCCAGCCCGTCGTACAAGAAGCGCGTGGTGACGCCGCCGCCCACGGTTTGATACAAACGCCCGACCGGATCGTAAGCGAGCGTCGCGCTGCCCGCGGAGGTGAGCCGGTTGTACACATCGTAGCCATAGCTGGCGGCCCCCGTCGCGGTGAGATTGCCGCGCGCGTCATAGGTAAAGTTCGCGCCGTTCAGCGCGGCGATCTGGTTTCTGCCGTTGGCGGTGGAATTGTTGGCCCCCAGCGCCGGCTGCGTCCACACGTAGGCCGCGTTGCTTGCGGTGCGGGTGAGCGCTTGGCCGGAGGCGTTGTAGGTGAAGGACAGCGTCTGGTCGCTGGCGGTGGACGCGAGGTCCTGGCTCAGCGATTCCAGCCGTGATGCGCTGTCATAAGCATACGCCGTCGCCACGCCGTTGCCGCGCGACACGCTCGTGCGCCGACCGTAATCGTCGTACGCATACGTGGCCAGCACGCCGATTCCCGAAGCGGCCCCGTTCTCGCGAATGGCCGTCACCGCGCCGCTCACGTCAACATCGTACCCCGCATAAAACCCATCCGGCCAAGTCACCCGCGTCCGCCGCCCGGCGAGATCGTACTGATAGCTCAAAACCTGCGTCGCGCCATTGGCGACGCGCGTGGCCGAAACATTGCGCGAGAGCTGGTCGTAGGCAAACGACAGCGTGTGCGCGCCAGCATAAGCAACCGAGATCGCGCGCGAGAAATTATCGTACGCCGTGACCACATCGCTCGCCGGCGCCGGCGCATCCATCAAAATGACGCGCGAGAGATTGTCGTAAGCAAAATTCACCACCGCCCCATCGCGGCGGCGATCCTGTGTGACGTTGGAGCCCGCATCGTACGTGTATTGCTCGTAATCGCTGGCGCTCGACCCGCCGCCGCTGGCATTGGGGAAGCGGATTTTCCGCACCCGGTCAAAGCCATCATATTCGGTGGTGGTGAGGTTGCCGTTCGCGTCCGTCAGCGTGGCGGCCTGGCCGTTGGCGCTATAGCTCTGCGACGCGCTGACCTGCTGGGCGCTCGTGGCGTAGCCGCTGATGGCGGTGAGCACCCGGTTGGCGGCGTCGTAGGTGGTGCGGGAGATGCGGTCCGGGCCGCCCGCGCCCTCGGTGGAGAGCGTGCACGCACCCGGCAACGACCCAAACACCGCCGGATTCATCCGCACCGCCACGCAATCAGGCCGGCTGGCGGCGTCGTAGCTGTATTGAGTTACCGCATGGGTCGAGCCGCCAGCGACGAAGTTCTCCTGGATGCGGCGATGCGCCGCATCATAGGTAAGGCTCACTTGCTCCAGCGGCGCGAACGCCGACCAGTCGCCATCGGACTGCGAATTGACCGTGCCGCGCTCGATCACGCTGGCTTGGCCGAACGCATTATACGTGGTGCGCAGCGCGCGATGTTTCAGCGCGCCGCCGCCATCGGGATCGGGGCCAATTATGCCGATGCGCCGGCGCAAAACATCGTAGCGCACACGCGCGAGATCGGCGCCGCCCGCCAGCGGGCCGTCCACGGTAAGCGCGTTGCCGATTGTGTCGTACGTGGTGGTCGCAATTGCCGTGAGCGAGCCGTCGCCGGCGCCGGACGATGTCGATGTCGGCAACAAATTATTGGCGACGCCGGAGGCTCCGTAAGTGATGGTGGTGCGCGTTTCGTCCGCGCCGCCGAAGCACGAGGCCGTGGTGGCGCAAGAGCGTATCGTTGTCAGTCGCTGCACCGCGCTTGGCGCCTGCACGATGGTCCCGCTCGCGTTCTTGTACCAGGCAAATTGCGGCGCGCCGTAGTCAAAGAACGTCGCCGGCTGCGGCAAGGGTCCCGCGCCATCGGGATCGGGCGCAATCACCGAAACCAAGCCGCCATGGACGGCGCTGTAATTGTAGGTGGTGACGAAGCCGCGCGCGTCGGTGGTCGTCGTCGGCAGATTGCAGGTGATCGGGTTTGCGCAGCTCGCCGGATAGGTCGCGCTGCTGACGATATCGGCAAGCCCAGAGCCCGCCTTCGCCACTTGCCGCGTCTGCGTGACGTTGCCGCGCGCGTCGCGGGTAAGCTCAGTGTAATTGCCTTCGGGCTGCGTGGTGCGCGTCGGCGCCGTCAACGATCCCGAGAACGGAGTTTTAAGATAGGTAAAACGCGTGACGTTGTTCAGGCCGTCACGATATTCGGTGACGCGGTTGGCCGGGAAGTCCGCGACAAAAGTTTGAATGTGAAAAAGCGGGTCGATGATCACACCCGTAGTCGTGGTCAAAACCCCCATAACAAAGGTGTCCGTCCAATTATAGGCCCACGCGCCCGCCGCTGACGTGACCGATGAAACCCTGCCGCCGGTGTAGGCGACGGTGACATCATCGGCGCCGCTGGATGGCCAACGGACGCCGGTGATGCGCGCTGATGTCACCGCGTAGCGCGTGGTTCGGCTCAGCGCGTCGGTGACTGTGTACGCCGTCGGCGAGGCCAGCGCGCCCTCGATGCCGAAGCTCAGCGTCGGCCAGCCACTGAGGCCGCACCCGTTGGCGGTGGGCGCGCAATAATCGACCGCGTTGTTGATTGCGGTGACCTTGATGAGATTAAGCCCGGTCGCATCGGCGGTGCTGGTCTGATACTCGAAGCTGAGCTGATAGCCCAGATTGTTGGTCACCGATTGCAGCCGATGCGCCAGGAACGGCGTGGCCGACAGCGCTGTATACGTGAACGTCAGCACCTCTCCGGAGGGCGCCGTCAGCGTGCTGACCCGCGCCACATTCGCCTGTGTCGGCTGCGTGCTCGCAAGGCTGGTCAAGTAGATGGCGATCACGCCGCTCGATGTTGCGTAGGTGTAGGTGGTCGTGCCGTTGAACGAGAGCGACCCGCCGCTGCCTTCGGTAGAGTTGTAAACCCCGCCCGTCAGCGTGAACGTCTCCGCCGCGCCCATCAGCGTCACGGTGTATGCCGTGCCGCTGCTGTTGATCGTGCCGGTGAGGTTGTCGCGCCAACCAGAAATGCTTGAATCGTAGGCGCGCTGATAGCCAAGCCCGCCCATCCCCGGCTGCCCAATCGACACACCCGGCGAGGAAAGGTGAAACGCGCCGGTGACCATATCGACGCCGTTACCGTCCAGCGTATTCAGTGTCGCTGGCGGCGGCGCCGATTGCGCCTGCGCAACCCCGCCCGCAAACACGCCAAAAAGCCAAGCCAGGCTCAATATTGCGCCGATGTAACCGCGCCGTGGCAGCCTCGCGCCGCTTGCACGGCCAGCTTCATGCGTCATGGGTCGCCCCTTGCGTCGGTTGACTCACGCAACGATCAGGCATCAGCTTTGTCAGCTCACGACGAGGAAAATGACATGGCGCTGTCGCGACGCACTCTGCTGTCACAGTTTTGCGCGCCGCTTCTTGTGGGCTCGCCCGTCGTGTTCGCATCACACGCTTTCGCCGACACAGCGAGTTACCTCTATGACCCGCTTGGACGGCTCATCCGTGTGACGCTCTCGGACGGCGCAGTGATCATGTACCAATACGACGCTGCGGGAAACCGAACGCGCGTCACCCACGGCAACGGCGCCGATTTCAACCAAACACTTCAGATCACAGGCACAGGCCCAATCAATCTGCGCACTGTCGCAGACATGGCTGGCTATACCGGCCTCACCAATGCGGCGATCACCTTTCAGGTCGGTTCAGCCGTGACGATCTCCGGCGCGCCGGGTGCGCCAAACGGAGGTTACGGCATCGACACCGGAACCTGGCCGTCGAGCACGAAAACAATTGCGCTCACGTTGCAAGTTAGCGGCAAAGTCTATGGCGGCGGCGGTCGCGGCGAAGTTGCTGGTGAAGAGGGTGTTCTCGCCGGCGCCGGCGGAGACGCCGTTTATTGCCGCGAGCATCTCACCGTCGGTGTGAATTCCGGCGGCCAGATCAAAGGCGGCGGTGGTGGTGGCGGCACGGGGGGGGGATGGACGCGTCCGTTCACCGATCCAGAAACCGGCGAGGTTACCTTTGCCTACAATTACGGCGGCGGTGGCGGCGGCGGATTTCCAAATGGTCCTGGCGGCAGCTCGGGCGGACCCGGCGGGCTGGGCGGCTCTGGTACGGCCAGCGCAGGAGGCGTCGGCGGCAGTTCGGGCGTCGCAGGGACACGCACGTGTGGCGCTGGCGGGATTGGCGGCGCAGCTGCTGCTATTGGCGCAACCGGCGCCAACGCGTCTGGCTCGAGCAGCGGCTGGAGCGCCTTTCCACCCAGCACAGGCGGCGCCCCAGGCTACGCCATCCGCAAGAACGGCAAAACCGTCCCCGTCACCAACAACGGCATAATCACAGGCACGCAGGGCTAGTCGACGCGGCCGGCGGGTCGCTCTTGTCGGAAGGCCAAAACTGGTCGCTCAAACGCCTCTTTCCAATGCGCGTCCATCGAATCACCCTTGCTCTTCTCAATTGCGCTGTACCTGAGCTGTACCTTTAATGCGGGAACGGAAACACTCCCACCGGACATCGACAGTATAATCTCTTGAAAACATTGGTGAGCCCGGCGGGATTCGAACCCACGACCCTCTGATTAAAAGTCAGATGCTCTACCGACTGAGCTACGGGCTCGCTGTGCGGCGCGCAGTTAAGCGCTTGTCGCGCTTGGCGCAACCGCCTTGGGGTCAGTTTGTGCGCTGAGCGACCGTTAGCGTTCCCGCAATGGCGGCGCCCCAATGGGCACGCAGGCGTTCGCGCACGCCTTTCTCCATGCGCGGCGACCACCGCGTGCTTTGGCCAATTTCAGCGGCCTCAAGCGAGGCAATAAGCCCGGCGCCCAAGGCCGCAAGCTTCGCCGCGCCGACCGCAGTCGCTTCCTGAATATCAGGCCGCACCACCGCCACGTCACAAATGTCGGCCAAAAATTGCATCATCCACGCGTTTGCGCTCATCCCGCCATCCACCAGCAGAGCGTCTACCCTCGGCGCTCCGTCGGCGCGCAAAGCGTCAAGCAAATCGGCGGTCTGGTAGGCCACGGCCTCAAGGCCAGCGCGCACAACGTGCGCCGCGCGGGAATCGCGTGTGAGCCCGAAAATACTTCCGCGGGCTTCAGCATTCCATTGGGGCGCGCCCAGACCCGCAAACGCCGGAACCAAGTACACTCCGCCGTTGCCATCCAGCGCGGCTGCCATTGCCTCTGAGTCCGATGAGGACTCAATCAATCCCAGCCCGTCACGAAGCCATTGCATGGTGGCGCCAGCGGAAAAGATCGAGCCTTCGAGCGCATAGGCGGTGGCGTTCTTGGTGCGGTATCCCATCGTCGCAAGCAGACGGTTCTCCGAACGGGGCGGCTTTTCGCCCATGTTCATCACCAAAAAACAACCGGTGCCGAAGGTTGCCTTGGCCATGCCAGGCATCAGACACGCTTGACCGACGAGCGCAGCCTGCTGGTCCCCCGCCACGCCATGGATGGGAATGGCGCGTCCGAACAAAGACGCCCCGGCATCACCGAAATAAGCGTCACACGCGACAACACGAGGCAACAACGAGCGCGGGACGTTGAACAGCGCGCACATGTCTTCGCTCCAAGCCTGGCGAGCGAGATCAAAAAGCAGCGTGCGAGCCGCATTAGTGACATCGGAAACATGTGCGCGGCCTTGAGTGAGGCGCGACACCAGAAACGTATCGACAGTCCCGAACGCCAGTTCGCCCCGCTCGGCGCGGGCCCGGAGATCGGAGTCTTGATCCAAGATCCAGGCGATTTTTGTGGCTGAAAAATAGGGGTCAAGCAGCAGGCCCGTCGTCTCCTGCACGCGCTGTTCGTGCCCCGCTGAACGCAATGTCGCGCACTGTTCAGCAGTGCGCCGATCCTGCCAGACAATGGCGCGGTGCAGCGGCGCGCCAGTGGTGCGATCCCAGATGATCGTCGTTTCACGCTGGTTGGTGATTCCTATGGCGGCAATGTTCGCCGCCCCGCCCACCGCTTCGATCGCCTCGCGGCAGACCTTTAAGGTCGCCGCCCATATCTCTTCGGGGTCGTGCTCGACCCACCCTGGGTGAGGAAAATACTGCGTCAGCTCAACTTGCGCCGAGGCGCGGGGTTTGAAATCAAGGTCAAACGCGATGGCGCGGGTGGACGTGGTCCCTTGATCGATTGCGAGGATGTGCGTGCTGGTATCCATGGCTGCACAAAAGGGCGAGGAGACGCCGGGGTCAACCGAAGACCGAGCGGGGCAGCCTTCACCCAGCGTCTCCTCTGTGCGGCAGCGGGCTAGGGGGCGCCCGCCTCCGCAGTTTCAATCGCTGCGCGAAACATCGCCGAGGCCGTGCGCACACGCGACATGGCTGCGTCAAGTTCATCGGCGGTGACGGCTCGGCCCGCCGTCGCCATCGCTTCCACGTCCGCGCGAATGGCGGCGAGCTTCTGCGAAAGGTCGTCCAAATTTGCCGCGACACTGCCGCCGGCGGCGAGCGCCTTGGCCGCCACGTCCAGAAACTCTGCCGCGCGTTTACGCTCGTTGGGTGGCACCAACGGCAAGAATGCTGAGAGCGCCGCGAGCAGCATCTGCAATTGCAGCATTAGGTTGAGCATGTGTCTATTCCTTCAGCCGCGCCGCGCGCGCACGAGATCTTCGAGTTCAGAGACGGGGGGCTGCGCCGCTTGGATGGCGTCACTTAGCCGGCGCGCCGCGATCGTGAGGCCGACCGCCGCGCGTTCGAGAACCGGCTGGCCATCGCCAGAGGCCGCCTCGAAATCCGCGCGGGCGCGGACATAGGCCACAACCGCGATCTCCAAGGTCTCGGCCGCCGGCGTCGCGACACGCTCAGCCTGGCCGAGCGCGCGTGTAAACCCGAGCGGCGTCACTGGATCGCGCACAATGTCTGTCGCCTCTTCGATGACAGCGGCATAGGCGTGCAACAACGCGTAGGCGCGCTGATCCAAGGTCCGCGCCGCCGCGACGGGATTCTCAAATCGCGTAGCGCCCAGCTGCGTTACGGTGCAGGCCGGGGTTAAGATTAGCACGCAAGCAAGCGCGAGCGTGCGCACAGGATGGCGCATGGATGTTCTCCTTGAAACTAGATGATGGGGCCGCGGGCTCGTGAGCGGCCGACCGCCACACCGATCAGGCCAAGCGTGACGATGAGGTCGACGAACGCCGTCGCTAGCTCCTGCGCCGCACCCTCCGGCAAGATGATTCCGAGCCGGCTCGCCGCCGCCGCAATGGCGATGACGGCCGCACTCCGCAACGTCAGCGAGTGGATTGCGGCCTTTTCAATGAATGGTGCTGGTTCGCTCATGGGCTCCTCGTTCAATACGAAGAGCTTAGGGCCGCTCGCGGTCGGTCGGATTGATTGGCGAGAAAGGTCGGTTTGGATGGATCGCGTTGACGGCGGTTGTGGGATTAGCCCCCACACAATCCCCGTTTCGCCGCGTCATACTCGCGCTTGAGGCGGGAAATCAGGTCAGCCGTGGAAACAACCTCATGCACCGCGCCCACGCCCTGGCCCGCCCCCCAAATCTCCTTCCATGCCTTCGCCTTGGACGAGCCGCTGGCGAAGTTCATCGCGCTAGGATCGCTTTCGGGGAGATGGTCAGGATCGAGCCCTGCCGCTTTTATGGAGCCCTTGAGATAGTTGCCGAGCACCCCTGTGAAGAGGTTGGTGTAGGCGATGTCGCTCGCCGTGCTGTCGACGATCATCTGTTTGTAGGCGTCGGACGCATTGGCCTCAGTTGTGGCGATGAAGGCCGAGCCAATGTAGGCAAGGTCAGCGCCCATCGCTTGCGCAGCCAATATGCCCTGGCCGCTAGCGATGGCGCCCGACAAGAGCAGCGGCCCGTCAAAGAACTCGCGAATTTCATGCACCAGCGCAAACGGCGACAAGCCGCCCGCGTGCCCACCAGCACCAGCGCACACCGCGATCAATCCGTCGGCGCCCTTCTCAAGTGCTTTCTTGGCATGGGTGACGTTGATGATGTCATGCAACACGATGCCGCCATAAGAATGGATCGCTTCATTCACCTCCGGTCGCGCGCCGAGTGAGGTAATGACAATGGGAACCTTGTGCTTCACGCACATGGCCACATCTGCCTCCAAGCGCTCATTGGTTTTGTGGACGATCTGGTTCACAGCGAACGGCGCAGCCGGCGCTTGCGGGTGCGCTTCGTCATAGGCGGCCAGCTCATCACGCATACGCACCAGCCAATCCTCAAGCACCGGCTGCGGACGCGCGTTGAGCGCTGGAAAGGCGCCGACGATCCCTGAAGTGCATTGGGCAATGACCAGTTCGGGGTTAGCGATAATGAATTGCGGCGCACCCACCGCCGGCAGGCGCAATTTGTCGAACACCGGCGGCAAAGCCATCCTCGTCTCCTCTTGCGTCAAGGCCTAGCTTGCAGCGACAAGCGCGTCGATACTGCCATTGCGTCAAGTGGAGTTGGAATTTTGGACCCCTCCTTGCAATTCGGTGAGCCGGCCGACGAAGCCGATTGGCGGGCGCTGGTCGAGCAAGGGCTGAAAGGCGCTGGCTGTGGCCGGCTCACCAGCGCAACCGCCGATGGCGTGCCGATCCAGCCGCTCTACCGCGAGCCCGATATGCACACGGCGGAGGATGTGTCCGGCTTTCCCGGCGCCGCGCCGTTCGTGCGCGGTCGCGCGGGCGGACCTTGGATGATCCGGCAGGCCTTCGAGCACCCTGACCCCGAATGCAGCAATCGCGACATTCTCACTGATCTTCAGGGCGGTGTGGGCGGCATCGAACTGGTGGCTGATCCCGCCGGGCAAAACGGCATCGCCGTGCGCGACGGCGCCGATCTCGACCTTGTGTTGGCAAACGTGATCTTGGAGGCGGCGCCGGTATCGCTTGCCGCGGGCGCGTATGGGCTATGGGCTGCGGATTTGCTCGCGGCCAAACTCAAGGGCGTCGCCGCAGCGGGCACCGCGTTTAATCTCGATCCCGTCGGCACATTGATGCGCACTGGCGCCATGGCGCGCAATGATCTCTCGCTATCGGCGCAATTCGCGGCGCGCGCGCGAAAAGAACTTCCCCACGCGACCAGCATGCGCGTCGATGCACGCCCCGTGCACGAGGCGGGTGGCAGCGAGGCGCAGGAGATCGCCGCCGCATTGACGGGCGGGATAGCCTACTTACGCGCCCTGTACGAAGCGGGGCTGTCCGTCTCCGACGCGGGCGGTTGCCTCAATTTCGCGATCGCCATCGGCCCTGACGCATTGATTGAGGCAGCGAAATTGCGCGCGCTGCGTCTCTCCTGGGCGCGGGTGATGGAAGCGGCGGGCGCCGCGCCTGAAGCGCGCTTCGCTCCGATCCACGCCTTCACCTCACGTCGGATGATGACGCGTTACGACGCCCATACAAACATCCTGCGCGTCACCACGGCCGCGTTCGCCGCCGCCATCGGCGGCGCCGACGCGATCACCACACGTCCGTTCACCGATGCAGTGGGCCTGCCCACGCCGTTCGCCCGCCGGGTCGCCCGCAACACACAGAACGTGCTGTTGGAAGAGTGCCGCCTCGGTCACGTCGCCGACCCCGCCGGCGGCGCCTGGTTCGTGGAGAAACTGACGCGGGAGATGGCGGAGAAAGCCTGGACAATCATGCAGGAAATTGAAGCGACCGGCGGGATTGTCGCGGCGCTACAATCGGGACATTTGCAGGACATGGCAGCCAATGCTCGTGCGCTGCGCGAGCGCGCCATCGCCACGCGGCGCGAAACCATCACGGGGGTCACCGACTATCCACTTCTTAGCGCGGCTGCGCCGGAGGTTGTGCAACCGACGTTTCGCTCATCCAAGCAGGCGCCGCCAGAGTCAGGCGGGGACATCAACGCCGAACAATTCCGCGCCATGCGTTGGGCGGCGCCTTTTGAAACTCTTCGCGCGCGCGCCGAGAGCCACGCGCCCCGCCCCGCTGTCTTCTTCGCCAACCTTGGCCCGCTCGCGAGCGCCGGCCCGCGCGCGCAGTTTGCGCGCAACCTGTTCGCGGCGGGCGGCGTCGGCGCGATCGGCGAGGAGGCGGATCACGCTTCGCGCGACGCGATGATCGAAGCGTTCCGCGTTTCGGGTGCGCGTGTCGCCGTCATCTGCGGCGGCGATAGCGCCTACGCCGAGGACGCTGAGAACGCCGCTCAAGCGCTGAAGGCGGCGGGCGCCGATTGGGTGATCCTCGCCGGCAAGCCGAGCGAGCGCGAGGCGGCGTTGCGCGCGGCGGGCGTCGATCAATTCGTCTTCGCGGGCCAGGATGCGCTGAAAGAGCTTAAAACGCTGCACGCGGCGCTGGGGATTGGCGCATGATGCGCCCCCTCGCCCTCGTCACACTTGGCGCGATCGCCTTAGCCGCCCTAGTCGCCATGGCGGGCGGGTGGTGGACGCCGTGGGCGGCGCGTTACGTGCAGGGCGTGGATGTTTCCTGGCACCAAGGCGCCATCGATTGGCGCGCGCTGGCCGCCGACGACGTCGCTTTCGCTTACATCAAAGCGACCGAAGGCGGCGACCATGTCGATCCGCGCTTCGCTATAAATTGGGAGGCCGCCGACGCAGCCGGCCTCTATCGCGGCGCCTATCATTTTTTCACGCTGTGCCAACCCGGCGCGCGGCAGGCCGCGAACTTCATCGCCATCGTGCCGCGCGTTGAAGGCGCACTGCCGCCAGCGCTCGACCTCGAACACATGGGCCCCTGCCATGAGGGCCCGGCGATGCCCGATGTCGTGTCGGAAGCACGCGTTTTCCTGGACCGCCTCGAAGCGCACTATTCCGCCCGCCCGATCATCTACACGACGCGCGAGTTTCACGACGCACATTTGCGTGCCCTCAGCGGCGAACGCTTCTGGATTCGCTCCCTCGCCATGCGCCCGCGCTTTCGCGAGAACGAGTGGGTGATCTGGCAACACCACAATCGCGGGCACAAACGCGGCGTGAGCGGGCCGGTTGATCTGAACGTGTTTCGCGGTGATGCGGCGGCGCTTGCGGGTTTCGCGTCAACCTCACGGCCTCCGATATGACCCTGCCTGACTTTTCGAAGCTCTCACTCGGCACACCCTCCGTGACGCAAGCGACACCCTCAAGCTGCGAACCCTGGCTCACGCCAGAAGGCATCGCGGTGAAGACAGCGTACACCGCCGTAGATCGCGCCGGGCTCGATTTCGTTGATGGTTTCCCAGGCCTGGCGCCGTTTGGGCGCGGACCGTATCCCACCATGTACGTGCAGCAGCCGTGGACGATCCGGCAATATGCGGGCTTCTCGACGGCGGAGGATTCCAACGCTTTCTACCGGCGCAATCTCGCGCACGGGCAGCGCGGACTTTCGATCGCGTTCGATCTGGCGACGCACCGGGGCTATGATTCCGATCACCCGCGCGTGGTCGGCGATGTCGGCATGGCGGGCGTGGCGATCGATAGCATTCTCGATATGCGCACATTGTTTGACGGCATTCCGCTTGATCAGATGAGCGTGTCGATGACCATGAACGGCGCGGTGTTGCCAATCATGGCGCTCTATATCGTGGCGGGTGAGGAGCAAGGCGTGCCGCACGCCAAGCTCTCCGGCACCATCCAGAACGACATCCTCAAAGAATTCATGGTGCGCAACACCTTCATCTATCCGCCGAAGCCCTCGATGCGCATCGTCTCGGACATCTTCGCCTACACAGCCCGCGAAATGCCAAAATTCAACTCGATCTCGATCAGCGGCTATCACATGCAGGAAGCTGGTGCGACGGCGGACCTTGAGCTTGCGTACACCTTGGCCGACGGCGTCGAATACGCGCGCGCGGGGATCGCGGCGGGTTTGGATTTCGACGCTTTTGCGCCGAGGCTGTCGTTCTTCTGGGCCATCGGCATGAACCCGTTCATGGAAATCGCCAAACTGCGCGCGGCGCGTCTGTTGTGGACCAAGCTGATGCGCCAGTTCAACCCGAAAGATTCGAAATCGCTTGCGCTGCGAACACATTGCCAGACAAGCGGCTGGTCGCTCACCGCGCAGGACGTCTACAATAACGCGGTGCGCACGTGCGTCGAAGCGATGGCGGCGGCTTATGGCGGCACGCAATCGCTGCACACCAATTCGCTCGACGAAGCTTTGGCGCTGCCCACGGATTTCTCCGCCCGCATCGCCCGCAACACCCAAATCCTGTTGCAAAACGAAGCCGGGATCACCCGCCCCGCCGATCCGTGGGGCGGCTCGTATTACATCGAACGCCTCACCGCCGATCTCGCCGCGAAAGCATGGGCGCATATCGAAGAAGTGGAAAAACTCGGCGGCATGTCGGAGGCGATTGACCAGGGCTTACCCAAGGCGCGCATCGAAGAAGCCGCCGCGCGCACGCAAGCGCGTATCGATACCGGGCACCAAACCATCGTCGGCATCAATAAGTACAGGCTCGACGAGAAAGAGGACGTGCCGGTGCTGAAGGTCAATAACGCCAAGGTGCGGACGATGCAGCTGGAGAAACTGACGCGGCTGAAAGCCGAGCGCAACGACGCGGAAGTGCAAGTTTCGCTCGCAGCCCTGGAAGCCGGCGCGCGAGGCAATGGCAATTTGCTCGAACTCGCGGTGAACGCCGCGCGCGCCAAAGCCACCGTCGGCGAAATGTCCTTAGCGCTCGAACGCGCGTTCAACCGCCACCAGCCGCCGATCCGCCTCGTCACCGGCGTGTTCGCGCGCGAAGCGGGCAACGACGCGGCGGTGGAGCGCGCGCGCCAGAGCGTCGCCGCGTTCCAGGAAGCCGAAGGCAAACGTCCGCGCATCCTCGTAGCCAAAATGGGCCAAGATGGGCACGACCGTGGGCAAAAAGTGATCGCCAGCGCCTTCGCGGATATGGGTTTCGCGGTTGAGATCGGGCCATTGTTTGCAACGCCCGAGGAAGTGGCCGAGCAAGCCATAGTCAAGGACGTGCACATTGTCGGCGTGTCGTCGCTCGCGGCGGGGCATCTGACGCTAACGCCCGCTTTGCGCGCGGCGTTGGTTGAGCGCGGCCGCAGCGACATCATGATCGTCATTGGCGGCGTCGTGCCCCCGGAGGATATCGCGACCCTGAAAGAAATGGGCGCGGCGGCCGTGTACCCGCCCGGCGGCGTGATCGCCGAGATCGCGCAGGATTTGCTGGGGACGCTGAATGCGAAGCTGGGCTATGCGCAAAGGGGGCGAAAAGAGTGATTCGGACCAGACAACCCAGAGACTCGCTGTAGTTAGGTCATCGCCATGAAGCACCTGTCACTCCTCGACACCGTCATCTTCGATGTGATTGCCGACGCCGAGGGTCGAATTGAATCAAAGATCGACGCCGATGTGATGTACTTCTACGGCGTCATTCAACCAGCGATCTTCACTCCATTTCGGAATTTTGTCGAACATCTCGCCTCACGGCCAGACAAACGCGATGCGCTCGCAATTTGCCTAAAGACACCCGGGGGCTCAGCGGAGACCACGGAGATGATGGCGAAAGTCATTCGGCATCACTACAAACACGTCTACTTTATCGTAGCCGACCAAGCCTATTCCGCCGGAACGATCCTCTGCTTGTCTGGCGACAAGATTTTTATGGATTATTCGTCGGGGCTGGGGCCGATCGACCCACAGGTCCTCAGTGGAGATCAGAGCCGCTGGGTTCCGGCCCTGGGTTATTTGGATAAGGTCGAGGAGTTTATCGAAAAATCTCGCACTAACCAGCTGACCCCCGCTGAATTCGAGTTGCTGGCGCGCGTCGATCTCGGCTTGCTTCGTTCCTTTGAAGAAGCAAAGGACCTGTCTATCGACCTTATTAAACGCTGGCTTGTGACCCACAAATTCAAGGACTGGACCAAGCACCGTACCACAAAACCTGGTACTCCGGTAACGCTCAAGGAGAAGGAGGACCGCGCCACTGAGATTGCGACGGCGCTGTCGAACCACAAACGCTGGCACAGTCACGGGCGCATGATTGGAATGGATACGTTGCAAAACGAGCTAAGGTTGCAAATTGACGACTTCGGTGCTGACACCGATTTACAGAGCGCTGTGCGCCGCTACAATGATACGCTTTCCGACCATTTGATGCGACACGGCGCACCCAACTTCATCCACAATCGGCACATAATGGGAGGGTCATGATGAAAAGTATTGTCAAAGACCTCGAACAGGCACTGGCGACACCATTGGATGAAGGTGACGCGAACTTCATCGAGCAGGTTCGCCGAATTCGCGATTTCAAAAAGAAATTGGACGAAGCTGGGGTGGAGGTGAAGCCCGAAACCATGCCGGACACCATGACCCTCATTGGACATCTTTCGGAAGTCGGTCGGAAATCGGCACTCGTATAATCGCTCGGCGGAAGGCCGTGCACCCCAATCTCGCCCCCGCCCGCGACATACTCCAGCGCGTGTTCGGGCATGGCGACTTTCGCGGGCTGCAGGGCGACGTAATCGCGGAACTCCTGGCCGGTCGCGATGTGATGGCAGTGCTGCCCACGGGCGGGGGCAAGAGCTTTTGTTATCAGATCCCGGCCCTGTTGAGGCCGGGCGTGGGCTTGGTGGTGTCGCCGTTGATCGCGTTGATGGCTGATCAAGTCGCGGCTTTGCGGGCAGCGGGCGTGAAGGCGGCGCGGCTCGATTCCACGATTGCGCCGGACGAGCGCCGCGCGACGCTCGATGCGGCGCGCGAAGGCCAACTCGATTTGCTCTACCTGTCGCCCGAAGGCCTGTTTGCGGCAAATTTTCTCGAGTTCCTGCAACGATGCCCGCTCTCGCTGATCGCCATCGATGAAGCGCACTGCGTTAGCCAATGGGGCCACGACTTTCGCCCCGATTATCGCGCGCTTGGCAAGCTCGCGGAGGTTTTTCCTGGCACGCCGCGCATCGCTGTCACCGCCACCGCCGATCTCAAAACTCAGGCCGACATCCGCGCGCAATTGCGCCTCGAACATGCGCGCGTGTTCATCGACAGCTTTGACCGCCCCAATCTCGTGCTCGCCGCCGAGCGCAAAAACCGCCCCGGCGAGCGTGTGCTGGAACTGGTGAAGGCGAGGCAGAGCGTCAGCGGCATTGTGTATGCTGGCACACGCGACGGGGTCGATACCCACGCGGATAATCTGCGCGCGAATGGCGTCGAAGCGCTGGCCTATCATGCCGGGCTTGACGCGAGCTTGCGGAGTGAGCGGCAGCATCGCTTCCAAGAGCAAGACAACGTCGTCATGGTGGCGACGGTGGCTTTTGGCATGGGGGTCGACAAACCGGACGTGCGCTATGTGATCCACGCCGATCCGCCCAAAAGCATCGAAGCGTATTGGCAGGAGGTTGGCCGCGCTGGGCGCGACGGCGACACCGCCGAAGGCATTGCGCTTTACGGCGCTGGCGATCTGCGGCGGGCGCTGATGTTCGCAGGGCAATCCACCGCAGCTGAGCAAGTCAAAGCCGTGCAGGTGAAGAAGGCGCGCCAACTGTTCAACTTTCTCGACGGCATCGCCTGTCGGCGCGCCGGCGTGCGGCGCTATTTCGGCGAGGAGAATGTCAGCCCCTGCGGCGTGTGTGATGTCTGCGCCGAGCCGCCCACCTCCATCGACGCCACCGAGCTTGCGGCGAAGGCTATCTCCGCGGTCATGCGCATGGATCAGCGTTTCGGCCGCGGGCGCGTGGTGGGCCACCTGCTCGGCAAGGCGACCGATGCCCTGGACGAGCAATATTCCACGCGAACGACTTTCGGCATCGGTAAAGACACGCCCGAAAGCATGTGGCGCGCGGTGATCGAACACCTGCTGTTCGAAGGCGTACTGAGCGAAGAGGAAACAGAGCGCCCCACTTTACGCATCGGCGATGACGAGGCCGCGCGCGCGATCTTCAAGAAAGAGATCGTCATCCGCATGCGCGAAGCGGCCAAAGGCGGGCGGCGCTCCAAGGAAGAGCGCCGCGCAACCCGCGACGCCAAACGCGGCGCGCAAGCGGGTTTGAGCGGCGACGATGCAAAATTATTTGAGGCGTTGCGCGCGTGGCGGCGGGAGGCGGCTCATGCTTTGGGCGTGCCGCCCTATGTTATTTTTCACGACGCAACCTTGGCGGCGATCGTGGCCGCCAAACCCGCTGACGTCGCTGGGCTCGGCCGCGTCGCGGGCATCGGCGAGGCAAGACTGAAGCGCCACGGCGCGGCGGTGCTGGAACTACTGAAAAACCGGGGTTGATGTTCGCAGCTCCCTTGACACCGCAGGTCCGCATCGGGCGTACCAATACCCTGAGGAGAACAATTCATGATCGGCTACGTCACCATCGGCTCAAACAACATCGAACGCTCGTGCGCCTTCTTCGACGCCGCCCTCGCGCCCTTGGGTTATGCTCGCACGTTCTGCGAAGGCGGTTGGGCGGGCTATGGCCCTGGCGGCAAAAAGGAAGGCTTTGAAATTTATTTGGCGACCCCTGCGGACGGCAAATCCGCCGACTACGGCAACGGCTCCATGCTCGCCTTCAAAGCGCCCTCGCGCGCGGCGGTTGAAGCGTTTCACGCCGCCGCCCTAGCCAGCGGCGGAACCGATGAGGGCGCACCCGGCGTGCGCGGCGAGTACAACCCGCCCTTTTACGGCGCTTACGCCCGCGACCCCGAGGGCAACAAGTTTGCTGTCTATTTTAAAGGCTGAGCTCGCGTCATGTAGGATCAACAGCTCGACTCGATCAAATTCTGGCACGTACCAGAGGCATGCCAAGCCGCCGTGCGCGGCTGGTTTGAGGGGCGCGTTGGCGCTGCGGCGATTGACGGCGCCCGCTCTGTGCATTTGCCTCACCCAGAAGGTGGTGGCCGCATCCTCAAAGTAAAGGGCGCGGGCTATGCCGGCGGCCCAGTGCAGATCGGCACGTTCCACAACACCGGCCCGAAAGCGCCGGTCTTCGACTACGAAGGCCGAATGATGGACGATGTCGCCGCCGGGTGGGACGGCGCCTTCGAGGGAGGCGCGTCGTTTCAACAAGTGGTGACCGAGTATGACATTTCACAAAAGCTCACCGGGCTCGGCTACGCTGTCATCCCCTGCCTCGGCTATGGCCGGATCACCAAGGCAGCCCTCACCTCCTGGTTCGCCGTGTTCGATCACGAAGCAGGACTGCGCACCGACGCCTTGATGATGTATCCAGGCATGCCCATCGAAGAGTGGAAACATCTGAATACAATCATCGGTGGGTTGATGTTCGAACTCGCCGTGCGCCACGACCTCATCGGCCATTGCTGGTATCAAGCCACACAGGACGGTCGTTACCTTATCCGCGATCTGCATCCCTTCCGCCAAGCCGATCCGATCAACATGTCGCAAATTTCGTGGGTGATGCAGGTCTTTTATTCGATGCACATTCGTGGCAACGCACCGCGCCTGCTTGGCCTGAAGCGCAACGATTCCGCCGAGCCGCGCGACCTTCACGTCTGGCAGTATCGCGGCTTCTGTCCGGCGGTTACGCTCGCGGACCATGATCAATTGCGCGAAGAATTGGTCGCACCGTACATGTTGCGACCGCCAACCACATTTTCGGTCGAGCGCCTCGTCACGCTACTCAAGGACAACCGCATCACCAGCGCGCTGAGGGAAGCTTGCCCGGGAAAATTCGCCCGATTCTAGGCGTCCTCTTCTTCTTGCAATCGGCGTGACGCATCGACACCGTCGCGCGAGAGATCGCGCGCCTGTTCCAGCCATTCTTCATCATCGATGCGCCCACGCAAGCGCAAGTACTGATCAACCCAAGCGACGTTGGCGGGCGTCCAGGCTGCAATCTGGTCGAAGTGAAACACGCCGATCGAATAGAGCGTGGTTTGCTGCAGCACACTGACGTCCTCGATCAGCGTAAGATCATCGGGGCCGCCATTGCGCGCCGCCGGGAGGATCGGGGGCTTGGCCGCGTCGGCGCGAGGCGGCGCGATAGCCGGCGCTGGTGCTGAAGTCTCCACCACGTTCGCCCTGATGTTCATCGGCGCCGATGGACTTTGCTCCAAGTGACGCACGCGCGCTTCTAGGTAACGGGCGCGCCACTTCCAACGATCACGGTCGGGCGCTGCGTCTTGAGCGGGCAAGGCGACCGCCAGCGGGGTCGCGCTGCCCTGCAGATGCGCAACTCGCCGCTCCAGGTAAAGCAGCCGCCAGCGCAGCAGCACATCGACGTCAGCGTTGGCTGCAAAAGGCGACACCGCGTCTGCCTCGTTCCCTGGCAGCACCGCCGCGCGTAGCTCCGTCTCCAGATGAGCCGCCCGCGCCTCAGCCTCGCGCGCGCGCCACTCCGTGACGGGCGGGGACGTTGGGGTTTCGTCGGGCGCGCTCGGCGCATCGCGCATCCGCCCTTCAAGGTAGCGTACGCGTTGTTCGAAATAGCGTAAACGCCACGTCTGCAACGCGCTCTGCTCCTCGTTGGCCGGCTGGGATTCAACGACCAGTGCATGTGCGGGTGGCTCGATCTGCATTGGGGTACGGAGCTGTCCCGCGCTTTCCACTTCGCGCTGCTCTGACCTGCGCTGGAGTTCGGCAACCTGACTCATTGCGTCGTTCGCGCGCGAGCGCGCGTTAGCAAGCGCTTGTTCGAGCGCGACGATGCGCCCATCCCGCAATTCAACCGCGCGGCGCACACCATCAATTTCCCTTTCGGCCTCGATCGACGCGCCCCCTCCATCGCCAACACCAAGCGCCACGATATCGCGCACAAGCCTGTCGCGTTCGCGGCGAAGCGCCGCCTCCCCAGGCGAGGCGCGCTCAGTTGCGTAAGCCCAACCCGCCCACGCCGCAAATCCCGCCGTGAGCAACAAGAATGGCGCCAACTGACCGATCAGGTAGATCATAACTTCGCCTCAGCCGCTGACATAAAATTCGATCCTTCGATTGGCCGCCTGACCTTGTTCCGACGTATTGCTCACGCGCGGGCGATCGGGGCCGTAACCACGCGCGATAAGGCGTGAATTGGCGACGCCTTGGCTCGCGAGGTAACGCGCGACCGCGTCAGCACGCTGGCGCGACAATTCCATATTCGCCTCGCGCGCACCCTGGTTGTCGGTGTGTCCGGCGACCTCGATCGAGAAGCGGTCGCAGCGCAGGGCCACTGAGGCGAGTCCGTCGAGCACTTGCCTGCTGGACGGCTCAATTGCAGATGAGCCTGAGGCGAAATTTATGACATTCCGTTCCATCATGCGCTCGAAGGCATCTGAGCACGTTTCAGCATCGCCGTTGACCAGATTGAGGCCTTGCAGTTCTGGGTGCGCGGTGTCGAGACCGTCGACGGTAACGTCGATACGCGCCTCGAATGGCGCGGGTGGATTCTCGAATGCGCGTCGCAAATCGTGGGCGGCGGCCTGCCCACCATCGCCAATGAAGACGATCTGCGCATCGACAATGCGCGCTTCACCGCTGGTGAGGTCTGCGAGACGTTGAAGCGCCGCGCGCGCCACGGCGCCGAACGAGGGCGATGGCGCGCCCCCAGCTACGTGCATGTCATCGACCGCTGCAGCGTTAGGGAACTCGTGCGAAGTGACGGCGATGATATCCGCGCGGACGCTTTCGCTCGGTACAGCGCCCGAGAGCACAACGCGCGAAGGCTCACGCTTGACGCTCCAAATATAGGGCCGATCAAAGGCCCCTATGCTGAGGCCGGAGCTGTCAACGCTGGTGACGCCCCCTGCCCATGCGCCCCCCCCGCCGGCCGCAGCCAGAGCGACGCTCGCAGCGCGTTCAATGTCGGCTTCATCCTCAACAAGACCGCCCAACCGGGCCCTCTGGCCGTCCATGTCGATGACCAGGCCAGGATATCCTGCCGCCAGCAATGCCGTGGCAATTCGCCCCTCAAGCACATTCGAAACGCGCCAAAACGCCGCCTGATGGGGGGCGAACATGCCTAATGCCGTCACAAGCGCGGCCCCCGCGAGCGCAAGGAGCAGAGCCAGCCGCAGCCTGTCGGTGGAATTGGGGTCGGCCAAGCTCATGGAGTGCGCGCTCGCCGCACCTGCGCTTCGCTCAGTGCGGCGCGCAACTGCTCAACAACGCGCTCGTCGTCGCGCCGCCGGCTGGCAAGCGTCAAGAAACGCAGCCGCCAGCCCAGTGCGAAGCCCAACAGCGCCAATGCGGCGAACAAAATCGCCTCGGTAAAGAACAGACCGATCATTTTTCCCGCGCCACGCGCACACGCCCCCCCACAACGCCCTTCTAACCCCGATCAAAATAGGCGAAAACTGAAATCCCCAAGAGTTGAGCGCAACGAGGCCCCATGGCGCACCACATCTCGAGCGCTTCCAATCCCCTGATCAAGACTCTGAAAAGCCTGCACACCAAGAAAGGCCGCTCTGAGACAGGCCTCTTCCTGGCCGAGGGCGCGAGATTGGCCCGCGAGGCCGCTGACCTTGGTGTTTGGCCGCAGGTGCTGGCTTTTTCCGCCACGGCGCTCGAACGGCCTCAGGTTCGCAGTTTGATTGAACAGGGGGAGCAGCGCGGCGTCCGCACGATTGAGACCAGCGAGGCGGTGTTGGCCCAGATCACAAAGCGCGACAATCCCCAGACCCTAATCGGGGCTTATCACCAGAAACTGCAGCCCCTGGATGAGCTCGAAGGCGATCCCATCATCGCGCTTGAGGGCATTCGCGACCCCGGCAATCTGGGAACCATCCTGCGCACCGCGGACTCTGTCGGCGCCGGCGGCGTCGTCCTCCTGGGTGAAAGTTGCGACCCGTTTTCGGTCGAAGCGGTGCGCGCAAGTATGGGTTCGGTGTTTGCGGTGAAGATCGCCCGTGCTTCGTTCGCGGATGTGATGCGCCTGAAGCGCGAGCGTGGCGCGAGCCTTATCGGAGCAACCCTCAAGGGCGCAATGCTTAACGCCGAGATTTCCGTTGGCCCGCGCGCGGTGCTTCTGATGGGCAATGAACAATCGGGCCTGCCCGAAGAGATGGAAGCAGCGTGCGATTTGTTAGTGCGCATCCCAATGAAGGGCCGCGCCGACAGTCTGAACCTGGCGGTGGCGACGGCGGTGATGCTCTATGAGCTTTGGCGGAGGCGTGGGTATGACGGTGCGCGCGCCTGAAATCCTAATCGCTGACGATTGGACCGATTATCACCTGCTGGATTCCGGCAATGGCGGCAAGCTGGAACAAGTTGGCCCTTACACGTTCGTGCGCCCCGAGCCACAAGCGTTATGGACCCCGGCGCTGAGCGCCGCCACGTGGGACGGCGCCGACGCGATCTTCGCGCCGAGCGGCGCCGACGATGACGAGGCTGGGCGCTGGCGTTTCAATCGCGAACTGCCGCAGAGCTGGATATTACATTGGGACGACATCGCCTTCATTTCGCGCCCGACCCCGTTTCGCCATTTGGCGTTCTTTCCCGAGCACTCGGTGCATTGGCGGTTCGCACGCGATTGCCTCAAGGCGCATTCTGGCGCGCAGCCCGAAGTGCTCAATCTGTTCGGCTATACGGGGCTGGCTTCGCTGGTTTGCGCCAAGGTCGGCGCGAAGGTGACGCACGTGGATGCGTCGAAGAAGGCCATCGGCTTCGCGCGCGAGAACCAGGCCGCGGCCGGCTTGAACGACGCGCCGATCCGCTGGATTTGCGATGATGCTCTCGGTTTCGTGAAGCGCGAGTTGCGGCGCGGACGGCGCTACGATGGCATCATCCTCGATCCGCCAAAATTCGGGCGTGGCCCGGATGGGGAAACGTGGCGACTTGAGGAACACTTGCCGGAATTGCTCGACGCTTGCCAGAGGCTGCTGCGCACTGATGCGCATGATCGCGCCAGCGCGAAGGGGTTTTTGATCGCGACGGTGTACGCGGTGAGGCTCTCCTACCTGGCGCTGGCGCAAACGGCGGAGCAATACTTTGAAGGCGGCGCGTGGCAGGCCGGCGAAATGGCGCTGCCGCATGCGGGCCGCGAGCTATTACTGCCGACGGCGATCTTCGCAAGGTGGCGGGGGTAATTTGCAAGGTAGCGGAGGTAAATTGTGGCGTTGTTCGCCGACGAACGCCGGTCGCAACCACCGCCTCAGAGGCTAGCGTCGGCGCAGCAGAATCCAGGTCACGGCCAGTCCAAGAACCACCGCAATGTCGTAGGGGCAGAGATTGCCAACACGGTAAAACGGCAGGAGGCGATCGTAACCGTGCCGATCAATGATAAATTCGGCGAACAAGACCCAACAGGTGAAGACAGTTGTGAGCGAGGTGATTTGGACTAATCCTGGTAGGCTGGCGAAGGCTGTTTTTTGCATCTGGGAGCCCCAATGAGCGACGGCGGCAGGGTACGAGTTCAAGCGCACTTGAAGTCAAGCGGACTTTCGATCGGAGACTTAGCTCGGCTCACGGGCGTGCGGCCTTCCGCGATCCGGTACTACGAAGCGTGCCGACTCCTTCCGGCGCCAGCACGCCGGTCTGGCCAGCGTCGTTATGATCGCGAGACTATGGAGCGTCTTAAGACAATCGTGGCCGCGCGCTTGTTGGGATTTTCGATTCGAGAGATTGGCGACCTATCCGAGATGGACATTCACGCGCAACGAGAAGTGGCGAAAGCGCGGGCGTCTTCTGTAAGGGCATTGATTGCGGAACTTCGAACCACCGCCGCCAGACTTGATGAACTATCCAATTGTGTTTGCGCCTCGGGAGGCGTCTGCCGTCTCTAGAGAGCGTGAGGCAAGCGGCAGTCTAGGGCCAATAGCGGGTAATTCGCTCAATGAAAATTCCGCCCTTTCGGCATCGCGTCCGCAGCGTCGGAGACACCGAGCTCAATCCGCACATTGCGCGGGTGGCGGGGGCCGTGTTGCGCTTTGATCTGTCGTGGATCGGCGCCGACACCGCGACGCGGCTCATCGGCGCGCGCCGTGGCGATCAGTTCCTCGCCCGCGCTTGAGATCTGCGCCAGAAGCGGCGTCCAGTCCAGCACACGTTCGGCAATCACGTGGATCACGCCGCTTTCGCTCTGCACCGGCCCGTCGATCGCCACCAGACGTCCGCCGATCACTTCGGCGCGAAATTGTTCGAACAGCTGCGGCCACACCACGATATTGGCGATACCGGTTTCATCCTCCAACGTCATGAAGATCACCCCCGACGCCGTGCCGGGGCGCTGACGCACGAGCACAAGGCCGGCGACACGCGTGCGCTGATTGTTGCGCAGGCTCGGCAAAAGCTCGGCCTTGATCGCGCGGCGCGCGGTGAGCTCCTCGCGCAGCAGCGCCATGGGATGCGCTTTCAGCGATAGGCCGAGCGTCTGGTAATCCTCCACCACATGCTCTCCCAAGCTCATCGGCGGCAGATCGAAATCGGGCTCGCGCGTGGGATCATGCGCGCGTGCAAAGAGCGGCAAATCCTCTTGCCCGCCAACGCGGTTTAGCCCGCGCGCCGCCCACAGCGCGTCACGGCGATCCAAGCCAAGTGATCGAAACGCGTCGATCTCGGCCAGGCGCTCGATCGTGGACACAGGCAGCGTGCTCCGCAGCCAAACATCGCGCACGGAATCGTAGCCCGCGCCGCGCCGCGCCACGAGCGCGCGCAGCTCTTCTTGCCTGAGCCCCTTGGCTTGACGAAAGCCAAGCCGCACGGCGTGGCGCGACCCTATATCCGCTTGCATGTCGCGATGACGCGGATGCACACGCTGTGCGGCCTCCGGACCGGGTTCGAGCGTATTGTCCCAGTCGGAAAGGTTCACATCGATCGCGCGCATATCAACGCCGTGTTCCTCGGCATCGCGTACAATTTGCGCCGGCGCGTAAAAACCCATCGGTTGCGCATTGAGCAGCGCCGCCGCGAACACGTCGGGATAATGGCATTTAAGCCAGCACGAGGCGTAAACCAGGATCGCGAAGCTGGCCGCGTGGCTTTCGGGAAAGCCATATTCGCCGAACCCCTCGATCTGCGCGAACGAAGCTTCGGCGAATGCACGCTCGTACCCTTTGCCGACCATGCCTTCGATGAATTTCTGCTTGAGCTTGCCAATTGTGCCAACCCGCTTGAACGTGGCCATCGCACGGCGGAGCTTGTCGGCTTCAGGCGGCGTGAACCCGGCGGCGACAATAGCGATTTGCATCGCCTGCTCTTGGAACAGTGTCACGCCGAGCGTGCGCTTGAGCACGTCTTCCAATTCCTTCGATGGATAGCTGACTTTCTCGAAACCTTGCCTGCGCCTCAAATAGGGATGCACCATGCCTCCCTGGATAGGCCCGGGGCGCACGATCGCCACTTCGATGACGAGATCGTAAAAGGTCTTTGGCTTCAGCCTCGGCAGCATCGACATCTGCGCCCGGCTTTCCACCTGGAAAACGCCGATGGAATCCGCACGATGCAACATGGCGTAAACGCGCGGATCATCTGGCGGCGACGATAATGAGATGCGCTCATCGCTCGGATAATGCTTATCGAAAAGGTCGAACGCCTTCTTCAGGCACGTCAACATGCCGAGCCCAAGGATATCGACCTTCAAAATCCCGAGCGCCTCCAGATCATCCTTGTTCCACTCGACAACGGTGCGATCTTCCATCGCCGCATTCTGGATCGGCACGACATCGTGCAGTTTTTCGCGCGTGATGACAAAGCCGCCGACGTGCTGCGAGAGATGCCTTGGGAAGCCGCGCAATTCACGCGCAAGACCGATACATGCCGCCAGATGCTGATCGCCCATGTCCAGCCCTTGCTCGCGCAAGTCGCGCTCGGTGACGCCGTCCGACCACCAATGCAGCGCCTTGGCGAGGCTGGCGATGCGGTCCTCGGAATAGCCGAATACTTTCGCCACTTCACGAATGGCGCTGCGACCGCGATAGCAGATAACCACAGCAGATAAACCCGCGCGATCACGGCCATATTTCTGGTAGATGTACTGGATCACCTCCTCGCGCCGCTCGTGCTCGAAATCGATGTCGATGTCGGGCGGCTCGCCGCGTTCTTCCGAGACGAAGCGATCGAACAAAAGCTCGTTGCGCGCGGGATCGACCTCGGTGACGCCGAGCACGTAGCAGATCGAGGAATTCGCCGCCGAGCCGCGCCCCTGACAGAGGATCGGATCGATCGGCGCGCCATCCTTGTCAAAGCCGGAGCGCGCAAACTTCACGATATCGGCGACGGTAAGAAAGTACGGCGCATATTTGAGCCGGCCGACGATCGTCAGTTCTCGCTTGAGCGAAACCTCCACTTTTTCCGGTACGCCGTCCGGGTAGCGCTTTTTCGCGCCCGCCCACGACAAGGCTTCAAGCGCCTCCTGCGGGTCCGTGAAACCTTCGGCGGTTTCCTCGGGGTATTCGTAGCGGAGCTGCTCCATTGAGAAGCTGACACTCTCAAGCAAGCGCATGCTCTCCGCGACCGCCTCCGGCGCATCGGCAAACAAACGTTCGATTTCAGCGGACGGTTTTAGATGCCGCTCGGCGTTGCGAGCCAGAAGCCTGCCCGCATCGGTGAGGTGTTTCTTTTCGCGAATGCAGGTGACGACATCCAGGAGCGCACGGCGGTCGGGGTGGTGGATCAGCGGCGCCGTTGTCGCCAGCAACCGGGCGCCAGTTTCCGCGGCGAGCGCTTTGAGCAGCCGCAAGCGGCGGCGATCCTCACCATCGAACTGGAACGGCGCCGCCAGCCACGCTTCGCCTGAAGCTTGCTTGATCCCCCGCAGATAAGGCGCGAGCAGATCCGGCGCTTCGCCGGCGTGAAGCTCTGGCACAAGGATCGTGCGCAAGCCCTCGGCATGCTCGATATAGTCCTCGAACCTCAGATGGCACTCGCCTTTCGGCGCGCGCAGATTACCCCTGGTGAGCAGGCGCGTGAGTTGGGAATAGCCGGCGCGGTCAGCGGGATAGACGATCAGGTCCGGCGCACCGTCCATGAACACAAGCCGCGCGCCTACGATCAGCCGCAATCCGTGCTCCTTCGCCACCACGTGCGCCCGCACGACGCCCGCGAGCGTGTTGCGGTCGGCTATGCCAATTCCAGCAAGGCCGATCGCTTTGGCCTGTTCGGCCATTTCCTCGGGGTGAGAGCCGCCCCGCAGGAACGAGAAATTGGTGGTGACGCAAAGTTCGGCGAAGTTCATTCCCGCTCCCCCTCGATGGGGGAGCTGTCATGCGCAGCATGACTGAGGGGGCGAGGGGCGCTCTTGTTCTCGGTATTGCCTCTTGAGGCGCCTTCTTCGGCGCCGGCGTGTGCACCCCCTCCGGCCGCTTCGCGGCCACCTCCCCCATCGAGGGGGAGGGCGCCAATCTCTGCGTTTATTGATTCGACGCACGCCATATGCTTTTCGCGCCAACGCTGCATTCGTATCAGTGCGCGCGTTTTACATGCGGCGGCGTGGATGGTTCGCCAAACGCCCTCTTTTTCTTTCACGGCTTCGTTGTTCCACACGCGAAGCACGCAATAACCCTGGCGATTCAGCCACGCACTTCGACACGCGTCGTGCTCGAGTTGCGATTTTTCCGCATGCTGGGCGCCGTCGATTTCGATGACGAGTTTCGCCGCGTGGGAAACGAAATCGAGTACATATGTCCCGAACGCGGTCTGGCGCCTCCAATTCAACGCGACCAATTCGCCATCATGCAGCAAGTGCCAGATTGCTTTTTCCTCCGGTGTCATCTCCTTACGCATGGCCTGCGCACGCGCCGTCAGCCAGCGGGGCGAACGCCTCTTCATGCGAACAATCCGTGCACGTACCAAAGCGGCGCCTTGTCCTCACCGTAGAGGCCTTCGCGGTAGAGCCAATAACGGCGGCCATCCTTGTCTTCGACGCGGTAATAGTCGCGCACGCACTGCCCTTTTCGCCACTCGCCCGCGATGCGTTCCGGCCCTTCCGCGCGCGTCACCTCACGCAGCACGCGCCGCCAGCGAAAGCGGATCGGCGGGCCGTCCGGCACTGTGGCAATGGCGTCAATGGGCTGCGCACGCGCAAACAGCGCTAGCGGTCGGCGCATGACGTTGTCTTGGGGCCCCTTGCCGGCTTCTTTCCATAAGCTGGAAGGTCCCGCGAGCGCGGCGCGCCACCCTCCGGCGCGCTCCGGCGTGTGCACATCATTCAACTTAGGGCGCAACACGCGCGCTGGCCCCAGCCGGGCGCTCAACACATCGGCGATGGCGGCGATCTTCTCGGCCCCAGCTTGCGCCGCTTCGGCGCCGACGAGCGTGCGCGCGGCGCCTTCGATACGTTCAAGTGCGACAATGTCCAGCCGTGCGGCTTCGATGCCAAATTCAGCGTCGAGATTTTCGGCGGCGATGTTGAGCTTCTCGCGGAACAGCCGCAACAAGGTTTTCAAGTCGCGCTCTGGGCGGCTAACGCCGATCTCGATTACGCGGTCGCGGCCATCGACGCCGAAGAGGTGCAAACACGCACGCCGCGCGCCGGCGCCGCGCAGCTCTAGCTTCGCGATCGCATCCGCGCACAAGACTCGCGTGGCTTCGAGGATTGTTTCGATGCTGAACAGCGGTTCCAAAAAGCGCCGCAGTGCGAAAACGGGCGGCAGCGGCCGGCGGGGGCTGAGCGCTTCAGGTGCGCGCCCCAGCGCTTGATCCAGACGCTCCAGCGCCCGCTCACCGGCGCGCGCGGCGAACGATGCGCGCGGCGCGGCCATGAGTTGGCCTATGGTTTTGAGGCCAAGACGGCGGAGCAATGAGGCCGCCGCTTCATCGAGACGCAAGGCTTCAACGGGAAGAGGCGCGAGCGGCGCAAGCATTCCCTGCTCCCCATCACGGAGCGGGGCGCCATACCTTGCCAACGCCCACGCGGCGCCCGGCGTAGACGCACTCGCGGCGCGCGCGGCAAAACCTTGCGCTTGTAATCGGGCGACGATCTGATCGCGCAAAGCGCCTTCGCCGCCGAACAGGTGGGCGCAGCCGGTGATGTCGAGAAACAAGCCGTCGGGCGCGTCCACCACCACGACCGGCGTGAAGCGCTCACACCAGGCGGCGATGGCGTCCAGCGCGCGCGCATCTTCCTCCGGGTCAGCCTCGGCGACGGCGAGGCCCGGATGGATGGCGCGTGCGTCCGCCAGCGACATGCCCGCGCGCAAGCCCAAAGCGCAGGCGCGCGCATCAACGCCCGTCAGCAAGAAGGCGTTGGCTTGCTTGGCGTAGATGGCAAGCGGGCGATTTTCAGGCGCGCGCCCGGATCTGATCAGCCGATCCGTACTGAGGCGCGGCAGAAAGATCGCGAGCCATTGCGCCGCGTTCCGCGAAGCAGCGTGCATCGGCGTTCCAGTCCAAAATGAAATGAGCGCCAGCAGGACCGGCGCGATTGCGGGTGAGTTCGACGCGGTACGCGGGAGGCCCAAGCTCGCGCGCTTGCGCGACGCTGGGCGCGGCGCTGATGCGCCAGCGCGTCCAGGCCGCGCTGGTTTCCGCCAGCGGACGCACCAACAGACAGCGCGAACGATTGCGCTCAGCAAACAGGAGCAGCCGACGCGTGGCCTTGAGGTCGAGCGCTTTGCCGCGCGCCGCGAGCGCGCAGATCACGATCGCGCCGGATGCCGAAAGCCCCTGCTCGGCCGCCCACAGCGCCTCCTCGCGCTTGCGCGCACGCACGACAATGAGCTTGCCAGGGTCGAGCCCGAACTGGGCCAGGCCCGGCGGGTACGGCGCGCCATCTTCGGCGAACAAACCCTCCTCCCCAGCCCAGATGATCCCGGCCGCCCCGGCCCATCCAGCGGCGAGCCCCAAGGCGAACCCCAAAGCGGCGGTTTCCGACCCCGGCCCGGCGGGGCCGAACTCATGCAGCGCCGCGCCCGCCATCTGGGCGGCGAAAGCGCCAAAGCTGGGCGCCGAGACGGAAGCTGGACCTGGCGTCATGTTCTCTTTATGTTCTACAAGAATGATTTCCGTCCGGCAAGACGGATCGGATATAATGACTGGGGACGCTGAGGGGCTCCGAGTCGCTAACGAGGCGCGCCCTATGAGCTATGCGTTCACCCTGTTCGACACCGCCATCGGTCGCTCTGGCATCGCCTGGGGCGCGCGCGGCGTGCTGGGCTTGCAGCTGCCGGAAAAGAACGACACAGCGACGCGCACTAGGCTCCTGCGCCATTGCCCCACAGCCGACCCGAGCGAGACCCCGCCCCGCGCCATCGAACGCGCCATCAGCGACATCATTGCTCTCATGCGCGGCGAGAAGAAAACGCTGCGCGCCATCCAACTCGACATGATTGGCGCGCCGCCCTTCAATGCGCGCGTGTGGGAAACCACCCGCGCCATCCCACCTGGGCAAACGCGCACCTATGGCGAAATCGCCCGCGCGGTTGGCGACACAAGCGCCGCCCGCGCAGTTGGACAGGCGCTAGGTCGCAATCCTTTCGCCATCATCGTGCCGTGCCACCGCGTCGTCGGCGCGAACGATAAATTGGTAGGCTTCTCCGCCAATGGCGGCATCGCCACGAAACTGAAGATGCTCATGATCGAAGGCTGGCGCGCAGACGAGCCAAGCTTGTTTGATGAGTTGGTTTAGGCTGCCGAGAGCAGCCATACAACCGCGTTCAGCTAAGTCACCTGACGAGAAGCGCGCGGGCCGCTTCTTGTGGTTCCTCGCCTTCGCTATTCAAAAACACGCCTGCGAAAGCGCCATCGTCGGGTCGCCAATAAATATAGGCACGAAATCCGAACGTCGATCCGCCGTGGTGAACAATAGTGCGACCGTTCACGTTCGAGACATACCATCCAAGGCCGTAGCCGGAATTCTCCCCGCCCTCCAACAGCACCGGCGTCAACGCTTGACGGAGGAGACCGAGAGAGATGATGCGGCCGCGTCCGAGCGCGCCGTACCAACGCGCGATGTCCCCGGCGGTGGAGACATAACCTCCCGCAGAATAGCCCAACGTCGTGCTGAAGTGGCGACCATTGACGATGGCGCCGCCCGGAGACTCTCCATACCCACGCGCGCGCCGTTCTATGATAGCTGACCAGTCGCCGATCCGCGTCGAGGATAGGCCCGCGGGGGCCAAAACGTGCTCACTCACATAGTCGCCGTATGCTTGACCGGATGCTGCTTCGACCACGAGGCCAAGAATCCAATAATTGATATTGGCATAGGCCCATTGCGTCCCGGGCGAGGAGACAAGGGGAAGTTCGGCATAAAGATCGATCAGCTGGCGCGGCGTCAGATCGTCGTGCACATGCACGAACAATGGCGCGAGATCACCGCTCAAACCCGAGGTATGGCTCAACAATTGGCGCAAAGTGATCGCGCTCCACGTTGGCGGACAGTTTGGCAAGCGCCGCGCGAGCGTGTCGTCGAGCGCAAGACTGCCATCCTGCGCCAAGCGTAAAACCGCAACTGCGGTAAACTGCTTGGTCAACGAGGCGATGCGCAAGACCGTATTGCCGTGCATGCGCACGCCTTGCTCCAAATCGGCATAGCCGTACGTGCGAAGGTGGGAAACGTGCTCGCGCACAGCCTGGATTTCAACGCCACCGGGCGCGCGCGCCGGCTCTGCGGAGGCTTGGGTAATGCACAGCGCCAGCACCGCAGCGATCATTACGAGGGGTTTCATTGCACGGCGAACCGCTGGGCAATCTCCTCCATACGCACATCGATGCTCGCGCGGTCGAGGTAGCGCCCTTCCAGGATAACCCCCTCAGGATGGCGCAAGGCGTTGATGTCCACCAGCGGATTGGCGCGGAGCAGAATTGCGTTTGCAGTGCGCCCTGCCGACAGAACCCCAACATCGGCGAAGCGATTGAACGTCTCGGCAGGTGTGCGAGTGGCCGCACGCAGCGCATCGTATGGCGAAAGGCCCGCTTGAACCAGTAGCGCCAATTCATCGGGCATGCTCGCGCCGGGTATGATCATCGGGCTGAGTGCGTCGGTGCCGGCGAGGAGCGTCACGCCTTCTTGGTTGAAGACGCGCGCCAGATTCATGTCATCGACCAGCAGACGGTCGAAGAATGCTGGATCTGGGTGTTCGGCCAGGTATGGATTGCGTTCGCGCGCCCAGAAAGCATTGCGCAGCAGCGGGTGGACAAAGCGCGTGTCTGACCGCGCGGCGACGGCGTCATAGTCGCGAAGCTGGGCGACGACGCTCTGTTCGACATTCATGGTCGAAGTGACGTAGCAATGACAGTTCAGCAAACCGCGCGCGAACGTCAACGGATCGCTGGAGCGGTCCGTGATGCGGAGGGCAAGTTCATCAAGGTGCGCGATCCCGCGTTGGCGACCCGAGAAGACATCGGCGTTGGTCCAGTCAGCGAGGTTAGGAATATGGCCATCGACGTCGAGCCCGTGCTCGGTGGCGGCGGCCAATACTGCGTCAAGCACCGGGCGGGAGATGTTGCCGCGAATTTTTATGAGATCATAGCCGGCGGCGGCGAATTCGGCGATTGCCGCGCGGGCGACCTCGGGCGTTTCCAGCGCCCGCGTAGCTGGTTCAGGTAGGATCGGCGGCGACCCTGACAGCATGGGCGAGGCGATCATCATGCGCGGCGCTGGCCCATGGGTCGAGGCGCGGAACGCCAGCAAGTCTGGTGAGCCTGACATCACCCGCACGCCGGTCACGCCGTTAGCGAGGTACGGAAACAGCACATCCTCGAACGGGATAGGCGTCGCCGGCAGCTGAAACGCCGCGACGAAGGCGGAAGCCTCAACGTGAACATGCATGTCGTTGAGGCCCGGCGCCAGGTAGCGGCCGGCGCCGTCGATGCGGGTATTGCATCGGGCGGCAGACCGCGACCCGGGGGCAATTGAGGTTATGCGCCCTTCGGCGATGAGAACGGTTTGGTCGGCCAGCACCCGCTCGGAATCCATTGGAATGACGTTGACGTGTTCGATGGCGAGATCGCAGCCGGCCGTTTGCGCAGGCTCGGAAGAGGCGCAGGCGCAAACCAGGAGCGCAAAAGAGGCGACAAGGATCGTAGCTTGATTGGACAACTGATTCTCCACATCTGCATCTGCTGTGTGCATCTGCGGTGTCGATCCACCGCATCTTCTGGCTTAGAATGGTCAACTGACAGCCAGCTCGGCGACCCAGATCGCGATCTGGGTCTATTTTTCTTGAGCGAGATGTGCGGATGAGCGGACTGGAAACGCTGCGTGTGGCGCTCGAGGCTTCAGTGGCGGCGCAATTGGCGCTATTTACAGTGTTCCTGTTCGCGCGCGCCGATTGGCGACGGCCTACTGGCTTCTTCCTCTCGGCCATGTGCGGCGGCCTAGCGCTAGCGTTCCTATTAAACACGGTAACCAGCGCTGGCGTCGCGGTCCCGCTAAGGGGCCTCAACTACTTTATCGAGTTGGCAATCGGGCCGCTGCTGCTGGGACTCGTTGCGCGCGCCGGCGGCAACGACGGACCATTGCGCTGGAGCGATGTTTGGTACGCCGCCGGTCCGCTGTTTGGTGTGGTCGCGCTCATTTCTGGTTGGCGGCATGCGCCGGACGTTGTCGCGCTCTTCTCTGCATGGGTTTTCACGACCGCCGCTTTAGCGATACTCTGGCAGCGCAGACGCGTGCTCCGCGAGGCCCATTGCCTCGATCTCATCAGGGGAGTCGTTGTCGTAGTGGCGATCGTATCGGTCATGCGCCTGTGGATGACCATCGACGCCGAATTCGGACGTCACTATCGAACCAGCCTGGCCTACCTGGGCGTGCTGCTCGCTTGCTTCGGGTTGGCGGCGCAAATTCTCTGGGTTGCGCTGCGGCGACCGGAGGCATTCGCCCTTCCCCGACGCGCGCAGCCGCGCGCCGACTCTTCCGAGGCCCGAGCGCTGGATGCGGCCTTCGATCGTCTGATGGATGGCAATCAGCTCTACTTGCGATCGGAACTGGCGCTTGCGGACATCGCCGCGCAATTGCGTGTGCGACCGCACCTCGTGACACGTATGATTAGCGCCCGGTTCGGGCTGAACATCTCCGCCTATCTCAATCAAAAGCGCGCCGAATTCGCGGCGCAAGCCCTGATCTCGAGCGATGCGCCAATCACGACCATTATGTATGATGCCGGCTTTGGATCAAAAAGCGCATTCCAGCGCGAGTTCGCGCGAACATTCGGCACGAGCCCAAGCGAATATCGTCGCCGGCATGCGCTTTGCGATGACGCGTCTGACGCAAAGCCCTCATGAAAGATATTTTGGCCAGTGTTCTCTTTGAGCCAACAGATCGTCACCGCCCCGTCGGCAAATCCTTGAACGCCACGCCTTTGTCGGCGCGCTGATCCTGCGGCAGGCCGAGCACGCGCTCGGCGATGATGTTTTTTAGGATCTCATCGGTACCGCCGGCGATACGCAGGCCCGGCGCGAACATGTAGCTTTGGTGGAAGGCGCCCTCCATGGGCGCAATCTCGCCGTCATTGATGATACCAAAATGATCGAGCGCTTCGATCGCGGAATTGCCGATGTCCATCATCTGGTTGGCGTTGATGACTTTGCCGATGGCGCTTTCTGGCCCCGGGGTTTGGCCTTTCGACAACGCCGTCATGGTACGGAATTTGGCGAGCTTGTAGCCCTCGGCGCGCACGATCCAATCGGCGAGCTTTTGCCGGAACGCTTCGTTCTGAATGAGCTGCCCGGCGCCGGTGGGCGACGGCAAGCTGCGCGCAAGCTCGAAGATTTCCCTGTAGTCGGGCCCGTAAGAGCCGCCGACCGCGAGCCGCTCATTCATCAATGTCACCAAAGCCACGCCCCAGCCTTGGCCGGCCTCGCCCAAGCGGTTCGCATCTGGAATGCGCACATCGGTGAAATACACTTCGTTGAAATCGCGCCCGCCCGACATCTGATGGATCGGCCGCACCTCGACGCCCGGCGCCTTCATGTCGACGATGAACATGGTGAGGCCCTTGTGCTTTTCCACATCGGGATTGGTGCGCACGAGCAAAATTCCGAAATCGGAAAACTGCGCGCCAGTGGTCCACACTTTTTGGCCCTTGACGATCCAGTCGGCACCATCGCGCACCGCTTTGGTTTTCGAGGCCGCGACATCGGAGCCGGCGCCCGGTTCGGAGAAGAGTTGGCACCAAATCTCCTCGCCTTGCAGCGCCTTGGCGACGTAGCGTTGCTTGATCGCGTCATCGGCGAAAGCGATGACGGTGGGCACGCACATGCCAAGGCCAATGGCGAACACCTGCGACGGCGCGTCGAACTTGGCTTCTTCCTGACCGAAGATAACGTTGAAGATCGGCGCCAGACCGCGCCCGCCTTGCGCCGATGCCCAAGTGATGCCGGCGAAACCCGCTTCGGCCTTTTTCTTCTGATACGCCTTCGCCGCCTTGAGATATTCAACCGGCTTCAGCGAACGCGACATGCGCTCGTTCTCGGCCGCCTTCGGCTTGCAAGTCGCCTCCAGAAACGCGCGCGCCTCGGCGCGGAAGGCGGCTTCTTCGGGGGTGTCGTTGAAATCCATGTTCGCTCCGCTTCAAATATCTAGACTCAAACGCCCACGCACTGGCAGCGCTGACCATTCCGCCGCCAACCGGTCAATCTCAGTGCGGATGGATTCGATATCATCACTTGTCAGCGCAAAGGGCGTATTGCCGCGCGCGGCGCAGGTGGTTTCAAACATCGCGATCACGTCCGCAGCCGGCGGGCGCCCGCTCCAGCTATCGGCCTGCATGGTTTCCACCAAGCGCTCTACCGCTTCGCTGGTCGCTTCAAGCTGCATACGAAAGCCGGCGCCTTCGCCGGACGCGGCGCGGTGTGCGAAACCGCGCAGGCCGAGGACACGCTCGACCGCGTAGTGAAACATGTCATGCGGGATCGGCGCTTGCTTCGGGCACGCAACTTCTTCCAGTCGCCCACCGCGTTCAACCAACATGGCGTCGTACTTGCCCTCACGCTTTTCGAAGACGAGCGCCGCCATCATGCCGCGTTCCTCTGTTCCAGCCGCTTTACTAGCTTTTCCTTCCACACTGCGGGCGCCCCCGCCTGCAGCGCCAGCAGCTTGGCGCGGCGGAAGAACAAGTGGCAATCGACTTCCCAGGTAAAGCCCATGCCGCCATGGGTTTGAATGTTCTCCTTCGCGCACATGTAATACGCATCGCTCGCGGCGGCGCGTGAGGCGGCGGCGGCGAAGGGAAGCTCGGCGGCTTCAGTCGAGAGCGCCCAGGCGCCGTAATAGGCGTTCGAGCGCGCCACTTCGATCGCCACGTACATATCAGCAAGCTTGTGTTTGATGGCTTGGAACGAGCCGATCGGGCGCGAGAAGGCGTAGCGCGATTTGGCGAAATCGGTCGCCATCTCCAGGCACGCCTGCGAGCCGCCCACTTGCTCGAACGCCAGCAACACAGCGGCGCGGTCGAGCACGGCTTCGGCGAGGTTCCAGCCTTGGCCCGCTTCGCCCAGCCGTTCAGCCTTGGCTTGTCTGAACTCGAGCTTGGCGTGCCCGCGCGTAGGATCGAGCGTCTTCAACGTCGTGCGGGTTACGCCCGGCTGGTTCAGATCGACCAGCAGCAGCGACACGCCAGCCCCTTCCCGCGCGACCACAATTGCAGAATGGGCGCAATCGCCGTCGGTCACCGGAATCTTCGCGCCCGTGAGCATTCCGTTTTCGAACTTGGCCTGGATGCTTGCTGGCGACGGCGCGCCCGGCCCTTCGGACACCGCGAAGCAGCCAATGACATACCCAGCCGCCACTTTCGGCAACAGCGCTGCTTTTTGTGCGTCGTTGCCGACGAGCATCAGCGCCTCGGCGAAAAAATAGATCGTGGAGGAAAACGGAATTGGCGCGACGGCGCGGCCCAGTTCCTCGGCTAGAACGCACAATTCAAGCCGCCCAAGGCCCAACCCGCCGTGCTCCTCGGGGATCGCCGCGCCCAACCACCCCATTTCGGCGACGCCACGCCACAGCGGCTCGTCATAGGAAACAGCTGCGTCGTCCAACACGCGGCGGGTTACTTTTGGGCTCGCCTTGTCGCCCAAAAATTTGCGCGCCTGATCCTTCAGGCCCTTCTGGTCGTCGGAAAAATCGAAATTCACGCGGCGCCTCCCGGCATCATGGTTGAGGCGAGCTTAACGCGCTTCTCCCATGGCCCGAAAGATTGTCTTGGCGTCAACGTCTTCACGAAGGCTCAATCGAGCCTGAGGTATGGTTCGCCGGAATTTCGGGGTGTGTCATTCATGGCGAAAGCGGTCTTCCATAAGGGCCAACGCGTCTACGTAAGGCCGGTGGCGACGTGGGCGGTGGTCGAGAGCGTCAACCCGCAATGGGTCAAGGGCGTCGAAGAGCCCCTGCGCGTGACCTATGACGCGGGGTTGGGACGAGAGTTCCAGGCGCATGAACTTGCCGCCGAAGAGAAGGAACCTGCAAGGCCCGACCTGATCGAGACCGAGCAATGGCGCATCCTGCGCACGGTTAACCGGCTCAGCGCCGACGCGCGCGATCCCCGCCACCCCCACCCGGGAACGTTTCCCGTCGTCGTGACCGACGAGCAGGATTGGGGCGGGTGGCGCGTCCCGATGGCGGAGTACGATCGCGATCCGGACCGGATCGAACACCAGTCGCGCGTTATTGCCAACGCACTGCGTTTGATGCGAGTGGCGCGCGAACTGATTGAGTTCGCTCAAGATCATCCCCACGAAACACCGGCTCAAATGATGGACCTCGCCCAGCAAGCCGAGATCGTGCTTGCCGCCATCTATCGCGAACCAACGCAGAGCGCCGAAAGCGTGCTCGCAGCGCGCTAGCGCACATTGATTTTCGCGCACGCACGGCTCATGTGGGGACTGTCCTTTGGCCCCCAGCATGCGCGATTGAGAAACCGTGACCGTCCGCCTCGCCGACTACGCCCCTCCTGCCTACCTTATCGACGAAGTTGCACTGGTGTTCGCGCTCGACACCAACGCCACTATAGTGGCTGCTCGCTCGCACGTAAGACGCAACGGTAAGACGCCCTGCCCCCTCATTCTGGACGGCGAACGCCTTGAACTGCAAAGCATTGCCATCGATGGCGACGTGATCGAATCGGACCGCTACCGGCTTGAGCCGGGCAAGCTGATCATTGAGTCGCCGCCGGCCGAATTCAGACTCGACATTGTGACCCGCATTAATCCAGGCGCGAACACCGCGCTGGAGGGGCTCTACATGTCGGCTGGACGGTTTTGCACACAATGTGAAGCCGAAGGTTTTCGCGCCATCACATTCGCGCTCGACCGCCCCGACGTGCTTGCGCGCTACGCCGTCCGGATAGAAGCAGACAAAGCCGCCTACCCCACCCTGCTCTCGAACGGCAATTTGATCGACACAGGCGATTTGGACAACGGGCGCCATTTTGCAATCTGGACCGATCCCCATCCGAAGCCGTCATACTTGTTCGCACTGGTCGCCGGGGTTTTTGACACCCTAACCGACACATTCAAGACCAAGAGCGGTCGCGATGTGGCGCTATCGATTTACGTCGATCCCGGCGACGCGGATCGCGCGCACTTCGCCATGGACGCTCTGAAGCGAGCCATGCGCTGGGACGAGGAAGCCTTCGGCCGCGAATACGACCTCGACCTTTTCAATATTGTTGCGGTGCGCGATTTCAATTTCGGCGCCATGGAGAACAAGGGCCTCAATATCTTCAATTCATCGCTGATCCTGGCCGATGCCGACACGGCGACTGATGCGGATTTTGAGGCGATTGAAGCTGTCGTCGGTCATGAATATTTCCACAATTGGACCGGCAATCGCATCACCTGCCGAGATTGGTTTCAGCTTTGCCTCAAGGAAGGCCTCACCGTTTTTCGTGAGCAGGAATTTTGCGCCGAGCAACGGTCGCGCGCCGTGCAACGCATCAAGGACGTAAAACGCCTACGGGCACGCCAATTTGGCGAGGACGCGGGGCCACTCGCTCATCCCGTGCGCCCGGCAAGCTACGAAAAGATCGACAATTTCTACACCGCCACAATCTACGAAAAGGGCGGCGAGGTGATCCGTGTGCTGAAGCGAATTGTCGGAGAGGACGATTTCGCACGCGGCATTCAGCTATATTTCGACCGATGCGACGGGACCGCCGCCACGGTTGAGGATTTCATCGCCTGCTTCGAAGAAGTGTCGGGACACGACCTTTCAGGCTTCATGGGCTGGTATGACCAAGCCGGAACCCCCGTGCTCACAATGCGCGGCGCGTATGACGCTGCGGCGAAAACCTACGACCTGATCATAAGTCAACGCACCAGACCGACATTGGGCCAAGCGGATAAGCGCCCGTTGCCCATACCATTGCAAATCGGCTTTATCGCAGCCGACGGCGCGCCCTTGGCCGGCACACGCGAAGGCGACCATGCGGCGGCCACCGAACATGCAATCATGCTCTGCGATGCACAGACAGCGCTCCGCTTCACCAATGTTGCCAGCGCCCCAATACCAGCCTTGCTGCGAGGTTTTTCCGCGCCGACGGTGCTGGACGACGGCCTCTCAATCGAACGTAGGCTCGCGCAAATGGCCCACGATCCAGATCCGTTCACACGCTGGGAGGCGGGCCAAACCATCGCGCGCGCACTGATGCTCCAAGGCGCAAGCGCCCAGGACGTGACCTTCGCTGCAGCACTTGGGCGCGAACTCAACCGCGCCCAAGAGGACCCCGCCTTTGCCGCGCTTGCGCTGCGACTGCCGGACCTGAGTGAACTCATCATGGCCGCGCCATCGCCAGACCCGGAATTCCTTCATGCCTCGCGCGACTCATTGCGCCGGATCATTGCTGTACATCTGCGTGACGGTCTCGAACCCTTGGCCCGCGTGCGCGGCGAAACGCCTTTTAGCGCCAACGGCGATGCCGCTGGCCGGCGGTCCCTCAAGAGCGTCGCGCTTGATCTGCTGGCGGCGCTTGGCGCAGAGACGTCCCATGTTTTGGCCGAAGCGCTTGAGAATGCCTCCTGCATGACTGAAACCATTGCCGCATTGGAAGCTATCGGCGCGGCGGAGAGTGAGGAGTTCGACGTCGCGCTCGCTCGCTTCTTCGAGCGTTGGCGCCACAACCCGCTGGTGATCGACAAGTGGTTCTCGGTCCAGGCGGCGGCGCCGCGCGCAGATGCGATTGCCCGCGCCCAGAATTTGAGGGATCACCCGGAGTTTCAAATCCGCAATCCCAACCGCGTGCGCGCACTCGCAGCGGCCTTCGCGACGCGCAACCCTCTAGCGTTTCATGCCGCCAATGGTGGCGGGTATCGCTTCGTCGCCGCTCTCATAGAGGAAATCGACGAACTCAACCCCGCACTTGCGGCCCGCCTCTTGACGCCCTTCGAATCATGGCGGCGATTCGATGCCGCGCGACAGACTCACGCCAGTGCGGCGCTGCGCCAAGTGGCCGCACGCACGGGTCTTTCCGAAAACACGCGGGAAATGCTGGAACGCACGCTTTCGTGACGCTTTTAGGCGACACCTCTGCGGCGCTCGCAAGCGAAACCCAAAGCCGTCTCGACAGGTCGTTTACCAGCCCGTTACCTTCTTCGACCCTGAGATTTTTCGCCCGTTGATTCGGGCGGGCGGTGAGTATTTCTTGTCGAGCGCAGCCAATACGCAAACGCCAACGGCGATCACAATGCAAGACAAGGCCAACCGGCCTTTCATGGCGCTTGTCACCGTATTTGTGGGCGCTTTCGCCGCCGCGACCGCCGCGCAAATCCAAGCGCACCATGACAACGCAACGAGCACCATCATCGCCGTGCAGGCCTCCGCTGCAGGGCTGATCGCCGAGCGCGTCAACGCCAATTTCGCGATCGCCATGGGCGCCACAGCTGGCGCCGCCGAACTCGCACGCACCAACGGGGACCTCGCCGGCAATCCGGGTGGTGTTGCAAACGCCGCGGCTCACACGCCGCCTGCCGTCGCATCGGCGGTGGTGAACGGCGCCGGCGACATTGAAGCGATCACCGACCCTGCGCGTGCGTCGCTCGTCGCCGCCGCGCTGCGCAATGCCGTTGGCGTCGGCGTATGGGCTGGCGCGCCTGACCTTGGTGAGTTGCCGACCGCGCCCGCCATCGTTCGCCACATCGGCGATCGCGCCATTGTCACAATTCTCGACCCCAGCGCGCTGCTTCCGGAGCTTGAAGCGGATACGCGAGTGCTCATTGCCTCCTCGTCCGGGGCCGTACTCTACGCCTCCCCTGCGATGATCGCGGCCGGCGCGCGCACACAGCAACAGGTCATATCCAGCGTCCGTGAGCATGAAGCCGGCGCGCTAATCGCCGATGGAAATGGAGCCTCCTGGGCAACTGCCGAAGCCTCAGTTCAAATCGGCGATTTGCGAGTGATCGCGGCGGCGCCGGCGCCGTCAAGCACAGCCCTTTGGCTGGAGGGCTTACTCCGCTTTGCACTTGTCGCAGCCGCCCCGCTCGCGGCGATGGCCGTGCTCTACCTTCTGATGCGTCAGAACGCCCAGCGAGCAAACATGGCCGAAGCGGAGGCCGCCCGAACCGAAACACATTTTCGGATCGCCGCTGACGGCGCACGCGTTGGCGTTCTGGAATGGCGCCCAAGCGCTGACGAGGTGCAATTGTCCGAGCAAGCCGCGCGCCTGCTGGGAGCGCCGCGAGATACGCTTTCATTGCGTGAATTTGCTGAACTGATCATCAGCGAGGATCGCTTCAGCGTAGACGAAGAATTTCGGCGTGCGCGCCAGTCGGGACTGCTCGATGCGCGCTTTCGGGTCAACCGCGGCGCTGGCCTGGCATGGATCGAAGCGCGCGGCGCCGCAGTCGAGGACGCCGGCGGGCGCAACGAGATCCGCCTGTTTGGCACGGTCATCGACGCGACCCAGCGCTACGAGGCGCAAGCGCGGGTATCCCACCTCGAACGCCAGCTGCGCGCAGCTATTGAGAACTTCTCCGGCCCGTTCGCGCTATGGGACACCCGCAGGCGCCTTCTGCTGTGGAATCAGAGCTTCGCCACTGCGTTCGGTCTCGGTGACGACCTGTTGCGTCCGCGCGCGTCATACGAAGCCATCGCCGCAGCGGCCGCCGCCAGCATTCGCCGCGAAAAACACGATGCAAGCAATCCGGATGTACGCATCATCGAACTCGCCACGGGCGAATGGCTGCATGTGGTGGAACGGCGCGCCGCCGACGGCGGCTTAATCACGGTCGGCGTCGACATCACCCCGCTTAAGCGGAAGGAAGAGGAACTCGCCCGAAACGAGAGGCGCCTCACCGACGCGCTGAGCCGCGCCGAAAGCCAGGAATATCGGATCAAGGCGCTCGCGCGCGAAGCGCACGAAGAGCGGCAAAAGGCCGAAGAAGCCAGCCGCGCGAAGAGCACGTTCCTGGCGAACATGAGCCACGAGTTGCGGACGCCGCTCAACGCCGTCATCGGCTTTTCCGAGATCATGGCCAAGGAATTGTTTGGCCCGATCGGCAACGAACAATACAAGCAATATTCGACCGATATCTTCGACAGCGGCAACCACCTGCTTGAACTGATCAACGACATCCTCGACATGGCGAAGATCGAAGCGGGCAAACTTACCTTGTCGCCACGCCCGCTCGATCCAAGCGTTGCGATCGAACAAGCGGTGCGGCTGACAAAGCGCAAGGCGGAGGAAAAGGGACTGTCCATCGTCGTCGACGCCGAGGATTTGCCCGAGATCGAGGCCGACCATCGCGCGGTAAAGCAAATCCTGCTCAACCTCCTATCCAACGCTGTCAAGTTTACCGACAAGGGCGCCATCATGGTGCATGCGCGCGGCGGCGCCGCAGGGCTCACGTTGCGGGTTGTTGACACCGGCTGCGGCATTCCTCCTGAACATTTGCCGCGCCTGGCGCGCCCGTTCGAGCAGGTTGAACAAGAGCTCACGCGAAACAATTCAGGCACGGGCCTTGGCCTTGCGCTCACTAAATCGCTCACTGAAATGCACGGCGGCACACTCGCCCTGCAGAGCGAAGTTGGCCGGGGCACTATCGTAACCGTGACGCTGCCGCGCACGTTCGGCGGGCGCCGAGAGCCGGAAGCCACCGCCGCCGAGTAGTCCTAGTTTCGGCGCCTTTGCCGGCGGCGCTGCAGTACGCCGTCACGCCGAGCGGGCGGCGCATCGCGCAGCGACTGCAACGCAAGGCGACGCTGCTCAGGCGTGAGCTCCGCAAACGTATCGACGATGTTGTTGTGGAACACAGCGACCGACGCCTGATCGGCCGCCCGCAAACGCGCGAATGCTGCTCGCACACGCGCCGCGTCATAAGGCTCTGCGGAGGCGGTCTCAAACGCTTCACGCCGCGCCTGCGCTGCGCCTTGGCGCACCTCGCGCGACTGCCCCCAGCTGAGCGCAAGTTCGCGGCGGACATCGGCGCGCACTTCCTCCGGCAGGGCTGTTACAAAGGCGCGCGGACCCGGCATGCGTTCCACCAGCGCCTGCGGCGCCTCGCGTTGGACCTGCACGCCGGCGCCAAGAGCGCCCGCCACCGCGCCGACGGTCAAGAGGTTGAGCCCCAGCGAAATGAACAAAAGCGTTCGCCAGGGAAACCGACCCTCGCTCATCCCTCTTCTCCCAACTCATCCACCGGCGTCTCAAAGGCCATCGCAAAATAGTCCTCCGCGCCATCGGCTGGCGGGGCCAGCAGACCACCGCCATAACCGAGGATCACGCCGAACACCGCGCACGCCGCAAGCGCCATAGCCGCGCGCACATCCATCGCCAGCCGCCGCCGTCGTGGCGCGGCGGCGAGGATGCGTCCGGCCAAAGCTGTAGTATCGTCTTCGACCGCTCTGGCCTGATCGAGAACCGCATCAAGGGCGCGAGCGCCAACCAGAAGCGACGCAATTGCATCGTCTGCTTGCGCGGCGAACACAGCCGCCGACGCGCGCTCATGACTTGGCCAGCGCCGAAAGTCACCGCCATAGGCGCTCAGCAAATGTTCGAACCGGGTCCGGTCCATCGTCGTTCCTTCCTCATCACAGGCGCGGGACGCCATCAGCGTCCCCAATTAAATCCATCGCTACGTCGGCGAGCGCAGCCTTCATGGCGCGCCGACCGCGTGACAGCAGCGATTCAAGAGCTTCAACGCTCACCTCCAGCGCCTCGGCCGCAGCGACGTTGCCGAGTTCTTGAAAATGCACCAACGCAATCGCCGCGCGTTGCCTCTCCGGCAGTTTCGCCAAAGCCTGGTGAACCTTGGCTGCGCGTTGCTGGGCTAGCCACACTTCGCTGGCCAAGGGCGCTGCGTCCGCCACACCGAGTCCTGCATCTGGATCGGTACGCTCGCGCCGCCTGCGCAACCGATCGTAGCAAAGGTTGAGCGCAACGCGGTGCATCCACGTCTCGAATTTGGCCGCACCCGGTCGCCAGCGAGGCGCCTCGCGCCACACCCGCAGGAACACTTCCTGCGCCACATCCTCCGCTTCTGTTGCATCGCTGAGCACGCGGCGCGCCAGACCCAACATGCGCGGCAGATGACGTCGCACCAGCGCATCCGCAGCGCGGGCGTCTCCGGCCGCCGCGCTCCGGACGAGTTCTGCGTCCGGGTCGATCATGCGCCCTTCGCCCCCCTCGTTCCGCGCTCAATCCGCCGCCTTTCTTAGGCCCTTTGTCATTTTAACGCGACAGCGGCTGACTTCCGTCGCCCAGAGGACCGACAACATTCAAGAAATCGGCTCGGACCATACCTTGAAGTTCTCGCAGCCGCGCCTCCATGGCGCTTAGGCTTGGCGCATCAGCCATTCCGGCAAGGCGCGCTTGGAGCGGGGCCGGGGCAAGACCCGGGTCGAGCACGTCTCCGAGGACACAAATTCGAAGGGTCTGGCGAATGTCGCTCCAAAGGCGCCAAGCCTCGGCGAGGCGGCGCGTTTGCTCGGGACTCAGCGCGCCGGCTTCACTCAATCTAAAAAGGGCCTCCCCGGTATTTGACGCCAAGACACCAGGTGAGCGCGCCGCCCAAACAAGCTGCAGAGCCTGAACCATGAACTCAATGTCGACGAAACCGCCAGGCGCGCGCTTCACATCCCAAACGCCCCGCCCCGGTCGGTCCCGCTCCATGCGACCGCGCATGCCTGCAACATGGCCGAACGTCTCGGCTGCATCGCGCGGCCTAGCGAGCGCTGCATGGGCCGTCGCCAACGTCAGCGCGCCCATTGCCGCGTCGCCGGCAACCGGTCGCAAGCGCGTCAACGCCTGCAGCTCCCAAGTCCAAGCGTCTTCGGCATAGTAACGTTCGAAAGCGCTTAAACGAACCGCCACTGGCCCCTTCGATCCCGACGGGCGCAATTTGGCGTCAACCTCGTAAAGGTCGCCCTCTTCGGTCGGCGCCGACAAGGCGCTAATCAAGCGTTGGGTCAGGCGCGCGTAATACTCCCCCGCACCGTCCGGGGCCTCATACACAACCATCAAATCAAGGTCGGCCCCCTCGGCAAGCTCGCGCCCGCCAAACTTGCCAAGCGCCAACACAGCGAAGGTCCCAGGCTGCAGCCCATGTGTGCGCTCCATCTCGGCAAGCGCCGCCTCGCTCATCGCCGCCACGCAGGCCTCGGCAAGATCTGTATGGGCACGCCCAGCCTCCTCGGGGCTAGCGGCGCGCTCCAAAACCTGGGCGCCGATCCGGAACACTTCCTCGCGATGAAATCGGCGGGCGGCATTGAGCTTGTCTTCGAAGGAAATCGCTCCGCCTGACCGCTCCTGGAGTTCAAGACGACGCGCGCCTCTTGCCTCCAAGCGCAACGGCGTCGCAAAGCGGGGCTCGATCAGTGCGTCAAGCAAAGCAGGGCGGCGTGCGAGCTTCTCTGCGAGTCGCGGCGCGACCGCCAGCAAACGTGCGAGCAGACCCAACAACGCTGGGCGCGCGTCGAGAAGCGACAGCACCTGTACACCGGCGGCCAGCTCGCTGAAGAACGCAACAAAGCGCGCAAACGCGTGATCGGGATCGCCTGCCCCAGCGAATGCACGCAACAATTTGGGTGTAATGCGAGTGAGCAGTTCGCGTGCGCGCTCCGAGCGCATCGCGCGGATGCGACCGTGGTGCCAACCACGAATAGTCTGACTTACGAAATCAGGCTGCGCAAACCCAAGCTGGGCAATAGTGCGCAGCGTCTCGGGATTATCCTCAACGCCGGTAAAGATCAAACTACCTATGGGGTCCGCGAGGCTTTCCTCGCGGCCGAACAATTGGTGGTCAATGTCGACGACAATTTCACGTTGCTCGGCCAGAACCGCATCGAACGCCGCGAGGGTGGAGAACCCCGCAAGCGCGGCAACCCGTGCGCGCGTCTCAGGGTCCCCCGGCAAGCGATGGGTGTGGGCGTCTTCAAGCATCTGGATGCGATGCTCGACATCGCGAAAGAATATGTATGCATCGCGTAGCGCATCGCGAGCGCTGACTGCGATAGCGCCTGCGGCAGCGAGCGCATCAAGGGCCGCGATTGTGCCCGACACTCGGAGCTTGCGGTTGCGCCCGCCGAGGATCAATTGTTGCGTCTGGGCGAACAATTCGATGTCGCGAATGCCCCCGCGCCCCAACTTGACGTCGAACACGGGATCACCAAGCTCAGCGCTTTTGTGGGCCGAAAGAATTTGACGTTTGATCGAGTGTACATCTTCGACTGCAGCGAAATCGAGGTGCTTGCGCCAGATGAAGGGCTCAAGCGAGGCCAGAAATGCCCGGCCGCGGTCACGGTCGCCGGCGGCGGCGCGCGCTTTGATGAATGCCGCCCGCTCCCAGTTTTGGCCGAGCGTCTGGTAATAGTGCTCGGCGAACGCAGTCGACACCGCCACCGGAGTCGAGCCGGGATCCGGGCGCAAGCGCAGGTCTGTTCGAAAAACGTAGCCATCGACCGTCACCTCTTGCAGCGCACGAACGATCGGCGCGACCAGCCGCACGGCGGCCACGCGCGGCTCTCGCACCCCCGTCGCCGCCAGGGTCTCGGCGTCAAAGAACACCGAGAAATCGATGTCGCTGGAATAATTGAGCTCACCAGCCCCCATTTTTCCCATGGCGATCAGCGAAAATCCTGGCGTTGGTCCAGTTGAGGGCAATGTGATCTCACCACGCCCTGCCAAGTCGCGCGCGCCAAGCACCAGCGCCGCGCGCAAAGCGGCATCGGCGAAGTCGGTGAGCGCGCCCGTGATGCGCGGCAGGGTCCATGCGCGCGCAAGGTCTGCGATCGCCAAGGCCAAGTGCACCATGTCCTTGGTCTGGCGCAATTCGCGCATACCGCGTTCCATGGTTGGCGGGGCCTCCGCGATTTCATTTGCCGCCGCGAGCGCTTGTTGCAGCAGGCGTTCGGGCCAGGCGCTGTCCACGTTGTCGATCAGGTCCGGCCGACGTTCGATTAGGCGCTTCAGATAAGGCGCGTGCGAAACTGCTGCAGCGGCGGCATCGGCCCAACAGGTTCCTGCGAAGGCGGCGGGAGCGGCTTCGGTCGCCAGCGCGGGTCCAAGGATCATTGCAGCGCCCCGACCTCGGCGGCGGGTAGCACCAGCGCCGCGCCCAACCCGCGCCGCTCACCCTCACCAAGCCCGTCCCGCAAGTGCAATCTGCCACGATGGAGACGCGCAACTGCGGCGACCAAGCTGAGGCCAAGGCCTGCCCCGGGCGATGAGCGCGCGCTCTCCAACCGCACAAACCTCTCCAAAACCCGATCGCGATCGGCTGGCGAAACGCCGGGGCCGTCGTCGCTCACGTCGACCTCGATCCGGCCGTCGCCGCGCAGCACCGCGCGAACCTCTACATGGCCGCCAATTTGTGTGTACTTGAACGCATTCTCGATCAGGTTTGACACTGCTTGTGCGAACAAACCAGATTCCCCGCGCACGACCAGGCCGTCGCTTATTTCGCCACGCAGCGTCAAGCCTTGTTCTTCGGCGGCCGGCTCGTAGAAATCGACCAGCTCGCGCAGGATATTCGAGGCGTCGATCGGTTCAAGGCGCCAATTGCTGCTCGCCTCCACACGCGCCAGTTTTAAAATCGCCGCGAACATCTCAAGCAGACGGTCGGCCTCCTCAAGCCCCTTGCGCAATGCCTCGCGATCGGCGGTGGAATCCGGCGGCGCGTCCAGCGCGGATTCGAGCTTCTGCCGAAACCGCGTCAACGGCGAGCGCAGATCATGTGCAATGGCGTCGCCCGCCGTGCGTGTCATTTGCATCAATTGATCGAGCCGGTCGAGCATCGCATTCATCGCTTCGGCTAACGCATCGAACTCATCGCCTTCACCGCGCACCGGCGCGCGGCGGCTCATGTCGCCCGCCATCACATCTCGCGCCGTGTTGGAAAGCGCCTCCGCCCGCCGCGACGCGAGCCATGACCCGATGAGCCCGCTGACCACCGAAAGGATGAGACCCAAGATCGCGACGGTCCAAAGCGCGCGTGTAATGCGGCTGGTGATGGCGGCGTTGTCGCCAAGGTCGCGCGCCACGAGCAAAATGGGGCCGCCCAGCAAACGACCGACGCGGCCGCGCGCGCGACCACGAACTGGATCGCCGTAATCATCAATGCGCTCAAAATTGAAGTCGATGCGTTCGACCGCCTCACCCGGCAAGACCGGCAATTGTTCGAAATCACCCGCAGCCACCGCGCCGTTGCTCTCCGCTAGCACATAGAGAAGCGGGCCTTGGCGCGCGATGCGCTCGGCCACCTCCTGGTTAAGCCGGCGAATGCCCCCCTCGGAATAGGCTCGGTCTAGCGCCGCGTATTCCTGGTCCGCCGCCACGTCGGAATCATTGTTCAATTGGCCGACCGTGGCGACATACACATAGAGCAAGAGCGCCACGACAAACGTGAGCACCACGCCCGCCTGGGCCAAGGCGAGGCGGAATGTTGTCGTCCGAAGAAGCGCGAGGCTTGGCCTCATGCCTCCAGTCGATAGCCCGAGCCTCGCACTGTATGCAAAAGAGATTGCGTAAAATCGCGATCGATCTTCGATCTTAGCCGGGAAATGTGCACATCGATGACGTTCGTTTGCGGATCGAAATGATAATCCCAGACGTTTTCGAGCAGCATCTTGCGCGTCACCGTTTGGCCGGCATGGCGCATCAGGTATTCCAGCAGGCGAAATTCACGCGGTTGCAGGTCGAGTTTTTTGCCATCCCGCTTCACCAACCGGGCGAGTAAATCCATTTCAAGATCGCCGACCTGGAGCCGGGTTTGGGGCTCACGCCCACGCCCATGCCAAAGTGACCGAACCCGCGCCAAGAGCTCGCGCGTCGAAAAAGGCTTGCCGAGATAATCGTTTGCCCCGGCATTGAGGCCTTCCACGCGATGATCTTCATCGTGCAGTGCTGACAATATCAGCACAGGCGTGGACACGCCCTTATCGCGCAATTCGCGCACCACCGACACGCCAAGTTTCTTCGGCAGCATGCGATCCAGGACGATCACGTCATACGTCCCGGTGAGCGCCATGCTCTCGCCAAGTTCGCCGTCGCCCGCGAGGTCGACGTCGTGTTCGTCCGCGACAAGCGAAGCCTTTAGGCTCGCAGCCACATCGGAATCATCTTCAACAAGCAGCACGCGCATTCGGCGCCCTTTCCGTCATTGCCCACTAACGTCGGCGGCGACAAAGCGCCGACCGGCGCGATTGCCAACCTGCAGCAACAGCGGCCGTCCGGAACTTCGAGCTGCTTCCACAGCGGCGTTCAAATCTTGTATCGTGCGCACACTACGCCCTCCCGCCTGCAAAATGAGGTCGCCAGGCCGCACGCCTTTTTCAGCAATGTCACTCGCGGGATCGACGCTGGTCACCACCAGCCCGGCTTCGTTGGCGCTCAGTTCGAAGCGCGTACGATCTTCGGATGTAAGCGGACGCGCCGACAGCCCGAGCGAACTCTGCGCCACGCCCTCGCCGGGAGCGTCCGGCGTGGCGTTTGGCGTCGGCGTCGCGCTCGCCAGCGTTTGTTCAGCGGGGCGCTCACCAAGGCGAAGCGTCAAGTTACGCCGTTGGCCGTTGCGCATGACTTCGATCCGCGAACTCTGCCCCACATTCGTGGCGCCAACGCGCTGGGTAAGATCGCGGCTATCCTCGATCTGATGACCGTCGAACGACAAAATGACGTCGCCTTGCTGGATGCCCGCGCGCGCAGCTGGCCCGTCAGGTACGAGACTGCCCACCAGCGCGCCGCGTGACTCCTGCAGCCCCAAACTGCGGGCGAGATCTTCGTCGAGGCCTTGGATGGACACGCCAATCCAACCGCGCGTCACCCGCCCTGCCCGCAGCAATTGCTGAACCACGGTGTTTGCCGTGTTGGCGGGAATCGCAAAACCAATGCCGACATTGCCGCCTGTCGGGGAGAAGATGGCGCTATTGACGCCGATGACGTTGCCGTTGAGGTCGAATGTCGGCCCGCCTGAATTGCCACGATTGATGGGGGCGTCGATTTGCATGTAATCGACGTAGGCTGACGAGCCCGCGTCGCGTCGCCCCATGGCCGAGACAATACCAGCAGTCGCCGTGCCATCGAGGCCAAACGGATTGCCAACCGCGATGACCCAATCGCCGACTCGCACGTGGCGCGCGTCGTCAAAGGTCACATACGGAAAACGACCGCCGCCGCGAATGCGCAGAACGGCGATATCTGTCGGTTCGTCGGAACCGACGATGTCAGCCGGCAAGTCACGCCCGTCGCTGGTGCGGATAGTGATCTCTTCGGCGCCTTCCACCACGTGATGGTTCGTGACAATGACCCCGGTTTCATCGACGAAAAACCCAGATCCGAGTGCTGTGGGCGCCGGCCCCGGCCGCCCCGGGCGGCCCCTGAAGAACTCGTCATACCCAGGCGGCAGACCCTCGACGGCGGGCCCTGTCGCAGCATCTGGCCGCTGGCGCACCGAAATCGAGACGACAGCTGGGCGGACCCGCTCAATCAGGTCCGCGAAACTCATAGGGGCCCCATGTGGCGGAGCGATCAACGAGGGAGTGATCTCTTGTGCATTCGCCTGCCGCGACATCAGCGAGGGAATTGCGAACCCGCCGAAGAGAGCAAGCGCTGCTGTCCCCGCGATCAGAGCGCGGCGGAGAGACTTCAAAGAGACTGCGTCGGACATGAAAACCCTTCTGGAGAACGCCTTGATAGGAGGCTCAAGCTCAGCTCAGTTGCAAGCTCTTACTTACGCGTGTGGGATTTGAGGTAAGGGCCATTTGGGGCGAAGTTGCGATCAACCAAGCCTGGGTTCCGTGGCTTTTTTGGGATTGGCGCGGTCGCCAGAAGCACTTTGCGACCAATGACTTGATCCGAGCGGTGCTTAGCGTTCACCCTCTTCCGGCTCAAACGCCTGCACCCCCGCACTGCGGCGGCGTCTGAGCGCCCAAAGAGCTGCCATACCGCCGCTCAACAGGATCAGCGGACTCGCCCAGAGCGCCCAGGTGCGCACGTCAAAAGGCGGACGGAAGAGCACAAAGTCGCCATAACGCTGACGAAAGTACGCGCGGATTTCGCTATCGGTGTCGCCGTCGGCGACGCGTTCGCGCACCAAGGTGCGCATGTCCGCCGCGATTTCCGCAGTCGATTGCGCGATCGGCTCGCTCTGGCATTGGACACAACGTATTTCCAGCTCCAGGGCTTGTACGCGAGCATCAATGGAGGGGGCGCCAAGCACAGCAGGCGCCGCCGCCGCGACCAGGAGTGCGATCAAGCTCATGACGATCTACTCCCGCGTCGCGCTAGTGATATCAAGCTCAGCAACCCTCCCAAGGCCATCATGAGCGCGCCCAGAAAGATCGCCTGCACGAGCGGATTGAAATAGAGTCGCACCGTCCACGCCGCCTCACCCCGCCGTACTGGTTCGCCAAGCGCGACGTAAAGATCGCCGTCAAGCCCGCTCAATATGCCGACCTCGGTCGTTGGGGCGGGCGCTGTTGGATAGAAACGACGTTCCGCCGTGAGGCTTTGCACCTCGCTCGACCGAGCAACGCGGAACTGGGCGCGTGTCGCTGAAAAATTGGCCCCCTCAATCTCGCCCACAGCAACGAGCGTGAGCAGGCGACCGGCAAATTCCACACTTTGCCCTGGCGCCAACGCGAGCGCACGCTCTTGGCGGAATGCTGTTTCGGCGACCGCGCCCAGCGTCAATACACCCGCGCCAATGTGGGCCAAGCTCATCGACCACACCGCAAGGGGCAACATTGCCAGCTTGCGCAACGCTCTTCCTTCGCCGCGTTGCAGGCGCGTCCAAAGGTAGGTGAGACCGCCGCCGATCAACCAAACGCCAATGGCAAGCCCGATCGCCGGCATAGCGCGCCAGCCAGCCAAGGCCAGTGTGGCGATAAGCGTGACGAGCGCCAGCCCCGCAGCTGGCGCCAAGCGCCGGAACGCCGCGGCCCAATCGCCGACACGCCAAGACAGCATCGGACCGAAGGGCAGCACAATAAAGAGCGCCGCGAGCAAAGGCGCGACAGTGAGGTTGAAAAACGGCGGTCCTACCGAGATCAGGCCGCCGCCAGCCGCTTCCACGAGCAGCGGATAAAGCGTGCCGATGAGCACGACGCCGGCGGCAATCGCCAGGCCAAAATTGTTCCACACCAACATGCCTTCACGGCTGACCGCTGCAAAGCCAGTCGGTTGAGTGAACTTCGAGGCGCGCCACCCATAGAGGCCAAAGCCAGCGCCAAGAGCCAGAGCCAGCAAAACCAGCACGGCGATGCCGCGTTGTGGATCGACCGCGAACGCATGCACAGACGTCAAGACGCCCGAGCGCACCAGAAAAGTTCCAAGCAGCGCCAAGCCAAAACCAATAATGGCCAGCAGGATTGTCCAATTGGCGAGCGAGCCGCGCCGCTCGGTGACGATTGCCGAATGCACCAACGCACAGGCCACCAGCCAAGGCATGAAGCTCGCGTTCTCGACCGGATCCCAAAACCACCAGCCGCCCCAGCCAAGCTCGTAATACGCCCAATATGAACCAAGGGCGATACCCAGTGTAAGGCATGTCCATGCCGCGAGCGTCCATGGCCGTAGCGCCTTCGCCCAAGCTTGGTCAGCGCGCCCCTGAAGCAACGCTGCGAGCGCTAACGAAAACGGCACGCTCATGCCAACATAGCCAAGGTAAAGCATCGGCGGATGCGCCGCCAATGCGGGATCCTGCAGCAAAGGGTTAAGTCCAGCGCCCTGCATGGGCGCTGGGTCAAGGCGCGCAAACGGATTGGATAGAAACAAAGTATACACGTAGGCGCCGGCGGTCACGAGGCCCTGAACGCCAACGGCGCGCGACCAAAGGCCAAGGCTCTGTTCACCGCGCGCGGAAGCCAGCACCGCGCCAAACGACGCCGACACCAAGCACCACAGCAACATCGACCCCTCGTGGTTTCCCCACGCCCCAGCGATCTTGTAAAGCATAGGCTTGTCGACGTGCGAGTTGGAAGCGACCACGGCCACCGAAAAGTCCGAACGCACAAACACCGTTATCAGACACGCGAAGGCGAGCCAACTCATCGCCGCCGCCGCTTGTGCGATTGCTGTTGCGGCGGCGGCGAGCGATTCACGCCGCGAAGCGCCCAACCCTAACACGCCCTGCATCAGGCTGAGCGCCAGCGCCAGCACCGCCGCAAACGCGCCAATCTCAGCAATCATGGCGGAGACGACCCCTTCCATTGACCGCTTCGCTTCAACGCCTCAGCGACCTCGCGCGGCATGTAGGTTTCGTCATGCTTGGCAAGCACGCGTTCGGCCTCGAATGCCCGGCCCGGCGTCCAAGCGCCTTCGGCGACAACGCCTTGACCCTCTCGGAACAAATCTGGCAACAGGCCTTCATACCGCACCTCGACCTCAACGGCCCCATCGGTAACGGCGAATCGTGTAGCGCCGTCATCATCGCGGCGCAGCGTTCCCTCAACCACGAGACCACCCAAGCGGACGCGACGCCCAGGCTCGGCTTTCTCGGCAAGCTCTGAAGGCGCAACAAAATACACAACAGAATCGCGCAACCCAACAAACGTCAGCGTCATCGCCAACACCAACACCGCGCCCGCTGCGGCAATCATTATCAAACGCTGGTCCCGCCGCCGCACGCTCTGCTCCTCTTGCCCCACAATTTCCGCGCGCCATCACACTCAGGCCTTTGCGGCCTGCCTTATGGCCCTGTCGCAAACATCGGCATTTGCCTTAACGGATCATCCGCCGCCATGCGTGAAAGCGCCTCGTTCCAAAATCGCCTGGCCTCGGGCTCGTTGTCCGCCTCAACTGCGGCCCGAGCCTGGTAAAGCCAAGGCGCAGGATCGTCAGTCAATGCGCCTGCCTGGTGGAAGAGCGCAAGCGCCTCGGGTGTAACGCGGCCTTCGGCCCCCACCATTGCCCGACCGAGCCCAAGCATCGCCTCACCTGACCCCGGATCGCGGCGCAGCGCCGCGTCAAACGAGCGCGCCGCTTCTTGCGGGCGGCGCTGATCAAGTAGCAATTGGCCGCTAAACAAATGCGGCAACGGATCGCGCAGATTGTCTTTCGCAGCTTCCGCGAGGATCGCCAGCGCCTCATCAACGTTGTAGGTCGTGGGATCGCGGCCCTTCAGCGCCTCTAGACGAGTCTGATAAGAAGCGCCCTGCAATTCAGGCCGCCCAATCGCGAGATAGATTCCAAGGGTGACCAGCGCTACGACACCACTTATGGCCAAGGCGGGAACTGCCGTATGCGCCCCGCCCCCAGCGCGACGATAAGCTCTGAGAGCCCAGAAACAGGCGACTGCCGTCAGAATGGCGGCGACAACAAGGACGGTTACGGACGTGAGCATGCGCCGTCCCTATCTCGATTTGACTGGCAGTTACATCAGCGACAGCGCCGCAGCTAGTCCGTAGCCGGGAGCCTCAGGCGCGCCTTCAGGCCACCGAGTTCACTTCGCTCGAACAAAAGTTCGCCAGTGTAGAGGTCGACGGTTTCCTTCAGGATCGACAGGCCGAGCCCTTGGCCTGGCGCCGCTTCGTCCAGACGCGCGCCGCGCGCCATGGCGCGTTCGATGTCCGCATCTGACAACCCCGGGCCATCATCTTCGACCACGATCTCCAATAAGCCGTTGTTCTCCACCGGCCCGAGAACGCGCACGATCACCTGACTCTTCCCGTACTTGCAGGCATTGTCGACCAGGTTCGCCGCCATCTCGAGCAAGTCTTCGCGCTCGCCGCGAAATGTCACGTCGCCCGCAGCTTCCATTGAGATATCGACGGCCTTTTGATGATCGTATTTCTGCTCCATCATGAATATGAGGTCAGCGAGATTTTGCCTAACTGGGGTCCGATAGGCGATGGTGGGCGCCTGCGCCCCGGCCCGCGCTTCCGCCCGCGCTGCTACGCGCGCGCGGCGGAGTTGACGTTCGACAAACCCCTCCATCTCCTCGATCGATTGTCGCAGCACACTGTCACTGGCTTGGCCATCGGCGGTCGCGTTCTTGAGCACGGCGATTGGGGTCTTGAGCGCGTGCGCCAGGTTGCCGACGTGGCGGCGAGCGCGTTCAACAACTTCGCGGTTGTGATCTACCAATGCGTTGAGCTCCTGCGCAACCGGCAGCAATTCGGCGGGATACTCGCCCATGAGCCGCTCGGCCTGCCCGCGGCGGACGTTGGCGATGTCACGCCGAAATTCGCGCAAGGGTTGAAGGCCAATGCGCACCTGCAACGCCGATGCCGCCGCCACCATCAGCGCGCAGAACGTCACAAAGCCCGCGAACGCCCAGCCCACGAGGTTGCCGGCAGGCGCAACGATCGCGCGCGGGGCCACGCCAACAATAAACAAATATCGGCCCTCCAGATCAGGAATGCTGGCGACACGCGCCACGAGGCGCAGCGGTTCGCGGTCGGGCCCCTCGATAGTGAGAAAGTGCGCGCCGCCCGGCGCATTGGGCGTGGTAAGCCGTCGCTGCACTTCAGGAGCAAGGCGTATGGCGACGTCAACGAGGGAGGGGGAAATGAGGGGCTCGCCGAGACCGCCGCCGCTTTCGATATGGGCGATCTGAAAATATCGGCCGCTCAAGGGTCGCAGGTAGCGCGGATCGTAGGGAATATCTCGCAGCGCGAGCTCGCCCGATAGCCCAGGCCCCGCACTACCGATAAGGTCATCGGTGACGCTCTCGATCTCGGGGTCAATCAGCAGACGCGTTATCTGGCCGTTGAATTGCGCATGCGCAATCCAACCCATCAACACAAGGCCCGCTATGCTGACGACGGCGATGGTGAGCAGGCGCGCGGCGAGCGAGCGTCGGATCAGCCCGCGAAAGCGATTGAAGGCGCCATTGGGCGTCTGCGTCACTGTTGATCCGCAGGATCAATCAACCGGTAGCCCAAGCCCTTCTCGGTGATGATGCGGTCGGGTCCCAGTTTCCGCCGCAAGATGCCTACAAACACTTCGATCGTATTTGAATCTCGCTCGTGATCCTGGCTGTAGATCTTCTCGGTGAGCTCACTTCGCGAGATGATGCGCCCGGCATGGTGCATGAGATAATCCAGGACTTTGTACTGATACGCCGTGAGCTTCACCGGCACGCCGTTCACCGTCACTTGTCCAGTCGCTGCGTTGAGCCGAAGGTCGCCAACTTCCAACACCGACGATTTGTGGTCGGTCTGACGACGCACGTTGGCCCGCACGCGAGCCAACAGCTCCGCCATGTGAAAGGGCTTAGTGACGTAGTCGTTAGCGCCCAGATCAAGGCCCTCGACCTTTTCGCTCCAGCGATCGCGCGCGGAGAGGATCAACACCGGCATGGTGCGTCCCTCTTTGCGCCAGGCCTTAAGCACGGTGAGCCCGTCAACCTTGGGTAAGCCGAGGTCCAGAATGGCAAGATCATACGGCTCGGTCTCGCCGAGGAATTGACCGTCCTCGCCATTGTCGGCTGCATCGACTGTGTAGCCGGCATCAGCAAGGGCGGACGCCAACTGCTCCCGCAGGTTCTTGTCGTCTTCGACCACGAGCACCCGCATGCGAACTTTCCTTAGCGGACCTGCCCGCTCTCGGCGTCCACACGAAAGTCTCGCGTGGTGATGCCATCAGGCATCCGCCAGCGGATGACATAAATGGGTCGGGGGCCGTCCTCAACCCGATGGCTGACGTACTCGCCGCCAAAACGGGCGCGTAGCATGTCGAGAATTTCCCGCACTGGGCGAATCTGTTGCCGCCGCTCTTCCCCCCGCTCCTGTACCGGCATGATCCAGCCGGGTTGCACGATGGGAGGGCGCGCGCTGGCGTCAGACGCCGCGCCGAGCGCGCTGATCGCCAGTAAAGCTGCAAGAAGGGGAGTTCTGGCCGGCATGAGACCTACCTAGCAGGGTCGCCGTGAACGGGCGCTGAATAGCGCCTACCCCCCTGGCCGGGGCGGAACATAGTCTCGCTTGGGCCATTTCTTGATGAATTTCTTGAGGTCGTCATCAAGCGCCTCGGGCAAAACCACCTGCAGGCGGACCAATTGATCGCCCTGACTTGCCACGCCTTTGCCTTTCAATCTCAGTGTCTTGCCTGTATTGGCGCCGGCGGGAATTGTGAGAGCCACAGGCCCAGCGGGGGTGGGAACCTGCACCCGCGCACCCTCGACTGCTTCAGCAAGAGAGATATTCAAGTCCATGTGAATGTCTTGGCCCTCGCGGCGAAAATGCGCGTGTGGGCGAACTTTAAGCTCGACCAACGCGTCGCCAGGGATCCCTCCCTGGACGCCAACGCCGCCCTGTGACTTGAGCCGCAAAACCTGGCCGCTTTCCACGCCGGCGGGAATGTTGACGTCGAGCGTGCGGCCCTCGGCGAGCGATATCCGCCGTTTTGCGCCACTGACCGCGTCCAGGAAATCGATCTCTAGGGTGAACCGAATGTCGCGTCCTCGCACACGCGAGTAGCTCCGTGCGCCGCCGACGCCGGGGCCGAACAGGTCGGAAAATATATCCCCAAGATCAAAGGCATCGCCGCCTGCTTGGGGACCAGAACCTGGCCCCGCGCCAGCATGCGCGCGCGCGCCGGGCCGAGGTCTTGCGCCATAGGCCATGCGTTCGTTGCCATCGGCGTCAATCTCGCCGCGATCAAAGCGGAGTTTCGCCGCAGGGTCAGACAACAAGTTAAACGCTGCGGTTACACGCTTAAATCGGTCCTCCGCCGCTTTGTCACCCGGGCGCACATCCGGGTGCAACTCCTTGGCAAGCGCGCGGTACGCGCGACGAATCTCGTCAGCGACGGCGGTTCGGCTGAGGCCGAGGGCGGCATAGGGATCCCAGCTCAAAGTGTCAGACTGCGCTCCAGCCGCCAGCATGGCAGCGCCTCGCGCCAACTCCAAACCCTGGAATCAGCCCGCACCGCAATGCTAAAAGGCTATGGTTAACTCCTTCTTCAACCCTGGGGCGCCGGCTTCGCCCATTTGGGCGACCCGGAGCTGCAACGAAGCAGGCGCTGCGCCGAAATCAGCAATCTGGTCAGCTGCAGCATAAAGGTGGGCGGGCGCGGCGATGTTTGCCGCTCTCTTCACCGTCGCTCCATCGAGGATTTCGACCAGGTAGGATTCGACTGGCGCACCCAACGGCGGCTCACCAGCCCCCCAAGCATCACCTCCGAGGCGTGCGCAGCGAACCCAAGATATCGCCACATCGCCGCTGGCGAGGCGGTTGGCTCGCAGATGAGCGGGCGCCCAGGGCCGCAACGCCGCATGCGGCAGCGTGATACTTTGAAGCGCCGCGCGCGCGTCGCTGGCGAGGGCGCCGGCTGGCGGCGCTGAAAAAGCGAGCACCTCATTCCACTCGTGCGCGCCGACTTCGGCGCGGACAAGCCGCTCATCAATCTTGACGATGCGCGCGCCGACCGGATGGGGCGAGCGCATCGCATGCGCCGTTCCGAGTTGACCGCGCAAGAAACCTGAAAGCTCATACTCATTTGGCGCGACGAGCACGCACTCCCGCGCCTGCACGATTTCCCACTCCCCCTCGGACTCGATTGCAAACGCATTGGCGCCATCAAGCAATTGGGCGCTGGTGACGCTCGCGAGCACGCCTCCATAGACATGAACACGGATGTGGTTGCCCTCGTCCCATCGATTAACCGGGCCGGGCCACAGAGCCCAAATCAATTCACCCATGATCGCCGGCCTTGAGATAGTTGCGCGTTGCGTCAGGCTCGCGCCGGCATACACCCCATGCGCCTCGATCCAGGGCGCGGCGAACACCGCCGCCAAAGGTCGTTCGTCCGCCTCGCTGCCGGGCAATGGGGGCAGATCGAGTATTGAAAACGCTGGCGTGGGCGCCGACGCCGGCAATGGCGGTGCGTTTGGCTCGGCAAGCCGGAGGCGCGCGGCGAAAGCAGAGCGCGCGCGCCGCAACTCCAACCGACGAACCTCCGTGTCGTCGATGCGCGTAATCTCAAACACATCCGCACCGTCGGCGAGCGTCAACCGGTCACCCGGCGCCAGCGCAAGATGGCCAGGCCCTAGGTCCAAGCTCAGTGATTCCGTGGCGGCGCGGCGGTCCGCGAGGGTCATGTGCGCAATGTCCTCTGCGTCCTCCACCTCCAGAACCAACGGGATATCTAATGCTGCGACACCGCCTTCAGCGCGATCCAACCGACGCGCACTGACGCTCGCCAGCAAGTAGTCGCGCGCTGGATCAAGAAAGCGCACACGCGCCTCTATGGGAACATCGCCTGCGTCGCTGCGCTGGGCAAACATGCCGCCGGCGCTCGTGGCGGCAAGGTCGCCAACTTCCAGCACAAGCGGCGCGCTCTCGTCGCGGTAGCGAAACGTCACGCGCCCTTCGTGTTCGACCGCGACAAAATCATAAGCCGCCATCAACGGCTCAAGCGCATCGCGCGCGCTGGATGGCGAGTCGACGATGTAGCCACTGACGGCGCCTGACAAGGCCGAACCGTCCATGTCTATGACCCCAGCGCGCGCACAAAGATCGACCACCACCTCACCTAAGCCCGAGAGTCCGGCGCGACCGTTGAGCCAATGCCCGAGCCGCCACGAAGGGCCATCGGCCCAAACTTCCGTTCGGGCCGGAAATGCCGGGTGGGGACGGGCATCCCAACACCAGAGCGTCATCTCCTCGATCATCGGCTTGCCGGTGAGAGGTGAGACCGGGTTGGATGCTCCGCCAGTTTCCCAATGCTGCAAATAAGCGGCCAGCGCACGCCGTTGAATGAGGTCGTCGCGGGCCCCAGAAGAAAACGGCGGCAGCGCGCTTTCCGAACTTTTTACGTCGACAAACAGGTTCGGCGCGTTGGCGCCCTTGTCGACCGCTGGGCAACCCAGCTCGACAAACCAGATCGGCTTGGATTGCGCCACCCAGGCGGTTTGGGTCGTAGACCGCACGCCGCCTGGGCGGTCATAGTGCGCGCGCGCCCAGAAATTCCGCACATCCTTGGCGCGAAAAACCCAGGGTTCATTGTGGGCGCCATCGGCGATCGACGTACGCACTTGCGCTTGGCGATCAGCTTCTGATGCATAAAACCAATCAAAATTCTCGCCCGCCTCGATCCGCCCTTCCAAGTAGACGTCGTCGTGGATGCTTCTTGCTAGCGATGCGTCAAGATGGCTGTCGCCCGCACGCCAATCGGTCAGCGGCGGGTACCAATCGATTCCCACGGCGTCGATGTTGTCATCGGCCCACAGGGGATCGAGGTGAAACAATACATCGCCCGATCCATCTTGAGGTTGGTGGCCCGAATATTCGCTCCAATCGGCGCCATAGGTGAGCTTGACGCTGCTCCCCACAATGGAGCGTACATCGGCGGCGAGGCTTCGCATCGCCGCAACGGCCGGAAAGGCAGCCGCACCGCTACGCGCCGTCGTCAAACCACGCAATTCCGATCCCAAGATAAATGCATCCACTCCGCCAGCGAGCGCGGCGAGCTTTGCATTATGCAGGATAAAGCGACGATACGACCATTCTGTTGGCCCAGAATAAGTGGGCGCTCCGCCGCTCACGCCAAAGTCAGAAGGCGCCGCAGCGCCGAAGAACGCCGCCAGCTGCGATGTCGCCGCGCCGGTCTTGTCCGGGGTTCCAATCTCACCCGGCGCCGGATGCACCGTGATCCGACCGCGCCAGGGATAAGCCGCCTGTTCGACGCCGCCATATGGATCGACAAGCCCATTGCCCTCGGGCAAATCCATCAGGACGAAGGGATAGAGTCCAACTTTATAGCCGCGGGCCTTGAGTTCAGCGATTGCCTGCAGCACGCTATCGTCACTCGGTGTCCCTCCGAATGCCGGCGCCCCATCAACCTCGCTCACGACCCACGCGCCAGCGCGTGTCACGCCGCCTGCGCGCCAAGCGATGGGGCTTGTCTGCTTTGATGCGATTTCGACGCCGGGTTTGATTTCGCAAACGCCGCAACGCAAGTCATCGCCGAACCACGCAACCACCAACAAGACCGTTTCGCATTGAGGGAAGTCCGCCGCCAGTTGATCCAGCGAGACCAAGACATTTGCACGGTCGCGATCGGCGTGCACGTTTTCTGCAACCTGCTGGCCCGGTCCGATGCTCCGCAACACGGGTGTGGTCGCGTACACAAACTCGCCGGAGCCCGGGATCAAGCACACACTCTTGACCCGATCCTCGAACCGCGGACCCTCCGATGTATTTGGCGCCGGCCGTACGATCTCGAACGACAATTGCGGGATGGTGTTGCCGAACCGCTCCAGCGGCAGGTCCTCGAAAACCACGTAGGCGAGACCACGATACGCCGACGCATTCTCGGCGCCTTCGACCGCTTCAATCAACGAATCCGGCGCTTGATCCTCCGCGCCAACATGCAGGCGCCAAGCGACTTGCCCCAGGTCGAACTCTTCGCCGTTCGCCCACACGCGTCCGATGCGAGCGATTTTGCCCTCACACAGGCCAACTGCGAAGGAAAGCGTGTAGCTGTAGGTGCGGCTCGTGGCGCGCGGCCCGCCACCTTTGCCGCCGCCCACATCGTGCGTTTCCGCGTGTTCTTTAAAGCGCGCGGCCCAGATTACTTGGCCCGCTATGCGCACCCGCCCATAGACTGCGGGTATTGAAGCGCCCTCGGTAGACCCTTGCAGATGCAAGTCGGTGAGGCGGGCGCCTTCATGGCGCGTCGTGACGCCGAACAATTGCTGATCAACTGCACGCCCCAGCAAGGCGCCGCCCGCTTGTCCAAGCGCCGCGCCTATCGCGCTGAACGCGCCGGGAAGGCGGCTACCAATCGCTTGCCCAATCGTCGAAAATACTAACTCGGCCATGGCGTTGCTCCCGGGAACGAAAACGCCGCCGCCCACCGCGCGCGCCACCACGGCGCAAAGCGCGAGCGCACCACAGCACGGCCCCAATAGGCGTGGATCAGACCTTCATCTTCATCGAGAAACGCCGCGTGCTTGATCGGTGAGCGTGCGTCCATGCGAAAGAGGAGAACGTCGCCCGGCGTCGCTGCCGCAGCTGATGTTTCAACGAGGTGGCGGCGTGCAGCAGCCAGCAATGTCTCTTCGCCTTTGCGCTCAGCCCAATCTGGTGTGTAGGCTGGCGCTGCTTCTGGCTCTTCGCCATTGAGCGCGCGCCAAACCCCGCGCACCAGCCCCAGACAATCATCGGCAGGATGGAAGAGTTTCAGGTGCAGGATGGGAGCTTCGCCCGTCACCAGATCGCGTTCAAAACGACGCACGCTTGCGCCCGCACGATGTTCCCAGCCGATCGGCCAACCGTCAGCGCCGGGCACGACGCTCATCCGATCTGGCCGCAAAACGTAAAGCTCAGCCGGTGCGCTTCCTTCAAGGGCTGCCGCTTCCAGGAAAGCATTTCCCGCCACCTGAAGGTGACCGTAAAAACTCTCGAGTAGCTCAATGCCAGTTTGCTCGAGGTTCGGACGCGCCAGCAGCCGCGCAAGCGGGTGCGAAGCGGGTCCCACTCTAAGTGGCGCACTTGCCGCCGCTTCGGCGATCATACGTACGCAGCGGTAGGCAATGGCGTTCTTGGCATAGCCTTCGCGCGCGAACACGGAAGCATCGCGCGCGGACCACACAGGGCGCCCCAGCGCGTGCCAGGCCAACAGCTTTCGCTCCACGCCCCGAGAATTTGGGACGCGGAGTCTTCGCAACCAGTCGAACATTCAGCTCTTTCCGTCTAAAGCATTCGCATGCGCGGGTGTGCGCCGCCCAAGAGCAAATCGGTCAACGCCCACACCAAGGCGTCGAGGCGATCGGGGCTGCCTCTAAAATCATCCGCGCCAAAGGCGCACATCTCATCTTCAAGCGCTGGGAATGCCGCCGCGTGGCGCACCCGCCCCTGCGCGTAGAGCGCCGCGATCGGCTCGGCGCGCGCGCGTTTGCCTTCGCTTGCCCGCACCAGCTTGACGATGAATTCCGGCGCAGCCGCCTGCAGCACTGCACGAACCATCTCGCCGCCATTGTTAGCTTCCGCCACGATGACGTCAGCGCCAAGCGAACGAGCGAGGTCAGCCGCGCGTGCGGCCCATTGGTACGGTGCCAATCCCTGCGCGCTTGCGTCGGCCAAAACCATGGCTTGCCGCTCCCGACCCTCTCCCCAGGCGGCAGCCGCAATTATGCCGCAGGCATCCGCTTGCGATCCCAGGCTCGCGGGCGGATCAACCGCCACGACCACACGGTCGAACGATCCATGCTCGCGTGTACGCACGGCCTCGATGTCAGCGCGGCGCCAAAGTGCGCCTTCGACGTCTTCGATCAAATCACCGAGCAATTCTTGGCGCTGGCGCGCTGTTCCCGCCCAACGCTGGGTGAGCCCAGCAATAAAATCCTCCGCCACGTTGTGGTGGTTTTCCCAAGTCGATGATGCCGTGAGGACGGTGTCGGGCGCCGCGACCAGGCGTTTCAAGGCGCGGATCGGACGCGGCGTCGTCGTTACCATTAACAATGGCTTTGCCCCAAGACGCAGGCCATGCTGCAGCGTCGCAAGCGATTCATCTGGGTGGGCCCAGAAGCACATTTCGTCCGCCCATGCGGCGTCGAATTGCGGCCCGCGCAAACTCTCTGGATCTTCCGCCGAAAAACAAAATGCTTGTGCTCCATTGGCCCAAACTAGGCGCCTGCGACTCGCCTCATAGCTTGGGCGCTCGTGCGCCAATGCGCGCACACCGGACTGGCCGTCGATCATGACTTCACGCACATCGTGAAATGTCGGCCCGATCAGAGCGATGCGCCCGGCGTGGCCATAACGCGCCTGCGCCGAAACCCATTCGGCGCCAGCACGGGTCTTGCCGGCCCCGCGGCCGCCCAAGAACAACCATGAGCGCCATTCCCCGTGAGGCGCAATCTGCTCACGGCGCCCCCACAAAGCCCAATCATTCAACAAGTCCTCGAGTTCCAATCCGCTCAAGCACGTCATCAGGAGCCCCAGCGCCCGCGGATTCAACGAACCGAGAGAGGCGGCGGCGCAATTCGGCGCGGCGAGCTTCTTCATTTTCCTCCGGTGATTTGGCGCGCTCGGCAGCTAAGAACTCGGCCACGTCTCGTTCGGCCCGGATAAGCGCCGACACCGCCTTTGCGCGTCGTTCCGCCTCAGCGGCGTCTCCTCTCGCGAGCGCCACCCCCGCCTCACTCAACATGGCCCGAAACGTGCCCGCCAACTCCGTCACGCTCGCCTCCCTCTCCAACCTGACTTCTCGACCATGCCCAAACAGTACCGCCTAACCGGCCCGGTCGGATTGATTTGTTAGACGGCGAGCAGAATCCGCCTACTCGACGCCTTGGCGCATGGATAGGCAGGGCAAAGCCCCCCATTTGCCCTGGTCAGAATTCGGCCATACCTCTATTGGACACAGCGCGCCGGAGACTTCATTGCCAGACTACAGGCCAAACATTCGCCGCGGCATCGACTGGGCAAAGCTGCGCGCCGCAGCGGCACAACAGCAACTCAACCGACTCCTGCAGGAGCGTGCGCGCCTCACGTGGCGCAGGATCGCCAGCATTTGCGCCGGGGTAGTGTTGCTGAGCGTGCTGTCGGTATGGGTCTGGATCTATTGGGGCCTGCCTCGCGTCCCTGATGCGGAGGCCTTATGGGCGCTCAATCGGCTACCTTCCATCATGTTCGTCGATCGCGAAGGCGATATCCTTGGCGTCCGCGGCCCTTACTATGGTCGTCGCGCTCCCATCGCTGACCTGCCGGATTTTGTCCCCCAAGCATTTCTGGCGATCGAAGACCGTCGTTTCTACCAACACGAAGGGGTCGACCGCTTGGCGGTGCTCCGCGCTGTCATTGCAAACCTGCGAGCGGGCGAGACAGTGCAGGGCGGCTCGACCATATCGCAACAACTCGCGCGCAATCTGTTTCTCACACAAGCCCAGACAGTCAACCGGAAGCTCCGCGAGATGGTTCTGGCCTCGCGTATCGAGCGGCGCCTCAGCAAGGACGAGATCCTCGAACTCTATCTTAACCGAGTTTACCTCGGCGATCAGGCCTATGGCGTCGACGCCGCGGCGCGGCGTTTCTTCGGCAAGTCGGCGCAGGATTTGACCTTGGCGGAAGCGGCGATGCTCGCCGGTTTGCCAAAGGCGCCCTCTCGCTCAGCGCCAACTGAAAGCATGGAGCGAGCGACGGCGCGCCAGCATGTCGTTCTCGACGCGATGGTCGACGCGGGGTTTATCACGACAGAACAGCGCGACGCCGCGCGCGCCGAGCGCATCCGGGTTGTCGAACGACCAAACGTCGAGCGTTCCATGGGTTATGTCTTCGACCTGGCCGTCGAACAAGCACGTGCCGCCGTGGGAGATGAAACGCCCGATCTTGTTATTCAACTCACTGTTGATCGCGCTGTCCAAGAGGCTGCCGCCAGTGCGATCCGCCGCCGCTTGGGCAACCGCGCCTTCGGCCGCCGCCCGCTGCAGGCTTCTTTTGTAGCGCTCGACCGCGATGGCGGCGTTCGCGCCTTGGTGGGCGGCACCGATTACAACACCTCCAAATTCAATCGGGTCACCCAGGCGCAGAGGCAGCCGGGTTCAACCTTCAAGACCTTCGTCTACACGGCGGCGTTGGAGTCTGGGCTCGACACCGAGGATGTCCGCTACGACGAGCCTGTCGTGATCGACGGCTGGCGTCCGCGAAACTACGACGATGGCTATCGCGGCGCGGTGACCCTGCGCACCGCGTTTGCGCTTTCGATAAATACCGTGGCGGCCGAAGTAACGAACGAAATCGGCCCGCGGCGCGTTGCCGACGTCGCGCGAAGATTGGGCATCGCCAACATGCCCGAGCGTAACCAGTTTGTGCCGCCCTCGATCGCGCTTGGCTCAATTGAAACAACGCTGTGGGACATGACCTCGGCATTCGCCGCCTTTATGATCGACGGTCGGCGTATCGACGCACATGTCGTCGATCGCATCACCAATTCGGCAGGCCAAGAAATTTATCGCCGCCCGCCTTTCGATGCGCCCCAAGTCATCGATGCACAGGTGGTTCGTCGCATGACCAGCTTGATGGGCGCTGTGGTGTTGCGCGGCACGGGCGCCGCCGCGCAACTTGACCGCGACGTCGCGGGCAAGACCGGCACAAGCTCTGATTGGAGGGACGCCTGGTTCGTCGGTTACACAGCAGATTACACCGCAGGAGTCTGGGTCGGGCACGACGATTTTACCTCCATGGGGCGCACCACAGGCGGAACCCTCCCCGCTCAAATTTGGGCAGACACGATGCGTGTCGCACATCGCGGCGTTGAGGAGCATCCGTTGCCGGGCATCGAGCAGCCCGCAAGATCGCCGCGTGAGGTGGAGATGGCGAGCTTCTTCGATGAACTCGCAGACGCCTTCAGCGAGTCAAAGATCCAGAACCTCCCAGAAATCTTGCCCGAAATATTTCAGTAAGGTCGACCCGCATGGCGGTTCGCCCAGCGCTCGCTCACGTCAAGAACCTTCAACTTTCGCTCGGCGGCGCCCCGTTGTTCGAGAGTGCTGAGTTCGTCTTGCACAAGGGCGAACGGACAGCTTTCATCGGCGCCAACGGCGCGGGCAAGTCGACACTGATGGGAATGCTCGCAGGGCTGAGTGAACCCGACACCGGCGAAATCACGTATGCGTCCGGCGCGATAGTCGCTCTCGCCCCGCAAGAATCGAACTTTGAGGGCTTCGCATCGCTCCGCGACTACGCCCGCGCGCCCACGGTTGCGTTGGCAAACGCGTGTTCGCTCTTGCCGGCGCACGCTGCCGAGGCAGCATTGGAGACCTTCGGCCTCGACCCCGACCGAGCCGCGAGCGCACTCTCCGGCGGAGAGATGAGGCGCGCGACGTTGGCGCGCGCGCTGGCCGCCGACCCCGACGTTCTGCTGTTGGACGAACCTACAAACCACCTCGACATCAGCGCAATTCAGGACTTGGAGCAGCACCTCGCCACCTTTCGAGGCGCCTGCCTCGTCATCAGCCACGACCGCCGATTCTTGGAGCGCGTTTCGACTTCGACGCTTTGGCTGCGCCAACGTCAGTTGCTGAAGCTCGACCGCGGCTTCTCGGCATTCGAAGAATGGGCTGAGAGCGTTGAGTTGGAGGAGACGCGCGCGTTCGCGAGGCTCGAGACACATCTCAAGGCTGAAGAGCACTGGCTGCGCCGCGGCGTTACCGCTCGCCGCTCGCGAAACGAGGGCAGACGTCGCAGCCTCGACGCCATGCGAGCCGAAAGGCGCCAACGCAAGGCGCTTGCGACCTCTGCAACGGCGGCGATCAACGCGAGCGTAGGTGCGGAGTCCGCCAAGCTGGTCTTGGAGGCCAGGAACCTCAGCAAGCGTTATTGCGATCGCCCGATCATTTCAGACTTCTCGTTGCGAGTGATGCGCGGTGATCGCCTTGGGGTCGTTGGGCCCAACGGCGCCGGCAAGACAACCTTGGTTGAACTGCTCTTGCAGCGGCGCACGCCGGATTCCGGGAGCGTTCGCTTGGGAGAAAATCTCGAAATTGCCTATGTCGACCAGGTTCGCGCGTTGCTCAATCTTGGCGACACGCTTTGGCAGGCGTTGGCGCCGCAAGGCGGAGATCAAGTCATGGTGCAATCGCGCCCGCGCCACGTCGCCGCTTACGCGCAAGATTTTCTCTTTGACCCAGTCCAATTGCGCCAGCCGATTTCGTCTCTTTCAGGCGGCGAGCGCAACAGATTGGCGTTGGCCGTCGCGTTGGCCTTGCCGGCAAACTTGCTCGTGCTGGACGAACCTACCAACGATCTGGACGTCGGAACGCTGGATGCGCTTGAGAGCATGCTGGCGGCCTACGAGGGTACCGTCATCATCGTCAGCCATGACCGCGCATTCCTGGACGGCGTCGCCACGCAGATCGTCGGACCTGTCGGCGCTGGCCGCTGGGTAGAGACACCGGGGGGGTGGTCCGATTTTGAACGCGAGCATGGCGGGACGAGCCAGCGCGTCACCGCGCGCCGCACGTCAACGCCGCCGCCCCCGCCACGTCAGCAAACCAAACTGAGCTACAAGGACGAACGTCGCGCTGCAGACCTAGAGGCGCGATTGTCCAAACTTCACGCGGAGATCGAGGCGCTCGAACACGCTTTGTCCCAGCATGACGCATTCGAGCGAGGCGCCAACGCGTTCGGGACGTTCGCCGTGCGGCTCCTCGAAGCCCGCGCCGAGAAGGAAGCCTCCGAAAGCGAATGGCTCGAAATCGAACTGCTTCGCGAACACCTCAAGGCAGATCAGTAGCTTTTCGTTAACTATACTCCAATCGCGAAACAGGCACCCAAATTGTGTTCCTGGAAACCTTTGTTTACGCCCGTCCAGTAAAGATCACCAGAATCCGGAGCGGAACAGGCAATGGCTCAGTCGCGATTTGCGAAGTTGATCGATTTGGCGCGAACGACGGACAGTAGTGGCCGCCGCGAATTATTGCGGGAAGTCACCGATCTCTTTTTCGAGAGCTCTGGCGGGCGCAACGTTCGCGAATCCGCGCTGCTCGACGACGTTCTCCAACTGGTCGCGGCCGAGATGCAGGAAGGGGTGTTGGCCGAACTGGCGGAGACATTCGCCAACGCCGCCGACGCCCCCGTGGGGCTTATGCGCGACCTTGCGAACCACTCGTTCGAAGTCGCGGCGCCGATTTTGCGCCACAGCACAGCGCTTGACGAGCAGACGCTTTTGCAGGTGGTTAATTACCAAAGCCAACAGCACATCAAAGCGGTAGCGCAACGCGAGGCCGTCAGCGAAGCGCTCTCCGACGCGATTGTCAAACTTGGCGACGATCACGCCATCGACGCGCTCATTCGCAATGACGGCGCGCAATTGTCGCGCCCCAGCTTGGAAGTTGCGATCGATCGCGCACGGCGCAACGCATTGCTGCATGAAGGTGTGGTTACGCGGCGGGATCTACCGCTCGACCTGCTAAATGAGATGTACTTCGTTGTTGAAACTCGTCTTCGCGATCAAATCATGGAGCGCAACGCTGCGGTCGATCCGGCCACCCTTGAGGCCGCACTTACCAAGGCGCGGGCGCGCATGCGCAAGGCCGTCGGCGACCTGAGCGCGGAAGCCAAGAACGCGATGGCCTTTATCAAAGCCAAAAAAAGCAGCGGCGAACTCAACGGACGCCTCCTGGTTGGACTTTACCGTGAAGCCAAACAAGCGCACTTCCTCTACGGTTTGGCCGAGATCACCAACCTTGATCACGAGACACTCTCTGATTTGTTAGGACGCCAAGATATGGAGGGTCTGGCCATGATCTGCCGTGCCGCCAATATAGAGCGACCATTGTTTGTAACGATTGCTGTGCTCGCATGTGGCGGCGACGACGCTATGGCGAAAGCTGAGGAATTCGGTCGCTTGTACAATGCTGTGCCGATCGAAGCGGCCCAGCGCGCGATGCGGTTCTTCAAGGTGCGCAAGGCGACGGAGGGCGCCCAAGCCGCTTGATGTTTAGGTCGAGCGCTCTTTCGAGGCGTTGAAACGGACCTTCAGATTCTTGTCCTGCACATAACCGATTTCCCAAGCGCTCTTGCCCAGAAAAACGGGCGAAGCGTCAACGTCTTCCGCCATTTGAATCTTCGACTTGTCGATGAACGCGTCAAGATCGGCTTGGCGTTCCGCGCTCACCCAGCGCGCGGCCTGATACGGGGAAATCTCGAACACCACCTCTAGGCCGTATTCGGCCTTGATGCGTTCATCCAACACGTCGAATTGTAGCGCCCCGACCGCGCCGACAATGAGATCTCCCCCCGTGATAGGTTTGAAGACTTGGGTCACGCCTTCTTCGCCCAGCGCGTCAAGGGCCTTGCGCAAGTGCTTTTGCTTCAGCGGATCGCGCACGCGGACACGTTTGAGAATCTCTGGTGCGAAATTTGGAATCCCCTTAAACACCACGTCGCCGCTCTGCGAGAGCGAGTCGCCAACGCGCAGCCCGCCGTGACTAGGAATGCCAATCACGTCGCCGGGAAACGCCTCATTGGCAATCTCGCGCTCCTGCGCCATGAACATCAACGGGTTATGCACGTTGAGCGCCCTGCCGCCGGCCGTTTTCAACGTCATGCCGCGCTGAAAACGGCCTGAGCAGACCCGGAAGAAGCCAACACGGTCACGATGCTTGGGGTCCATGTTCGCCTGGATTTTGAAGATGAACCCCGTCACCTCACTCCGCGCGGGCGTCACGCTCTCTTGTTGCGTCCTGACGAGCGCCGGCTGCGCACGCGGGCTGGGCGCATGCGCGCCAAGCCCAGCCAGCAATTCCAGTACGCCAAAACGCCGCAGCGCCGAGCCGAAATAAACCGGCGTCAAGTGTCCCTCGCGGAATGCCTGCAAGTCGAAGCGTGGCAATCCCTCGCGCGCCAACGCCGCCGTTTCCTCGGCCTCGGCGCGCACATCGTCGGGCACTCCGCCCATGAAATTGGCGTCACCGCGCTTGTGGCGATCGAGGTTGGCGAACCCCTGCTCTCCGGCTTCGGGGCGCTTAAACGGGACGAACTCATCTGCACCGAGGTCAAGCATTCCAGCAAACCGCTGACCTGAGGCCGCCGGCCAATAGATCGGCGCTGTGTCCATCGCCAGTTTGGAGTGGATTTCGTCCAGCAACTCAAACGGATCGAGCGCTTCGCGATCCATCTTGTTGATGAAGGTGGTGATGGGGATGTCGCGGAGCCGGCAGACCTCGAAGAGTTTCAAGGTCTGCGGTTCGATCCCCTTGGCCGCATCGAGCACCATGACTGCGGAATCAGCCGCCGTCAGCGTGCGATAGGTGTCCTCCGAGAAATCCTCGTGCCCAGGAGTGTCGAGCAGATTGAACACCAGGTCTTGGTGCTCAAATGTCATCACCGAAGCTGACACCGAGATGCCGCGCTCACGCTCGATCTTCATCCAGTCAGAGCGCGTGCGCCGGCTTTCTCCGCGGGCGCGGACTTGACCGGCCAGGTGGATCGCGCCGCCAGCAAGCAGCAGCGCTTCGGTCAGGGTGGTCTTGCCTGCGTCTGGGTGCGAAATGATCGCAAACGTACGGCGGCGGGCGGCCTCGGTGGCTGGATCGGCGGACATGAGGGGTTCTCGGTGAAGCGGCGCGTTTACGCCGCCGCCCTGCCTAGGGCAACCCGCTCGCCTCAACCGGGCTTTGTAGCGATCGGCTCATTTAGGAAATTGCGACCGTGTTTATCCTCGATTTCGACCACCCACAGGTCGGGATCGGTTTCCGCGCGCTGGCGCGCGTAGGCGTCGACGGCCCCCTCGTCCTCGCCGAGCGGCCCTGCGGACAAGTCCAACCAAATGCGCGCGCCTTCGCCGTCGCGGGCAGGCGCAAGGAGGCGGGCGCGACCGTCAAGCGTCGCCACCTTCACCAGCACGGCGCCCGCGTCAGCGTCGCCTTTTCGGGCGACGATCGCGGACGCTCCTCCGATCGCCACGCGTCGGATCAGGGCGCTCACCCAAAACTCGGTTTTCAACTCGACCATGGCGCAGCCCCACGTTCACCAGAATGCAAGACCCTTATCTTAACGCTAGCACTGCCCATGCGCTTACTTTTCATCGCCGCCCTCACATTTGCGACCGCCGCCTCGGCGACCGAGCCGCCCAACGCGCGCGCGGTCTTTGTGGAGCGACGGGGGCTGATTGAGTCTGACGCTCAATGCAGCCTTTTTGGACCCGATGTCCGAGCCGCCCTGCGTTCGAGCGCCAGCCAGGCTCGCGGCGCTTTGCTCAGAGCGGGTTGGTCGCGCACCCAGGTCCTTGAACTTGAACAAGCCGTCGTCGCTGCGGCGCGGGGCCGCGCCTGCACCGATCCACGCACCGCGACCGCCGCCACGAGCGCCCGCACGGCATTCGCGACATGGACCCGCGCCAACGCCATGGAGTTCGCGGGTTGGTCGCGCAGCTGGATCGCACGCCGCGTCGCCGGCGCCGATGGGTGGCGGCTCCGCCAAGCCATCGACACACCTGTTCAAGCCAGCTTCGGCGTCCGCGAGCGCCAGGGCGTCCAAGAACTAAGCCTGATCGTCCCGCTGGCCCGCCGACAACCCGCGCCCACCTCGGCTCGCATGCTGCAACGCGATTCCACGCGTGCCGCAGCGCCCGAAATCGCCCTGCAACAGCGCATTGCTTATGGACTTCAGGCCGGCATTCCCTCACCCGGCGTGGCGACCCTTACCGTTCCTTCAACGCGCAGCATTGAACGGCTGGAGCATGGCGCCAGCCAAGCGGTGTTTGCGTTTCCCGCCAGCGCCTTCGCGAGTCTGTTGGCGCTCGATCCGCGCGAAACTATCGAAATTCGGCTCCAGAACGGACGGGTTGAGCAGCGAATTTTGGTTGAGGTCGGAGACGTTGCCGCCGCACGGGCGTTCCTTGCCATTGGCGCCAGCTAATCCGCGATAAGCACAGGAAGCGTGATGCGCACCAGTGCGCCGCCGCCGGGCGCCTCATGCAGGCTTAGCGCACCGCCGTGGAGATCGGCCAAAGCCCGGACCAAAGACAGCCCAAGGCCCGCGCCTTCTGCTTGGCCAACACCTGAGCCGCGCTCATAAGCAAAGCCAAGCCGCGCGCGTTCTGCTTCCGGAATGCCAGGGCCATTGTCCGTGGTATCCAGCGTCAAAACGCCTTCCCGCACACCCGCCGTGACGATCACGCGTCCGCCCTCGGGCGTAAACTTGATCGCGTTGCCGAGCGTGTTGATCAGCATGCGTTTCACAGCACGAGCGTCAGCACGCACCAAGAGAGGCGATGGGGGCGTCACCATGCCGAGCGCTATCGCCTTCTTATTGGCGGCGTTCGCCGAGAGACGCACGACGTCCTCAACCACACTTCGAACATCGAACACGTCAAATGCGAGGTCATAGCGCCCCGCCTCTAGGCTGGAGAGATCGAGCAGGTCGTTCACCAGCCCCAGCAGATGCGACCCGCTGTTGCGGATCAAGCTTGCATACTCGACATAGCGGTCATTGATGTCGCCGAAGATCTTGCGCTCGATCATTTCAGAAAACCCCAGAATGTGGGTCAGGGGCGTTCGCAATTCATGCGAAACCTCAGCGATGCGCTGACCCACGGCCCGCTCGCGCAAAGCACTCGGCGCGGCCTGACCAAGGGTCATAAGCCCGGCGGCAAAGGCGATCGACGCAGCGCCGATGGCTTCAGGAAATGGCCCCAAATCCAGCTCGCCCGCGCCTGAGAAAAGCGCCAGCGCCGATGCGCCGGCATAACCTAACACCGCCACCCCGCCCACTTCGGGCCCCCATCGACGCCCCAAGGCAAGCGCCAACGCAGGGGCGACGACAAACATGACGGCAAGCGGAGAACTCACACCGCCAGTTTCAGCCACCAACCCCATCGCGCTCAACAGCCAAACCGCCAAAATCCCGACGTCACCCCACAAATCGCCTAGTCGTGGAAGGATCAGGAAAGTCGCAAATGCAGGGGCCATCGCCAGCGCGGCGGCGGCGGCGACGCCAGCCCGGTCGGCGCCCATGAGCCAGGTTACAATGCCCACCCCGGCGCTCACCAAAAGCCATATCCAGCCCGCTAACGCGATCTGACCTGCCCTTGGCGCTGCTTTTGCAGCTGGTGTTACTGCCTGTTGTGTTGACACAGAAAGGCAACCCGCGAGTAAAAGACTTCTTAACGTGATGGCGTGCATGCTGCCCGCTACGAGTCGTGTTCGGTAGCGAACACACCCATTTTTAGGAATCTAGGAGCAGAGTCGATGCGGAGCCTAGCGGTCTGGACGACCACTGCGGTCGTCGCCCTTCTTGGGGTCGCCCATGCCCAAACCACGCCTGCGGCGACTCCAGCCGTCGCTGGGGAGCTTCAAACTGCGCTGACTGCGTATGCCAGCTTCCATAACGACGTTTCGGATCTGCGCGGCACACGTGTCGGCAATGCTGGCGAACTTGAGGCGGCGCTGGACCGCGTTGCGCGCCACAATCGCGACACTCTCACCCGCGGGTGGGTCGCCTACGGAGCGTCCACCGCCGCGCAATCGCCTGCCTTTGTGCAAGGCGTGCGCGACGCCGCAGCTTATTATGGGCGTGACGCGGTAATATGGGCTGTATCGGTGGACCCCTCATACGCTCGCGGTCTGCGGGGCGGGACTGACGCCACGCGGATGCTGCTGGACTCTGCGAACGCGGATTCCGCGCGCATCATCAATGTCGCCGACCGCTATCAGGAAATGGCGTACTCTATGCAGCGCCAACGCTGGGCCAACGCAGTTGCTCCGCAGCAGGCGGCCCGCGTTCAACGCGTTCGCTCGCTCGGCGCTGCCGGCGCACCAATCGGCGCTTTGCCTTCGGATGTCTCACCGCGCCTAAGCGTAACCCCGCTGAGCCTATCGCCCGGCAGCGATCCAACCGCGTTTGGCGGACGCCGTTTCTGGGACGCCCTGCGCGGCGGCGCGGAGATTGTCGAAGTGGCGTCAACCACCGCGCCCCATCAATGGCGGGTCAACGCCACACGCGGCGAAGTTCTTGATCGCATGGCGGCGGTTGCAGCGCTTCAGGCGCTGGACGCTGTCGACGCCAACCGCAGCGCTGTCGACCGCCTCATTAGCGACCCCCGCTCACGCGATTGCTTCGAAATGGCGCAATTGCAGCTCTATCAATGCATGTCGGCTGCGCGGTTCCGCTATGAAAACGCCTTCTGCTTGGGTCAGCACGGCTTGCGTGACGTTGGCACCTGCATTGGAGCGGTAGGGCAACCCGACGCTACCGCGATGACTCCGATCCCCAGCGGCGGCGGTCGCGACTAACTATCGCAACGCTTGCTCAGCAAGGGCCCAAGGCGCATCTCAAGGCGATGGGAGTGATTGAGCTCGCGATCCAGGCGATTGTGGACGAATTTGCGCTCCTCCCAGACTGGGAGGAACGCATCTCACACGTGATCGAACTCGCCCGCGGCCTTCCGCCCCTCGAAGATCACGAACGCACTGAGGCCACGCGCGTGCGCGGATGCGTGAGCCGCGTTTGGCTGGTCTCTGAACGCCGCGCGGAATCGGCCGGAAAGCTGTATTTTCGAGGCGATTCCGACGCTCACATCGTACGCGGCGAAATTGCCCTGTTGCTGCGGATATTTTCCGGTCGCACGGCACAAGAAATCCTGGAGACAGATCCTCGCGCGGTATTTGAACGTTTGGGCCTGAAAGACGCCTTGACCGCGCAGCGCTCGAATGGCCTCTTTTCGATGATGGCGCGCATTCAGGACGAAGCGCGCAGCGCGATCACGGCTTGATCACAGCGACGCCGCCAACTGCGCCAAACCTAGTTTGAGCGCGATTTTTCCGGATCGGGCGGGCCAGCGCTCAGCACGTTCCAGCGCCTCCAAGCCATCCTCGTACAGGCACACACGCTCCACCACACGACGCAGCGGCAGCGCCAGCTTGTGGAGAGCGTCCGTAAGTCGCCGACGTCCATCGCATCGGAACGCCAAAGCCGCCTCCTGTGCGTTTCCTGGCCCTCGGCCGCCAAACGCTTTGGGCGGCGCTTCCAAATCTGATCCGCGCATCAAACCAATCTGGGCGGCCTCCCAATAGGCCCGCAATTGGGTTGCGGCGGCGAGTTCAGCGCCACTCAACCAGCGCGCCCCCGCGCCATCACGGAGCGCTCCGAGCCGGGCAATCACCACGTTCGGCTCGAATCCACGCACCTGCCGCACCGCGCCATCAACATCGATGCTCACCCTCGCAATGATGGGGCGGTGTTGAGCGGCGAAGGCGTCACTGGGTTCGGCCGCCGTGCGCCGCGCCCGCGCCCGTCCCACTTCAGTGATGACGAACGCGCCCGCACCCAGCGCACATGCAATCGCTCCTTCCGACTCCAGTTCGCGCACCTCGGCTGAGCGCAATTTCGCAACCGGGCGGCGACGCCGGTCGCCCTGCGCGAACACGCCGAAGGTTCCACCCCGCCTTGCAGGCGCGAGCACCGCCTCAGGTTGACAGAGGCGATCGAGCGCGCGCGCCAGCGAGGCGCTCAAAGGCGCGCCTCCGCCGTCGCCCGGCGCCACCCTGGCGCTGGCGCCCCCCGCAGCATGGCTTCAAGTCCGGCGAGCCAGAGGTCGAATTGCGGCTCCTCGCGCCTGTCTTCGACGGCGTGGCACGCATGCGCCACGGTAGAACGGTCACGCCCAAACGCCCCGGCCACCCGAGCCAAGCTCAACTCAAAGACGACATTGCAGAGATACATCGCCAACTGCCGCGCAAAGGCGACAGTCGCGGGCCCACGGCCTCCCTCGATGATGTCTTGCAGGGGCACGTCCAGCGCGTAGCTCACAATTCCCGCCGCCAAATGCGCCGCTGCCGTATCGCCGGCTCGTGTCGCCAACACACTCATTTCCAACACCTCCAGAAACGCATCCCCACGATCGGTGTGAGAATAGCCCCTCAATCGAGCTGTAGGATAGATTTTTTCCTAGTGTTAGGATTTTTTTCCGCTATCCGCCTTTTCGGGCGAGGCCAAGCCCCATACGCTTGGCTAGGTTTGAGCGCTCCTTGGCGTAATTTGGCGCCACCATCGGGTAGTCGTGGGGCAGCCCCCACTTCACCCGGTATTCGTCAGGGGTCACGTTGTAACGGGTCCGCAGGTGGCGCTTCAGAGACTTGAACTTCTTGCCGTCCTCAAGACAGATGATGAAGTCTGGGGAGACCGATTTCTTGATTGGCACTGCCGGCTCCTGCGCTGGCTCTACCGTTGCGTTTGGGGCGTTTGAAATGTCTCGCAGAGCGGCGTGAACCGTCTTGATCAGGCCCGGTAGGTCCTGCGGCGCGACTTGATGACCAGCCACATAGGCGGCGACGATTTCGACCGACATATCAGCCAGGTCCCGCTTATCTTGCGTCATCTTTGACCCATCGCTGGCGTTATCGCCACAATAACAGTATAGAACTTGCCAAACGTAGGCAAGTTAAGTCGCGTTCAAATTGATGAACGCCGCTTTATCTTGGTTGTTGTTTTGCCCGTCTGAGTTTATCCAGGCGCGTTCATTCGCGCGCGGCGAGCGCAATCAACACAATGATCGCCCCAAGGGCGGCCAGCTGGACGGTCGCCGACCCGCGCCCGGAATAGGGACGATCCAGCCCGGAGACCCAGGCCGTCGTTACTCGGCTCAGGCGCATAAACACCTGACCCAAAGCCTGCCGCCATGCCCCATGGAGCCGGAGCATGACAACGCCGGCCCAGCGCCCCGCTCCTGCTAGGGGTCCGCGATAGAGCGCATCCACGTCAAGCAACCGCAGCGCCTGCTCGCGCGGCGCCACTCCGCTGAGGCGAAAGGCGAGGTAGACAAATCCTGCGGCGCCCAACAATTCCAATTGCCGCGCCACCCGGTCGAGCGCGAATGGCTGAAGCGACATTTCGGTGGGAGTCAGCCCATAGAGCCATTGCGGCGCAATGCCTATCGCGATGCAGAAGAACGCCGCCAGCGCTGTGCCGAGCAACATCGCGTAAGGCGCATCGGCCATTGACTTGGCTTTGGCCGGACCGCGATTGACCAGCAAGACCGGACGAAGCGCCAACGCGACAAACAATGCCGCCGAGAGGCCCGCCACCAGAACCCAGCCCCAACGCAAATCCCATTGCGCCATAGCCTCCAGCGCCGGAACCAGCGTCGCGTAAACCGCGAACCCAGGCGCCCCGGAAACCGCCAGCCCCCCAAGCAGGAGCAACATCGCGCTCAGCGGCATCGCCCGCGCTATCCCCTCAATGTCAGACGCGCGTGCGCTGCCATGGCGTTCAAGTATGCCTCCCAGGCACATCTGAATCGCCATGAACGCGAAAATCACCGCAAAGGCATGGCCTTCCATCGCAGCGAGCGCCAAAGGCGAACCAACACCCACAAGCGCGACACACACACCGGTCTGTGCGGTCTGGCCGTATGCTGCAGCGGCGCGCAGATCGTCCACAGCCGCTGCAAAGAACACCCCCACCAATATCATGGCAGCGCCAATCGGCACGAGAAGCGGCGTCCCTGGAAAGAAGCGCGCCAGCGCGTAAACGCCCAGCATCGACGAAAACGCCGTAAGGGCGGCAGCGCCAGTTGGCGAGGCGTGCGATACGCCATCCTTCAGCCAGACGTGCGCCATCGGCGCGCCTACCCTGATCATCAACGCCGCAAAGATGAAGCCGCCCCCAATGCTCGCCCCATCCATCCGACCAAAGGCCGCCCTGTCCGCGCCGGTGGAGAGATGGAGAGCGACCCCAACCAAGAACAGCAATCCTTCGATCCCGCACCACACCAGCATCCGCACACCAGCCCGGTGCGCCCCCTCGATCGGCGACGCGAGCACCACCCACGCCGCCGCCAGCCCCGCCAGCTCCGCTGCGGCGACAAAGAAAACCCAATCGCCAAAGAATAGCGCCGACACGGCGCCGCCGGCGAGGAGGAGAATTGCGCTGTCTTCGTAGCGATTACGCCGCGCGCTCGAGTAGACTGCAATGACAATCAGCGCGATCAAAAGCGCGATGCCAAATATCTGGTTTAAGGCGTCAAGGTTGAGCAAGACGACCGTTAGGCCCATTTGCTCCATCGCCGCTGCGGCGCCGAATTCACGCCCCAACAACAACCAGAGCGCCAACGCCGCCGCGCCCGCCATCGTCGGCGCCCGCAGCATGCGCGGCGCCGCCAACACAAGCAGCGACGCAATGAGAAGCGCAAACCCCGGGTTAGGAGTGACTTCCATCACGGCCTCCCCCACGTTCGGGCTCTGTTCGACGCCTCCCGAGCGCAATGCGCCCCAGCCAACCGGCGACGATCACGAAAGCAGCCGCGCCCGCGCCGACTGCCGCCGCGCCGCCAGGCTCTGCCACCAACCAGAACGTTGGCCCGTGATCGATGCCGAAATCGAACGCAACGCCGACGATTAATCCCGCTCCGCAGAGCACGAGAAACAACCCGGCGACTCCGCCGCGAGCGGGGGGCTTGCTCATGGCTGCGGCGTCCAAACCGGTGACAAGAACGACGCCAACGGATCCGCGAGCACGAGCAGCCAAAGCGTCGCCGCCGCTCCAAGGACAACCGGCGCGACCAACAATATCGACGCTCCATCCGGTCGTTTGAAGGCGTCTGTGGGCGCCCGCCCGGACAGTGCGTTTGCAGCAAGTGGACCGAGGTGGGCAAAGGTGAGGACAGCCGCCGCCCCCATCAGCACCGCCGCCCACAAGAGCCCAGCCCCCGCCGACGCGGTGATGAGCCACAATTTCGCCCACGCACCTGCGAATGGCGGCAGGCCAATCATGCTTGCAGATGCGAGGGCAAAGCCAGCCAGTGTCCACGGCATCACGCGCCCCAGTCCCTCATAATCGGCGACCGTACTCCTCCCCGTCACCGCAGCGATGGTCCCCGCAGCCATCATCAGCGTCGCTGCGGCGCACGAGGCCGCAACCACCTGCAACACCGCCGCGAACAACCCTGCCGGCAACGCAAGGAACGCCCCCACCACCACCGCCAACGACTGCGCCATGCACGAATAAGCCAAACGCTCCCGCAGATCTTGCTTCGATAACGCGCTCACAGCCGCCACACACATGCCCACGCCGGCGAGCGCAATAACTCCTCGTGTCGCTATCGAAGCATCGTGCAAAGCGGGGCCAAAGACAAACGCAGCCACTTTCAACAGCCCGATCCCGCCGGCGGGAAGCACGGCAAGCGCCTGTATTGAAACCAAGGCCGGGTAAGGCGCGCCCGATGAAACGGTCAGCCATCGGTGCATGGGCGGCGCGGCGGCCATGGCGATGCCAAACACAAAAAGCACCAGCAGCACATTCGCCGTCAACGCATCGACGTGGCCAGACAGAATGCCCCCCGCTTGAAAATCCATCGCGCCTGCGACGGAATAGGTCCACACCATCGCCGGCAAAAACAAGCCAATCGAGGACGCCAACAAAGTAGCCAGGAACACCCGTGCGGCGCGGCCAGCGTCTTCATCGCCGCGATGGGCGACGAGCGGAAAAGCGGTCAGCGTCAGCGCCTGATAGGCGACAAAAAGGCTGAACAAATTGGCCGAAAACGCCACCGCCAGAGTTGCAGCCGCCGAGAGCGCAAGGAAGGCCATCAGCCGTGCAGGCGCTTTCTCCTGCATCGCCCGCACCATTCCGGTCGTGTGGACCGCGTGCAATAATCCAAGACCTGTGATCATCACAGCCATGAGCGCGCCGAGCGGCTCGATTGCAAAAGCGAGGTCGACGTTCGGCAACGGGCGCGCCAACACAATGCGTGCGTGTTCGCCCGCCGCGACCTCATCGACAAGGTAGACAGCAAAGCCTGCAGCGGCGCAGGCGAAGCCAATGTTGACCACGTCGCGCAAACCGGGCGGCCGTGAGCACGCCAGCACGAGCAGCGCCTGCAAGACCGGCGCGCTTAACACCGCGAGCAAGGCAATTTCGGCGCTCACGGCGCCCCGCCAGCCAGAAGACTTGCTGCGGCGTCCGCAGCGCGTAGCAAAATGCTGGGCTCCCAGCCAATTGCGATCGCCAGCACCGCTGCGGCAAGCGTTGGCGCGAGCGCTAGACGCCACGGATCACGCCCCATCGCAAGCGCACTCGCCGCACGCCGAAAATAAAGTCGCTCGATCAAGCGGCCACCATAAAACACCCCAGCTAATGACGCGCTGATCACAGCGACGGCGGCCCACCACCAACCCGCTCCCAACGCCGCTTCTATCACCCGCCAGCGGCCGAGAAATCCGATCGTGAGCGGCGCTCCCATCAGGCTGAGCGCCCCTGCGGTGATCGCTATGCTCGCGAACGGCGCACGTCGACCGAGCCCATCCAAAGCGCTCAGCGTCGAAGTGCTGCCCGCCGCCGCAACACCTCCCAACAACACCAAGGCAGCCGCTGTCATTGCGACAAGCTGAATCAATGCCGCCGCGAATCCTGCCGGCGACCCCAGGGAAACGCCAAGCAACACGTTGCCCGCTTGCGCCGCGCCCGCGTAAGCCACAAGCCGACGCAGGTTGCTGGCGCCGACAGCCTGCAGGGAGCCGACGACAATGCTCACCGCGCCCAATACAGCCAGTGAAACTGAAACACTCGAGCCGATCGCTGGCGAGGGGATAGCGAACGCCGCCACACGCGCCATCACCGCAAGCGCGCCAGTGGTGCAAATTCCGCCCACCACCATCGCCGCAAGCGGACTGCCTCGTCCTTGGGCCGCGCCAATCCAAAAATGCAGCGGCGCCAAACCAGCCTTGAGCGCAACACCTAACAAGATGAGCCCTACGCCCGTCGACGCCGGGCCAGGCGTTGTGACACGTGCAAGCGGCAGGCTCGCTAGATCGGTTACGCCGACGCTATTGATCACCAACCCTACGCCGAGCAACGTGAGCGCCGAGCCCATTCCGCCCACGCTCAACATACGCAACGCGCCGTTGAGGCCGCCCCGGTCTCGTTCCGCGCCAAGCGCGACCAGCCCCGCGCAGGCAAGCCACGCCGTCTCGGTCGCAAGAAACACGCCTACAAAGTCGCGCGCCAGCAAAGCGCCAGTCCAGCCAGCGCCAACACAAAGCGTAAGCGCCAGTGCGAACGGCGCCGCCTTGTCATTGAAGTCCCGCAACAACGCTCCCGATGACAGAAGGATCAACGCACTCAAACACGCGATCAAGGGGACCGCAAAGAGCCCAACTCCATCGAACTGAACCACCGCGCCTATGGGAGCAACGTGTATTGGCGCCGCGCCATGAAATAGCGCCAACGATGAACGGTCCAGGGCAAGCGTCGCCGCGACCAGGGCGGCCGTTACGACAATCACCCAAACCAAGCGCGGCGAAGGGACAATCAGCACAATCGCCGCGCCACACAGAGGCACGGTCAACACGAGCGATTGGGCGTGCGTCCGCGCTAGTTCCACATAATGTGCGATCACGATAGCGGCTCCGGCGGTTCGCTCTGCCCATCGCCACCATCGATCTCAACCACTTCGGTCGCGCCGTATGATTCCTGCAGGCGCACCAACAGCGCGACCCCCAGCGTCAATTGCACGAACGCGACGACGAGGCCTGCAATCAATGCTTGGCTTGGGGCGTGGAGCGCTGCCAACGCCAACGCCGCGCCTATCTGCGCTATAACAACGCCAACCAAGCGCTTGCCCACGCTTATCGATATCCAAGCCGTCACCCCACCCGCCACCAGCAGAAAAATTGCGCCGGTGAGCACAAGGCGAACGAGGGACACATCAGACGCCATCATCATCCAACGTCGCGCAGTGTCGGCGCGCGCCCGATCAAAACGGTCAAGATGAGCGCTGCTGCGGACGCAGTTGTGACAAACAAGCAGGCCTCAACAATCCGCAGCGTTGGCGCAGCGAATGCTCCCAACGCACCGAGCGACAGCACCGTTCGAGCGAACATGGGCGGGAAAGCCCGCCGCGACGCATGCCCACCAAAGACCAACGCGTGCAGCGCAAGCGCCAGCCCAAATGATAGCCCCGTGGTAAACCCAATGCCGCCGCCGGGGGATCGCGCTGCGAGCAACGTCAGCGCGAAGAATGCGATCATCGGCGCATAAAAGCGCGCCGCCGCGACGAATTGGGCGCCGCCATTCATTGTTCGCGCCGATTCGGAAGCGTTTCAAGAACGCCTCTTTCGCCGAAGCCAAGCAGGCCGACGCACCCTCCCGCCGCCACGAGCACCAAAGGCGCGATCCAAAAGCCAATGGACGGCGCTGCGGCCAGCGGCGCCGCGATTGAAGCACCAATATCCGCCCCCGCCCAAACGATTGCGCTCGCAACAGCTGCGCCAACAACAATGCTCAGCCAAGGTGGGTCATCGCGCCCGCCCTTGGTCGCCCGCGCGCTCAACAACACTCCCCCCAGCAACAGCAAAGGCGCCCATCCTGTAGCGACAATCGCCAAAGCTAGCGCGGCGCCGGGCGCGCCGAGAGCCAAGACGACCGCCGTGGCCGCAGCGCCCGCCGCGACCAGGCACACGCACATCATGAAAAGCGATCGCGCCAGGAGCGCGCCGAGCGCGGCGGCGATGACCGCCACCATTAGCGCCAAAGTCAAAATGTAAAATCCGAGAGCGATCGTTGCGTCATTCATCGTGGCGCCCGTCCTGGCCGTGGGGCCACGTATTGACCAGCAAGCGGCACGAGCCCGCCCGCATGCGCCGCATTAGCGACAAGTTGCGAGAGCGTCGGACCCAGCGCGGCGACGAGGGCGGCCAGCAGCAGCAGTCGCGCCGCCATGTCCCAAGATGACGCCGCCAAAGCCAAACCCACAATTGCAATTGCCACGCCCGGGCCACCAGCCACGCTGAAGGCATGGATGCGCGTGTAGAGATCAGGGAAGCGGAGCAACCCGATCGTTCCTCCAAATATGAACCCAAGGCCAATCGCCACGAGGAGGCCGCCCACGCCCGCGCGAAATGACTCAAGCAGCTCCATCATCAAGGCTTCCCCCACGGCGACGCTAGTGGCGCCTGGAAAGTGCCGAGGCGAAAGAATTTCAAGACAACCACGTTGAACAAAAAGCCACTCAGCAACAGCGCGAACGCCACATCGAGCCAATCGGTACGGCGCTCGAATGCCGCCGTCGCCGCGCAGATGAGCACAGCGCTGACCAGGACGGCGTTCGCCGCGAGCGTGCGATCATGGAGCGTGGGTCCCGCGAACAATCGCACCAAAGCGAGCGCCATCGCGATCATCGCTCCAAGTGCCGCCGCCAGCGCAATCATTCTCCCACCACCTTTTCCACAGCCAACACTCGGTCTTCGAGGCGCCCCAAGTCAGCAGCGCCGACAGCATCCTCGTCAAGGACATGAACAAGCAACCCCTCCGCATCGGTCTCCACCACAACCATGCCCGGCGAAGCGCTGATCATCGCTGCGAGCGCCGCCGAGGCCTCCACTCCCTTTACACGGGTCTTGAGCCGAACCAGTGCAGGCTTAAGCGCGATGTCTGCGGCAACCGCCGCGCGAATCGTCGACAGCGCGCCGCGCAACACGACGCCCAGACGCCCAAGCGCCGACACCGCGAGAAACGGCGCGCGCGCAAATGCACTGGTCACGCCACCCAACCGCGCGCCCAAAACAACGCAAGCCAATGCGACGCCAGTTCCGATCGCCAGGCCCTGCGGCGAGGTTCCCGGCTGCACCACAAGCAGCCATAGTAGAAAAATGCCCGTCAGCATCGCTGCGGCGTGAAGCATGGATGCGCCTCCCCGCGCCGCCGGCGCGCGAGCAACACGCTTAGCTCTCGGCAGAGGGATTCGCCAGATCGAACGGCGCGGGGGGATCAGCCGTTGCGGTGAAACAACAAAGTGGCGTTTCGGCGCGCTAGCGGGAGGTCACCTGCCGCGTCGTCGAAATTCGTTCTCTCAATCCCGGCTGCGTCGGCGGTAAACGACCAATTCCAGTAGCGAAGCACGGTTTGGGCCTTGGCCGTCGCGAGAGTGTCAAAAACGTAAGCCGTACGCCCAAGCGGATTGTCAGTGCTACTGGCGTCGCCATGCGGTCGGCGAAGGGCGCGCCAGAGAGACAATAGAATCGGCCGCTTCAGGCCTACGGCTTTGCAATATACGCCGATCGCCTCTCCACCGGGATCGGCGAATATCTGTGACGCCGTCGTCGGTTTAATGCCGGAGAGGTGCCCGATTTCATGGATCAGCGCGCGATCGAGGCCGAGTTCAGCGGCGGCGAGCGCGCCTTCCAGCGAGCCGAACGAACTCTGCGTTGCGGCGGCGCGATTGCGTTGGCGCCGTTCCACGACCTGAAGCGACTTGCGGGTATCAGCATCGGACCAACCTTCCGCCGCAGCGAGCGCAAAGATGTCTCCCAGTTCACCAATCAGCGCATTTCGGTCCACAGCAAAACGGCGCAGTATTTGAAGGCGCGCCTCGAACCCGGCCCACCAGAACAAAACCAGCGCCTGGGTGGGTCGCAATTCCGGCCTTACCGTGACGAACTGCACCAAATTCACTGACTGACGCGAGCGCGCCACGATGAGTTCTATGCCCTGGGTCGATAGGCGCGCAGTAGGATTGCGCAGCACCGTTTCGATAACCGCCAAATCGCCGGTTTGCGCCAAGGCATCCGTCACCGCCTCGCCGACCCCGCGGCGGCGGGCGATCGCCAACCAGTGCGACGCGACGCCTGCCCTGACTGTGGCGATCAAATCTGAATCGTCGAACCCGACCCCTGCTTCCAGCAAGGGTTGCGCGACCTGGAACTCGTCGCGGGCCAAATAGCGCAAGAGCCCCTTCGGCGCGTCATGCACCCGCACCAAGCCTATCGCACAGCGACGCCGCAGCTCGACGTTTGTGGTACGCAACAAGCCGACGAGAATATCGGCGGCAAGCTGGCGCTCGTAGGTGGGAACCCGGCTCTCCGGCCACGACACGATCTCGCACAAGCGCTTAACCAAAGCTGGTCGCGCGCGCGCTTCATGCGGCGAGCTCAGTTCGAGCGGCTGTAGCTCCAACAGGTCTGGACGGGCTTGATTCGGCACCATAGCAACCTTGAAATCAGCACGCTGGGCGTTAACCCCCCGTCAACAGGCGGCGTCGCGCTGGACGTGGGGGCGGCGTGCCGCTTTAAGTCTGAGCGATGGCCACGCCAAACGATCACAAAGACAAGACGCCCCCCCCGGCTGCGCGCGAGTTGCACCTCTATTACCTCATGGTGGGGCTGTATTTCTTTGCTTTCGGAATGCAATTTGTCCTGTTTCCGTCACTCGCGGCGTTCTTTTTGGAAGCCACCCCAGCAGGCGTTGGGATCGCGCAATCGGCCCTCTCCGCGCCGATGTTTTGTTTATTGCTGTTTGGCGGACTTTTGGCTGAGCGGGCGAAGGCCGGGCCAACCCTCGCGCGCCTGCACGTAGTCTTCGCCCTCGCGTCGATTGGGCTCAGCGGAATTGTCGCCGCAGGCGCACTCACCTACACAATCTTGATTGCTTACGCGGTGCTTGTGGGCGCCTGCGCGGCGTTCCTCATGCCAATACGCGACGCCGCGCTCAACGGCGTCATTGCACGCGAGACGGCGCTCGGTCGGCACACGCCGATAGCCACCGCCGCCGCGACGACAACCGCCGTTCAGATAGGCGCTCAGATCGCTGGAATATTAGTAGCCCGCTTTGCCGGCGTGGCGCCTGCGCCATTCTTGGCGCTGCAGGCTTTGGTGCTCGTTCTTGGAGGGATCGTTTCGCTCGGCCTGAGGGCGCCAAAACCCTCTGGACATGAACGTACGCTAAAAGGCGCCTTCAAGGATGTCACCGAGGGGCTTTCTTACGCCTTCCGCAATCGCGTCATGTCACCGATGTTGATCTCTGCCGCCTATGTCGGCATTTTTGTCATCGGCTCATTTCAAGTCTTGTTTCCGCTGATCGTTCGCGACGGCTATGGCGGCGACGCCCAGACCCAAGCTGGCAGGCTTGGAGCGCTGTTCGCAAGTTTCTGGAGCGCTTCTTTTGTTTCGGCAGTCCTGCTGAGCCGAATGAAGCCTTTGCGCCGCCCGGGACGCGCCCTGATCGCTTCGCATCTCGTTGGCGCCGTCGCACTCTCAACATTTGCCCTCCACAAGCCCTTCTTGGCCTTCACCGCGATTGTCGTGCTCTGGGGCTTTGCCGCAGGGGTCGCTATCTCGACGAGTCGCACCATCGTGCAAGCGGCCGCCGGGCCGCGCTACTTGGGCCGCGTGCTCGCTGTGTATTCAATGGGCTTCATGGGCGGCGCCCCGATTGGCTCGGTGATTGTCGGTTTTGCCGCGAGCGAAATGGGTCCGCGAGCGGCCGCGCTCATCCCCGCAGTGGGACTTGCGCTTGCCGCGATCGCGCTGGCGGTGACGACGCCGCTATGGCGTCACACACCCGACGATGACCGGATCAGTGATCCGTCCGAGTATTAACCCCGCCGCGCTGCCGGCGGCTCGACCCGCCACGCGCATTAAATTCGGCGATCTCCGCGCCCCATGCGGTCTGCGTTGCAAACCGCTGCGCCTCGGCCTGATTGTAAGCCTCGACCATTGCGTTGAGCCGAGTTCGCAGCTCCGCCACGTCGGTCTGGCAGAGAACCTTCTTACTCTCAGTTCCCGCATGCCAAGCATCATAGGTAGTGCTACCCGCAGCCATCGCCGCACTGTTTGCAGTCGCTCCATCTGGGAGAGTTGGCGCCGCCGCAAACGCTGCGCAATTCGCGAGTTCGGCGGGGGGCGCTGTCTGCGCGAAGGCGACCGGCGCCAGCAACAAAGCGGCTGCGACCGCGCCGAGTAGTATCTTCATGATCCAAAGCTCCCTAAACCAGAAACGTCATCTTAGCCCTCGAAAGTCGCATGTGCGAGCCAAACGCGGCTAAAATGCGATAACCGCCGGGTGATTTGCGGTCATTGCGCGCGGAATAGAGCCCTCATTCTGTACCGGCCACGTCGTGTCACCCCATGGGGAAAGCGTAGGGGTCAGCGTGGCTGGGTGAATGGGATGCGCATGCGGTACCGGCCTGGTGCGGGGGCGCCGTTAAGCTGCGGCGGTTGCATGAGGCACTCCCGCGAGAGCGCAAGCGCAGCGTCGCCGAAGCCCCAACCGGCGGGCGTCTCTGACGCCACGGTGCATGAAAGCCTCCCGCCAGTGTCGACCAGGCACTCGAGTTCGACTTCGCCCTCTACGCCCGCGACGAAGGCTGGCGACGGATAGAGGCCTTCAGGGCTGCGCGGGTGCCTGACCCACACCGGCGCGGTGATATCGACGGGCTCGGGCGATGGCGGTTCGACGCCCATCGCACCATCGCTCATTGGCGCGACCACAAGCTCGCGACGAACCAGTACTTGAGGCGGCGGCGATTGAACTCGGCGCCGGGGCGGTGGCTCAAGAACGGCCACCACGGCGTTGAGCGCGCTTGACGGAAACGCAACTCTGTGGCGAGCCGTCAGCGCCAAATAACAAACCCCCACGACGAGGACTACAGCAATGAGCCCAGACACCGGGCGGACAGCGCCCACACGCTCAACTTTCAGGCTCGCCCACGAGTGCCGGAGGTTTCCTGGCAAAACCGTCAGCTAGCCGAAGCGGAACGTGATGCGTGTTCGGTACCTTCCGCCTGCCGTCGGCGCGCCGTTCTCCAGCCGCGGTTGCATGCGGAATTGCCGTGATATGCGGATCGCCGCTTCACCAAAGCCCATATTTGGCGGGTCCTCAGAGAGCACCGAGCAGCTCAACCTACCTTCCGCGTCCACAAGACAATCAATCGAAGCGCCCCCTTCGATCTCACTCTCACGGGCGCGGCGCGGCCAAAACCGCTCGTAATCAGCGCCGTTTGGTCGCGTGATCCAGCGCGGGTTTGTGATTGACGCCGGCGTCGGCGGCGCCGGCGGAGGATCAATCGCAATCGGAATTGGCGTCGGCGTCGGCGGGGCGCTCAGATCCGGCGGCGGCACGCGCTGCTCAGGCGGCGGGGGCGGCGGCGGCCGATCTGGCGGCGGCGGCGGCGGCGGCGGCTTGATCTTTTCCTCGATCTCCACCTTCACCGCGTCGGTGTCGTCAAAAAGATCGCTGATCGCGCTGAACTTGCGCGTCACCGCGAGATAGACCAGCGAAACGCAAATCAGCGCCGCCAAGCCAAGCGAAATGAGACGAAGGCGAACCATGTGACCCTATCCCTCGCTCGCCAGCTCAGCGAAGATTCCGACTTTGACGAAACCTTCGTTTTGGAGCTGACTCATGACGTCGACGACATTGCCGTAGGCAGTGCTTTGGTCCGCGCGGACAAAAACGCGCGCTTCCGCGTACATGTCCTCGACATTGAGGGCCGGGTTGTTGCGGATGGCGTGCTCCAAGGTCTTGGGTCCCAATTGCGATATCTGCACGACTTCTGCATCGACAAAGACCTGAAGGCCCTGCGGTGTCTCACGCAATCCGACGATCGTTGGATTGAGGCCTTCAAGCCTGATCGGCACCGGATTCGGCGGGGGAAGGTCAACACGAATGTCCACCGTCGGGATCGGCGCAGTCACCATAAAGATGATCAGCAACACCAACAGGATATCGATGAACGGGATGACGTTGGGCTCGGAATTGGGCTGCAGCGCAGCCCTGCGACCGCCGCCGCCGCCGCCCATGGAAATCTTGCCAGCCATGATCTAGCTCCGCCGATCTTCGGCGACAAAGCCGATCTTGGTGAAGCCCTTGTTCTGCAACTGGTTCATCACCCGCACCACATTGCGATAAGCAAGGCCGGCGTCGGCGCGAATGTAGATGCGCTGATCCTTGATCTCGAAATCATCGTCCGCGATTTGCGGTGAATTGAGTTTTACCGCGTCGTATGTGCGCTCACCCAAGTCCGCCATGGGCACGAGATCGTTCATGACATAGACTTCGGCGCCATTTGGGCCTTCGGAAATCGACACCCAAGTCGGACGCGGCGGGCGCTTCGAGGGAACAATCTGCGAGGTCGGCATGTCAACCTCGATATCGACCGTCGAGATCGGCGCGGCGATCATGAAGATGATCACCAGCACCAGCATCACGTCGATAAAGGGGATCACGTTCGGATCGGCGTTCACCTCTAGGCGTCCGCGTTTTCCGCCCCCGTGCCCAGGCGCTGCTACCTTACCGGCCATTGCTATTCCTCCAGAGCATCAACAGCCTCAGCCCGCGCGGCGATCCATGTCGCGGGACACGAGCGCAATGAACTCCGACGCGAAGTCATCGAGCTTGCTGGCTTGCTTGGAGATCTGCTTAGCGGCGAAGTTGTAGATCAGCACCGCCGGGATGGCCGCCGCGAGGCCGGCCGCAGTGGCGAGCAGCGCGCCGGCGATGCCAGGCGCCACCACCGCGAGCGAAGTTGTCTGTGATTTGGCGATGCCGACGAACGCGATCATGATCCCCCAGACCGTGCCAAACAGCCCTATAAACGGGGCGTTCGCGCCAATCGACGCCAGGAAGGTCATGCTCGATCCCAAATCGTCGAGGTGATCGTTCTGCCGGCTCGACATGGCCGAGCTTACGCGCTGCATGGTGTGGTCGCGCGCATCGCGCATCGTGTAGAGGCCGAGATCCTGGGTGCGGCGAACTTCCGCCATGCCCGCGTCGAACATAGCCTTGATGCCCGATGCTGGCATTTTGCGCACAATGGCTTCGGCTTCTTCAACCGAGTTGGCCTTGCGGAACGACGCCAGGAAGTCACGCGTCTGGCTGCTGGCCTTCCGCATCACATAGACTTTCTCGAACAATAGCGCGACCGCGTAAATGGCGCAGAGCCCAAGAATGACCATGACGCCGAGTTCGAGCGGCTCAAGTTGCCGAACGAGCTCCATAAGGCTCACTTCTTGTTGGCCAGCGGCCTCGGCGGCCGCTTCGGCGCCGCGCTCTTGCATCTTGGCAAGTTCATCCGCCGTCGGCGGGATAGGTGGGGGCGGGGTCGCCGGCGACGCGCCCTGTGCCGCAGTCTGCGCGCTTGCCGCGCCGCTTTGTTGTGCGAACACCAGCAGCGAATTGATCAAAGTCATGGTCTGCCCTTATTGCCTGCCCAAAAACTTACCTAGGCGGTCCCCGCCCGCGCCCCTTGGCGCGTGCGGCTGCGCCGCTCATGAGTTACCGACGCAATGGCGATTGGATGGCTTTGTCTTGTCGAACCAAGGTCATCCTCCCACCAAAGCCGGACGGGTCCGCCGCACTCGCGGTCTTGTCCCCGGACGGATCTCGACGTCGCCACCTAAATTTTCGGAAAAGGTGATCTTGTCAACGTCTCCCGCGCAGTAGGCGATACGATTGCGACCGCTTGCCCCCAACACGTCGGCTTGAGTGACCCAAGAGGGCGCCTCCGGCAACCAAAACTTTCGTGATCGTCATCCTTTTTTGCAGAAATGCCCCAGAGCGCCTATCGTCCACCCCGCAAAGGAGATCGCGGCCCATGGCGATGCGTAAAGAGGAGTTGGAGAGCCTCCTAGGCGAGGCCTTCGCCGGGGCCGATATCGCGATCGATGATCTTGCCGGCGACGGCGACCATTATCGCGCGACGATCCGTTCCGACGCCTTTGCTGGCAAAAGCCGGGTAGCCCAGCACCAGATGGTGTATGCCGCGCTGAAGGGGCGCATGGGCGTTGAGCTTCACGCCTTGGCCTTGCATACCGGTCCCAAGGCTTGACGTTTCCGATCGCACACCCAATTTGGCGCGTGGAGATTGCTCGAAAATGACCGCCGCACTTGACTCGATCCGCCGCACAGTCGCCGAAACTGACGTGGTGTTGTTCATGAAAGGCACAGCCGAGCAACCCATGTGCGGCTTCTCCAGCACTGTGGTCCGCATCCTCGATCACCTAGGCGTTGCCTACACCGACGTGAACGTGCTCGCCGACGAGGCGATCCGTCAGGGCATCAAGGACTTCGCCGATTGGCCAACAATCCCGCAACTCTACGTAAAAGGGGAGTTTGTCGGTGGCTGCGACATCGTGCGCGAGATGTTCCAGAACGGAGAGCTGAAGGCGCTGTTCGCCGAAAAAGGTCTGACCGCTGCGGCCTAGGGAAGCTTTCGCGCGCGCGCGCCATAGCCTACATCGCGCGCATGGAGACCAAACCCGTCCGCCCTTTCAACCTCCTCACCTGGTTGCGCAATTCCTTTCTGGCGGGGATTGCGCTGGTGTTGCCGTTTGTTGTCACCGCCTGGCTGATTTGGCTGGTTGTGAGCTTCATCGACAACAACGTAGCCCCGATGATGCCGACGCGGCTGCAGCCGTTCACTGAGAGCATCCCTGGCGCCGGCGTGTTGATCGCCATCGCCACGCTCACCTTGGTCGGCGCCCTCGCCGGCAATCTGATCGGCCGCTGGATTGTCGGCGCCGCAGACCGCTTCATCGCCAACCTCCCCTTGGTGCGCTCGATCTATGGCGGCGCCAAACAGGTGTTCAAACAGGTGGCCGCTCCAGAGCGGACATCGTTCAAACAGGCGGTGTGGGTCGAGTTTCCCAAGCCAGGTTCCTGGGCAATCGGATTTGTGACCAACGAAAGCACCAACGAAGTGGCCCATGACATTGGTGAGGATTTGGTGGCCGTCTATGTGCCGCAAGCCCCAATCCCCACCTCCGGGTTCTTGCTCTACCTGCATCGCTCGGCGCTCAAACCGCTTAAAATCAGCCCCGAAGAAGCCTTGAAGCGGGTCATTTCCCTTGGGCTCATCCGCAACGATGACGACGCATCCACCACGGACGGACCTACTCGATCGTAAAGTCGGACGCTTTCCAACTTGGCTTTGGGTATGCCGGCGCCATTTGCTCCAAGGTCCCGCGCACGATCGCCGCGACGATGGCGTTGCGCCGCCATTTCTTGTCCGCTGCGATCACACGCCACGGCGCATGCACGGTTGAGCAACGATTGAGCACCGCGTCGTACGCCTTCTCGTAATCTGCCCACAGCCCCCGATCCTCCAGATCGCTCGGGTTGAACTTCCAGTTCTTGGAGGGCTGATCCAGGCGTTCCTGCAAGCGTTGACGCTGCTCATCTTTGGAAATGTGCAGCATGAATTTCAGCACCATCGTGCCGTTCTCGGTCAAGTGTTTCTCAAACGCATTGATCTGATCGTAGCGCAGCTCCACCGCCTCCGCCGGCGCGAGCTTGCGCACCTTCACCACCAGTACGTCTTCGTAGTGCGAGCGGTTGAACACGCCGATCACGCCCTTCCTCGGGGTTACGGCGTGCAGGCGCCACAGATAGTCATGCGCGAGTTCGTCCTCGCTGGGGCGTCCAAACGGCGTCACGCACACGCCTAGTGGACCGCATTGGCCGAACACGCCGCGCACAGTTCCGTCCTTGCCCGACGTGTCGATGCCCTGCAGCACCACGAGAAGTGCGCGCGTGCGCTCGGCCCAAAGCTTGTCCTGCAGCGCGTCGATCGCGGCGGCGTCCTCAGCCAAAGAAGCTTCCGCCTCCTCTCGCTGTTCAAACAAGTGCGCGCAGACCGTGTCGCGCTGCTTGAGCGATATCTTCTCGCCGGGTCCGATCCGCAGGGCCGCGTCGAGCTTTTTCCAATCCTTTGTCATCTGCACACCATACAAGGAAAAGGCCCTCCGCAAGGAGGGCCTTTAAACGTCGTGGGCTGAGAGCCTCAGCTCGCGTAGTATTCGACCACCAGGTTCGGCTCCATCTGTACCGGATAAGGCACATCCGAGAGCGTCGGCACGCGCGCGTAGCGCGCTGCCATCGCCTTGGGGTCGACCTCGATATAGTCAGGTGTATCGCGCTCGCCGCTCTGCAGAGCCTCCAGCACAATCGCCATCGAGCGCGACTTTTCGCGAACTTCGAGCAGATCGCCCGCCTTGACCAAATAGGACGGGATCGTGACGCGCCGTCCGTTCACCTTCACATGGCCGTGGTTCACGAACTGGCGGGCCGAAAACACCGTTGGTGTGAACTTGGCGCGATAGACCACCGCATCGAGGCGGCTCTCCAAGAGGCCAATCAAGTTCTCAGCGGTGTTGCCCTTACGGCGCGCAGCTTCCTCGTAGGTCTTGCGGAACTGTTTTTCGGTGATGTTGCCGTAATAGAATTTGAGCTTTTGCTTAGCCACGAGTTGCAGGCCGAAGTCCGAGGTTTTGCCCTTGCGGCGCTGGCCGTGCTGACCAGGACCGTACTGACGCTTGTTGACCGGCGATTTTGGGCGACCCCAGAGGTTGAGGCCAAAACGGCGATCGGATTTGTACTTGGCTTGGATGCGTTTCGTCATGGGCGAATGCGCCCCTTCTTCTACTGACGGGGCCCGGCGGCTTCACAAATGAGGCCGCGACTACCCTGGCGGTTCGCCCGTCAACCAGTATGAGGGCCAAGCCGGCTGAAAGCTGGCTGCCCGAGAAGCTGGGGCTTTTGGGCGCGGCGCGGCGCTAAGTCAACCGGGACCGAACCTGCAACGCGCGTCATCGCTGTGCTTCTTCAGCCGTGAAAACGCGAGACGCCCAATACCAATGCGGGTTTACCCATTGAAGCGTGAGCGAAGGCGGAGGTCGGGTGCGTGGTCTGCGCCGACGCAAGCACACGTGGGGTTTTCGCAGCAAACCTGAGCCGCTACACCGTCGGAGGAGCTTGGCGCAGCGAGGGAGGACAACATGTGGTTCATCGATAAGCTTGGATCGAAGCCGGTTGCGCCGGCGGCGAAACGCGCCGCGCCAGCGCCGCGATCCTCCGCGCCAGCACCTCAGCCTCCCCCGCCGCGAGCCCCGGAACCGCCCAAGAAGAAGGGTTGGTTTTGACGCATCGCTCAGCGCGGTTTCTGAAAAATAGGACACCGCTTGGAGGCAGCGCCAGCGATGCATGGCAGGAATTTGAAGCCGCCATTGGGTGCAGCGGGCCTGTGAAGTCAACCAGACGGCGGTGGCGCGCGTATGGCGAGTTGGTCGTAGACAATGGCCCAGCCCTCGGGGCGCAATTGCCAAATCCGGGCATAAAAACCTCGGCGCGGCGCGCCTTCGCTCGCCCAACTCGCCTCGCCCAAGGTGAACACCAGGTCGCCTGCGGATGAGGCCTCAGCGCGGACGTTGCGATAGTTGACGTCGCCATTTGGATAAATCATGCGCGCGGCGGAGTCCGCACCGCCATAGGCGCGCACTTGACCCGCCCGGTAAACGTGCGCACCCGCGCCCAAATGGGCGACCAGCGCCGCCGCCGTGCTCGCGCCGCCCTCGATCTCAGAAACCTGTGCGACCGCCGCCGCCGCCGACCCCGCCCCGCGCGCGGCCAGAGGCAATTCTTGCGGCGCGGCGCCCTCGGTCAGAAACGGGCCCGGCTCAGCCACGGGGCCAGGCCCGCCGTCAAAAATCCACCTCCACGACCCGTCCGGCTGGCGACGCCAGACGGTGAAATATTGGATCGCCGGCGTGCGCGCGGCGTCGAAGCTCACCGGCCCGGTGGTGAAGCCAAAATCGCCTGAGCGGGCGATGCCGGCATAAACCGGCGCCCAATAAAGGTTGCGCTCGCCGTCATCCTCCAAGGCCGCCATGCGTTCCGGCGCACTCAGCAGGCCCGCTTGGCCAACCAATTGGCCATCGGGCGCCGTGTACTCGCGAAACGCCGGAATCCACCCCACCTCTCCGGCGCGCGCCGCAAAAGCGCGCTCCGCCGCGATCACAACGTCGGCGCTGGGAAGCTCTACAGGCGGCGCACTCACACAGGCGCCGAGAAAAAGAACACTCAGAAGAAATCTACGCATGGCGACAACACCGAGTGCAACCTGCGGCGCGGTCAATCCCAATGCGACCAAAGCTCCCGCCAGCGCGTCTAGCCGAGCATACTTGGGGTGATCGGCTTCCTGGGCTACAAGCCCGCCTCCCTGGAGTTCGACCCCCAATGGCCGCTAAAGCGCCTACCGTAGGATTTGTCTCGCTCGGCTGCCCGAAGGCGCTGGTCGATAGCGAGCGCATCATTACGCGCTTGCGCTCGGAGGGCTATCAGCTGAGCGGCGACTACGCGGGCGCTGATTTGGTGGTGGTCAACACGTGCGGCTTTCTCGACAGCGCCAAGGCCGAGAGCCTGGACGCGATCGGCGAAGCGCTCGCCGAGAACGGCAAGGTGATCGTCACCGGCTGCCTGGGCAAGGAAGAGGCGCTGATCCGACAGACGCATCCCAATGTGCTCGCAGTGTCTGGCCCGCACCAATACGAAGCGGTGATGAGCGCGGTGCATGAGCATTTACCTCAAATCCACGATCCGAAAATCGATCTTGTACCAGAAGGCGGCTATCGCCTAACGCCACGCCATTACGCTTACTTGAAAATCTCCGAAGGCTGTAACAACCGTTGCTCGTTCTGCATCATCCCCAGCATTCGCGGCGATCTGGTTTCACGTCCCGCCAATGCGGTGCTGAAGGAAGCTGAGGCGCTGGTAAAGGCGGGCGTCAGGGAATTGCTGGTCATCAGCCAGGATACTTCTGCGTATGGCGTCGATGTGAAATATGCCGAGAGCAAGTGGAAGGATCGTAGCGTACGCGCAAAATTCTATGACCTGTGCAAAGAACTCGGTGAGTTCGGCGTGTGGGTGCGTTTGCACTACGTCTATCCCTACCCGCATGTGGACGAGGTGATCGGCTTAATGGCGGAAGGGAAAATCCTCCCCTATCTCGACATCCCGTTCCAGCACGCCAGCCCGCGCTTGCTCAAGGCGATGAAGCGCCCGGCCAAGCAGGACAAGATGCTCGATCGCATCGCGTCGTGGCGGCGCATCTGCCCCGATCTGACTATCCGCTCCTCCTTCATCGTCGGCTTTCCCGGCGAAACCGAGGATGATTTCGAGACGCTGCTCGATTTCATCGAGGAAGCCGAAATAGACCGCGCCGGCTGCTTCAAATACGAGAACGTCGAAGGCGCGCCGTCACGCGAACTTGGCGATCACGTGGAGCAGGACGACGTCGATGAGCGCTACGAGCGCTTCATGGAAGTGCAAACCACGCTCGCCCACGCGCGCGGGCAAGCCATGATCGGGCGCGATGTCGATGTGATTTGCGATGGCTGGGATGAGGATGCGGCGGCGTATGCGTGCCGCACGAAGGCTGATGCGCCGGAGATCGACGGCGTGATTTACGTGGAGAGCGAAACCGAACTCGCCGAAGGCGACATCGTCAGCGCCAAAATCATCGGCGGTGAAGGCCACGAACTGACAGGACGGGCCTAAGTCCGTTTTCGCCGTGTGTGGACGGCTCCCCGTTGGCAAGGGTTTTCTTCGAAGCTCTGCGATGTTTGGTC
>CXWL01004779.1_pt1 | contig 99519 bp, 79 predicted proteins | sample 590931 | NCBI WGS metagenome assembly CXWL01 (sample SAMEA3498368, study PRJEB10139) | groundwater metagenome | biome: water well; material: biofilm material | place: Germany | collected 2015-04-27 | reverse complement strand
CCGGTGAGCGTGTCTTTGCCTGCGCCGCCATCGAGGGTGTCGTTGCCGTCACCGCCGTCGAGGACGTCATTTCCGACCCCGCCCTTCAGGGAGTCGTTCCCTGCACCGCCGTGGAGGGTGTCGTTCCCCGCGCCACCGGTGAGCGTGTCTTTGCCTGCGCCGCCATCGAGGGTGTCGTTGCCGTCACCGCCGTCGAGGGTGTCATTTCCGACCCCGCCCTTCAGGGAGTCGTTCCCTGCACCGCCGTGAAGGGTGTCGTTACCCGCGCCACCGTCTAAGGTGTCATTGCCGGCGCCTCCGAGTAGCGTGTCTTTGCCCGCGCCGCCAAATAGTGTGTCGTTGCCCTCGCCTCCATCAAGAAGATCATTCCCCGCGCCGCCATCGAGATGGTCGTTTCCTTCCATCCCGAACAGCGTGTCATGCCCGCCACCGGCGTCGGCCGTGTCATTCCCCGATGCGCCCTGAAAGGTGTCCGCGCCACCGGTGCTATGGTCTTGTGCTTCTCCGGTATCCGAATCAACCCATGTGGCGGAAAGCAGGATGCGCGGTTCCAACGCCTCAGTCCTGAACCTTGCACGTGTTTTTGGATTCTGTTTCTTAGTCTCTGATGAATCCGGCGCCAATTGTGACTGCGGCCGTGAAATGCTCTTGTTTTTGCGGTTCTTCTTCACGATTCGATCCCCCCATTTCGGCCCGGGTCGAGCACCTTTCCTTATGGGACGAAAGTCCCATTGGAACTACCCCAATCAAAAGTACGAAATGCACAATCCAAAACCAAATGTCGTTTGGAAAATCTCCGCAGGTATTCCTACACTGATAATGTCCCGATCGGGGTTTCGTAGGCGGGGCTTTTTCGGCCTTTCGTTGCGGGTTCCGGCTCATTCACCAGTGGGATTACAGGCGTCCGTGCCAGGGTCGGCGAGGACGAAGTTACTGTCCAGGCCGTTGTCCACGCTGTAGGCGCCGGCAATGTGAATAAGGGTGAGACTGTGATCGGACGGATGGCATTTAAGTAAGTTGTTCTTGTTGGCGAGCGCCCCGCGCGAGCCAAAGCTCGCGGCTCGCAAGGGCTCCTTCGCCTGCGGATCCAAAACCGCTCGGTGTGAATATTTAACTATGCCGGACCACTACCCAGGCGTCATGCTATTTGCCCTTGGTCTGTCCGATCTTGTTGCGTTGATGGTTGATCGTACCTGGACGACCGCCGCCGGTTGAGGCCGGTTCCGGCGGGAGCGGAATATCGAACAGAATCTCCGCCGCTTCCTGTCCCGCTCCGACCAGGTTCATGCCTGCCCAGGTCTTGCCAGTGGCTCCGCCGCTGAATGTGAGGACTTTCGCCGTTACGCCGAGCAGCGCCGCGTACTGGCTGTCGTTGATCGTGTAGCGGCAGCAATGGCTTAGTCCATTGCCGTTGCCCTCGCCGGCCACGACGAATTCATCGCAGATCGGGTGATCGTGCAGCAGGAGCCATTGCAGGATCGCATCATCCAGATTCGGCGGAACGAACAGATTGTCGCATTCGAAGCTGGCCTGTCCGTCGATGCGGGCCTTGCCCTTGTCCGTACCCAGGTCAGCGAGGATGAAGTTGTTGTCCAAGCCGTTGCCCACGCTGTAGGCGCTGAGGAGCGTCTGATCCCAGCAGGTGATGCAGCGGGCGGTGCCGCTGCGGAAGTCTTCGTTGGCGTTCCAGATGTCGAAGTGGGCCTTGGTGGTGATCGGGCCGCAGCTATCCTGCCGCAGGTCCACGCTGACCGGATGCAGCGTCAGATCGGTATCGAGCATGACGGTAGTCCCGCCGTTGCTCATCGCCGTGGAGCCCACTGCATAGAAGTCGAAGAGCAGGGAGTTGAACGCAAAGTCATATTCAAATCCGTCAAGGTTGATCTGGCCCGGATGGGTGTCGGTCCACGTGCCCACCGAGGGATTAATGGCTTGGAAGGCATAGGATTGATATTCCCAGGCGCTGCGAATGCCGTAATGGATCAAGTCCGCGTGGCCGCTCAAGTGGTTGTAGCTGATTTCATTCTGATCCACATCGGTCGCGAAGGCGACGACGAAGCCGCGAAGAACGCGGCCGCCATCGGGCTCGAAGTTCGGACGGCCCGGAGGCGTGCCCGGATCAAGGATGCTGAAGCGCTGGCATCCGCCTACACCATTGGACATCACCAGGTAGGTTGATTCGTTCTCGGTAAGCTCAATGACGCAGTCCACCTGGTTCCAGCCGTTGTGGGCGCGTTCGACGAGAATGGTCTGCAGCGGGTCAGCGTAGATGGCCTCGGTGGGCGCGTCGCCGTTGACGAAATAGAGCTTGACGTGCACGTCGCGGGTGAAATCGTTGACCAGCGTGATCACCGTGTCCTGAGTCAGAACGCCGGCGGCATCCCACCTCAGCTCAACCTTCGGGAAAATCAGCAGGCTGCCCTTCTTGACCGTGCTCAAGCGCTGGTCGCGGTTGCAAGCGCCTGGGGAGCAGGTGGTGCCGTCGCCAGAGTAGGTGCCGCCACTGCGTGCACAGCCAGGGGAATCCTCTTGTACGCATTCCCCGCCCGTGAGGCAGCAAGCCCCGGTCGGTAGACACGGACTCGGATCGCATACCGTGCCGTCGCCTTGATAGGATTCCCCGGTGTCATCGCAAGAAACCTCGGTCTCGATTGTGCAACCCCCCCCAGGGAGCGAACAGCATGCACCCAAGCACGGGCCGCAATCGGCGGGACAACTGATGCAATCCTCGCAGGTCGCGTCGCAGACGCCGTTGCCGCAAGACGTGCACGGGCCGCAGTCCGAAGGGCACGATCTACAGTTTTCGCTGGCCGAGTCGCAGGTTCCGTCGCCGCAATCCGGTGCGGGCGCGCAGGTGACGCTTCCGATGCACTCCCCTGTCTCGCACGAGCAGAATGAGCCGGCGGCTGCCACGTTGCTGCAGCATGCGGCTCGCAGGTTGTTAAAACACGTATTTGAGTCGCTGCCGGAACCGAAGGGAAACGTCCCGCTACTGTTCCCTCCGTCCGCGATGCACGCGTTGGGGTCGCAGTCGGCAGGACAATTGCAACTGTCCTCGCCGGCGTCGCAGCTCCCGTCGCCGCAAGACGTGCACACGCCGTTCACGCAGACCCCCTGGCATTCGTCGTTGCTCGCGCAGGGGCAACAGTCCGCGCTCAAATTGCTGCCATTATCCGGTACGCAAATCGGAACACTGGTTCCACCGGCACAGAAATTCAATGGGCTCGGCGCACAGATACCTGCACACGAATCGGTATCGGGATTATTGCAAGGCCCCGCGCAATTGCCGCCCGGGCCGGTCGTGCAGGGCACCGCGCAGGGACAGTCGCCGATGCAGTCCCCATTGGTTGCGCAAGGACAGCCGGGGGGGTTGTTATTAGCGCCGGGAATCACAGGCGGAATGCAAGTGAACGGGGTGTCCGTGCAAGGCGATTCACCGCAAACGTTCGGCGTCCCTCCGCCACCGCAGGTCTCGGGGGCGGTGCATCCGCAATCCGCCGGACAACTGCTGCAATCCTCGGTGGCGGCGTCGCAGAGTCCGTCGCCGCAAGTCGCGCATACTCCGCCCACGCAGGCCGCCTGGCATTCGTTATCGTTCACACACTGGCAGCCATCGGGGCTGACGTTTACGCTGTTACCTGGCGCACAGATCGCGATGCTGGGATCTCCGCCTGCGCACACCCTGACGAACGTAGGGTCGTTGACGTTAATCGGGCAGACGCCCTGACATTCGTTGTTACTCGTACACGGGCAGCCATCGACGCTGAAATCCAGGCTGTTGCCCGGTGCACAGGGGAGTCGATCGGTACCGCCCACGCATATCCGAACGAATGTAGGATCGTTGACGTTAATCGGGCAGACGCCCTGGCATTCGAGGTTGGTCGTGCATGGGCAGCCGTCGAAACTGAGGTCGCTGTTATTGCCCGGCACACAGGGCGGCCCGCCGGTTTGAGCATTGCACCACTCACCGCAGGCGAAAAACCCCACAACAAATACGCCCGTCCAAATCCAGCCAAAGCGAGCTTTCATGCCCATTCCCTCCGAATTAATTTGAGCTTAACGCCGGTGCCGCTACCTACCCGATCACAGTTGCCCGAACGACCCGAATTATCGCTGGAGTACGCTTGATGCTCCAAGCCGATCCTCCATTTTCTCACAAGACAGGAACATTGCGAAAACAGCGAAACTACCCTAATTGGGGGGAAAAGTCAATTATGGGAGTTTCAAAGTTGGACAAAGGGGTCCGTGACGCTACTGGCCGACAGAATATTCGATGCCATGTGCTGGCTCGCCCCTCGTGGCGCATCGAATATTCTGTCCGCCGGAAGTGTCACATACCCACCGAGTATTGGCTCGGTTGGAGAAGTTTGTCTGGGTTTCAAGCGAGCGTACACTTCGCGGGCGAGGATTGATTGGCCGATAAAGTCATGTGGAAGGCGATCGGGAAGGAGCCTGAATTGTTCGGATCTATCATCGGTGCGATCGTCTTTTTCGGATTGATTTACCTGGCCACGCTTGCGGAGCTGGTTCGCACGGCGTGAGGCCCGGCGTTCTGGAATTCGGGAGGAAAACATGCCCAATCTTTTTGTGCTATTCGTAGGATTTTTTCTGGCGGTTTCGTACGGTCTGCTGGATTTTCTGATTCAGACGGGCTGACCGAACGATTGGCCGCCATGGCGCGCGACTCGATCTTGTCTGCGGCCTGGGTTTCCTGTAGATAGGTCTTTCCGCTCGATTGCCGGGCAACCCGCCGCAAGCGGGCGTCCGGCACGAGATGGGCGTGTGCCCGAGTGGCCAAAGGGGACGGGCTGTAAACCCGTTGGCTTACGCCTTCGGAGGTTCGAATCCTCCCGCGCCCAGTAAGAGCGGTTTTCCGTATGCGCATTTCCGAACGACTCAAGTCCGGCGAGCCGACCTTTTCGTTCGAGTTTTTCCCGCCCAAGGACGACATCGGCTTCTGGGATTTGTACAAGACGATTGAATCCCTCAAGCCGCTGGGACCCACCTACGTTTCGGTCACCTACGGTGCTGGGGGGAGTACCCGCCGGAAAACTGTGGACCTTGTGGCGCGGATCAAGCGGGATGTCGGCATCGAGCCGATGGCCCATCTGACCTGCGTGGGAGCGACGGGTCAGGAAATTGGCGGTGTCCTCGACGAGCTGCACCTTCGAGGGATTGAAAACGTGCTTGCGCTGCGCGGAGATCCGCCGCTGGGGACGGGCGCGTTCGCACCAACGCCCGGCGGATTTCGCCATGCGGATGAGCTGGTGAGACTGATTCGCAACCGCCACAATCATTTTTGTGTTGGTGCGGCCTGCTACCCGGAGGGGCACCCCGAGTCGACAAGCAAAGAGCAGGACCTGGAGAATCTCAAACGCAAGGTCGATGCCGGCGTGGATTTTTTGATCACGCAGTTGTTTTTCGACAACGCCGATTTTTACGCATTCCGGGAGCGCGCACAGCGTGCCGGAATCACCGTTCCCATGATTGCCGGCCTCATGCCGATCCTGAACGTCGGACAAATCAAGCGATTCACCACCATGTGCGGAGCGAAGATCCCCGCGGAACTATTGCGCCGCGTGGAAGCGGTGGAAGACGACGCCGAGGCCGTGCGGCAGATTGGAACCTATCACGCCGTGGAGCAGGCTCGCGAGCTTTTGAAGGATGGCGTGGCCGGAATTCACTTCTACACCTTGAACAAATCGACGGCCACGCGGGCGATCTTGCAGTTGATCAAGACAGGAGGCTAGATACTGTCGAGATACCGAAAGCTAAAGTGGCTGAGCATTGCGATTGTCGGATTGTCCGTGGCGGCTTTTTTGGTGTCCACCAATTACGACTTTGGTTTGGGGTGGAAATATGTATTTGTAGGTTGGCGTAGTGGTCTCATCGCTATAACGCTTGCTGAACCTCGTCCGCAATTGCCTCCAACGCCTTTGTCTTTGTCTTGGAAGCCGACATCGAGGGCAATCCGTTGGAGACCATCAATGTTGCGAGGTAAACAGGTCACAATCGTCTTTATTCCTTTGTGGATTCCTACGATGATTGCCCTTGCGGCGGCATGGTTTTTTCAACGCAAGGCTCGCGTCCCTCCTCCCGGCCATTGCAAGAAATGCGGCTACAACCTTTGCGGGAATCTATCCGGCGTCTGCCCGGAATGCGGTACGGCCAAATCACCTGTTTCGAGTTCTTGAAACCAAAAGCGTCCCTGTTATGGGCTTAGGACGACGGCTCGTCAAAGATTATGGGCAGTTTTCTTCTATCGCTGATGAGGCGACCTCGCGAAAAGTGTTGAGGGGATTCGCGGAAACGGCGACGCGAGGATTCGCAGTAGAATGCGCTTGCCGGTGGCAAATCATTCTCGAGGTCGTCATAAAACTTCAGTGCTTCGTCGAGACACTGCGCAGCTTGCAGATTCAAATAACGCGCTCGGCCCTTATCCTTTTCTGATTTGCCTTCCTGAATGAACAGCTGCGCCAGCGTGAGCCACTGACCCACATCGATGATCCGCGAAGGCTTTTCCGTCAGATTGATCGCAGGGGTGCGACCATGCGCCGACGCAGGGACATCGTGTTCAATGGCGAAATCCAATTCCTGCACGGCGCCACAAGCAGAACACGGTCCACAAACACGCACCACGTTTACGCTGCTTGGTTTTGTAGAATGCTGTTTCACTTCTTGAATGTTTGGAGATTTCGGGCTGCATTTTTCACAACCGGTGATTTTCAGATAGAGCTGGGCCTCGGAGTAACTGTGCGCGTAGAGCATGGGTGTTCCGTAGCGTTATTCTCAGCGAGAGTCCGCGCGGGCTAAAAGCCACGCTGCTCGCCGAAGGCAGCTCAGCCGGATTCGCCCGGGGTCTTTGAGGAAGCTGATAGCGCCGTGCGAAGATCGTCGAGAGCGGTACCCAGCGCCGTCACGGCGGCTTCGTCGGGTGTTCCCTTCGACAGCGTCTCTTCGATTTCCTTGGCAACTTTTTGGATTCGCGGTCGCTCTTTTTCCAAAACAGCAAGGACCGGCGATTCGATGTACCAAAGGTCTTCTTCGCCGATTACGAAGTGTGCTTCAGCGCCTCCGGCGAGCGTGGCCGTGGCCGTTTTGGCATCGACCAATCGGATCGTCTGCAACTCAAGCGTGAGCGCGACGTTCACATTCAGCAACGGTACGAGCGCATCGATTTTTTCAGTGAGGGCCGGTGTGGCGGCTTGCAGCAAGCGCAATTGCTCCACGAGTTGATGAATCGCGGCGAACACATCGCCGGAAGCCTGCGCCTGTGCGTCGGTAAGGAACTCCGTAGCCTCGTCAAGCTTACCTTCGGCAAGGGCCGTATTAAAATCCGCGACAAGATTGCGAATTTCTTTTTCCGCATCGGGCGTACCGGTCGCGCCGTCAGGCTTATCCTCGGAGACGACTGTAGCCCCGCCGGGCACCTTGCTTGTCGCGGATTTTGCTTCGCCTTCGGATGGCTTTCGAAATGGACGCCATTCCGATGACCCTTTGACGATGTTGGGGTCATGCCAGGCCTGCGGAGGGGGAAGCAGCGGGGCTTCGGCGGTGCCCAAATTTGTATATTGAGAGGGGCTTGGCTCCGGCGGCTTGCACGCGCCGATGAGCAGTATAAGACCTAGAAATCGGTAATCACGGAGCAAAAGCATATGGCCCTCGAAGTCTGTGGCAAATGAGACATACCGCGATTTTACCCTCACCCCAGCCCTATCCCTGAAAAGGAGAGGGGGTACACGCTCAGTTGTACCCTCATTCCCGGTCGGCGGTCAACGATATGAGCCTGAAGGGGCCGTTCGGAGCGACGCCATGAAGAGGGGACACCGGTATGGCGAGAAACGGTGGGCGTACCACTTGCCGAAGACGCCGAGCGTCTGGAGCCCGTACACGACCGATCGGCGAAGGCTAATACTGCTGGCTTCATCGAAATACCGCACCGGAACGGGCACGTCGCCGACCTTGAATCCGAAGTGGACGCTTTGGAGCAGGAACTGCGAATCGAAAACGAAGTCGTCGCTGTTGCGCTCGAAGGGAATGGTTTCGAGCACGGCGCGGGTGTAGGCGCGGAAGCCGCTGTGCCATTCGCCAAGATTCTGACCGGCCATGATGTTTTCCATGAACGTGAGTCCGCGGTTCATGAAATACTTGACGGGCGGCATGTGGCCGCCAAGCGTCTCGGCCCGCGTGCGGATGCGGTTACCCAGAACGACATCGCAAATTCCGAGGGATAGGAAGCCTACTGCGTGTGGAACCACGCGGGCATCGTATTGATAATCGGGGTGGAGCATCACCACGAAGTCGGCGCCGTGCTGGAGTGCTTCCCGATAGCAAGTCTTTTGGTTGGCGCCGTAGCCGCGGTTACGATCGTGGCGCAAGAGTGTGACCGGCAATCGCTCGGCTATGCGTACGGTGTCGTCCGTGCTGGCATCGTCGCAGACGATGATCTCGTCGATGCGCGAGCGGTCCAAATCGGCGAGCGTTCGCTCCAGCGTATTGGCCGCGTTGTATGCGGGTAGCACGACGATGACACGATGACTCATGGCAGCGATGCTAGGGGGGGCCAGAGAGCGGGCCAAGGGCTCTAGATGGTAAAGTCTTGCTGTTAACCAGGTTCGTTTGGAAATTTTCATTTTTTGCTAGGGTATTCAATACTGGAATCGCGTGGATCGGCGTTTGGATGTTCGGGCTTCCGGGAACCGACGTAAGAAGACAGCTGGTGCGTCTGCTCGCGTTCATCATCCCTAATAACATTCAGGGCGCGCGCGATTGAAGATCGAATCGCGAAAATCGAAGAGCGAATTGAAGGGGAACGGGAAAAGGCAAGGAGGCAGCAAGGCAACGAGGCAACAAGAAGGCGGTACGAAAGCCGCGTCAGTCTCCGGTGAAGAGGTTGTGCCAGGCGGCCAGGTCGCGAAGGTCGATGTCGCCGTCGAAGTCGCTGTCGAAAAACTTCCAACCCCGAAGCTGCGGCTCGACCTGCGGACCCAGCACGACCTCATCAAACGCCGCGAGGTCGGTCAAGCCCACGTCGCCGTCCGCGTCGGCATCGCCGGGCACTCGTCGGATGGCCAGATTAATATGACCACGAGCAGTAACAGCAATGAACCCGGTATTAGGTACCGGAACTTTATCGTCGCCATAAAGGAGGTAGCCCCAAGCCACGATGGATCCGTCGTCTCGAATGGCAAAATTGTGGTGAGGCCCTGCGGCGATGGCTATGAAGTCTGAGTTCGGAAGAGGGATATTTAGTTGTCCAAGCGAATTATCCCCCCATGCAATAATGGATCCATCTTTTCGAAGCGCCAGGCTGTGATTGTTACCCGTCGCTACAGCAACAAAGTTGATGTTGGGCACCGGGGGCCTAGCTTGACCATAATAGTTTAGCCCCCAGCCCAAGATCGACCCATCAGATTTCAAACCCAAAGTATGATGGAATTTTGAAGCTACGGCTACGAATCCGTCATTGGGCTCAGGAACCCGGGTTTCACCATTTTCATTGTAGCCCCAAGCTGCAATGGTACCGTCGTCTCGGACACCAACGCTATGCCATCTCCCGGCAGCAATCGCGACAAAGCCTGAATTTGGGGCAGAAATATTCAACTGCCCATAATTGTTGCCTCCCCATGCATCAATGGTGCCATCTGTCTTGAGAGCCATTTGGTGTTGCTCACCGGCCGCCACATCGACAAATTCGGTTTTACTTACGGGAACCAGAGTCGAGTCGATACCAAAGTCGTGTCCGTAAAAGCCCCAACCTCGAAGAGTACCATCCGCTTTGAGTCCAAGATTTTGATACCAGCTTGAGGTGACGGCGATGAACATGTCAGCGTGATCGGGACCATTTGTTGGTTTCCCCCATTCAATGACCGACCCATCGGCCTTCAGCCCAAGACTATTGAATCGACCTGCAGCAATTGCGACAAAATGGCTGTTTGGTTCGGGGACATCAATCTGACCATAGGTGTTGTTGCCCCAAGCGACGATAGACCCGTCGGATTTCAATGCCAGACTGTGGTATCCGCCTCCCGCAATAGATACAAAGTTCTCATTTGGAGTCGGCACGCTTAATGGCCCATTAGCATGCCAACCTACAATGCTACGATCAGATCTTAGTGCCAAGGCCTGGTTATCTCCCGCTGCAATGGCCACAAAGCCTGCGTTTGGTTGAGGGACATTCGCCATAGTAGAGTACCCGCCCCAAACCACGATCGACCCGTCGACTTTGAGGGCAAGATTAAAGTCTGTTCCTGCTGCAATTTGAATGAAAGCTGTATTGGGCTGCGGCACTGAAGCAGAAAAGAAACCCCACCCTACAATCGAACCGTCCTTTTTGAGTCCCAGACTATGCGAACCCCCCGCTGCCACAGCCACAAAGTCGGTGTTTGGCGACGGAACGGTTATTTGCCCATCAAAGGGTCGTCCCCAACCGGCAATTGAGCCGTCCACGCGAAGCGCTATAGTGTGATCATGACCCGCTGCTATGCTTGTGAATGCGTTATTCGGGCTCCCAAAGGAGGAGCTTTCCCGATAGACATTGGTTCCCCACCCTACAACTGAACCATCGGACTTCAGTCCGGCACTGTGCTCTCCTCTAGCGGAGATGGCGATGAACCCATTTGATAGGTCAATTCCAACAACTTGCTCTCCCCAACCGACGATTTTGCCTTGAGGTCGTTGGGGCTGAGGGCTTCCTGCGCGGGATGTTGTTGTGAACATCGAAGCGCAGACAAGGATTCGCAGACACAAGTTTGCGATTGGCGAATTGGTTGGAATTGGTTGACGCATGAAGTGAACATTGTACCAGTTGTCGGCGTGGCAATACAAGTCACGTAGGATGTTCAATGGATCAAGGGTTCAAGGGTTCAAGAGTAAGGGCGGCTCCAAGTTGGGTACGGCTCAACATCGCGACCCCAGCCAGTCCGCATGGAGATGGCCGCAACGCCGATGGCATTGAAATAACGGTGGCTCGGTAACCCTGGGTAGCCCGCTGCGCGTGCAACCCAGGGCTTTGAGCCATAGCCCCCTTGGGGCAAAAGGCCGCCCACTCGCTCTCGGGTTTCGGAGAGATTCGACCTCCAATACCGCTCCCTGACGGTCGCGGAACTGATAGCCGGGCCGCTCGCCCGCCACGGCGGGTCCACGACTCGCGCTCAGGGTTCGGATTTTCGGCTCGGCTGGCAGGGCACTCGCATTATAAATTCGGTGCCGTTTTCAGCGATGAAAACAGGGGTAACGCGGTCCTGATTTCGAACCAAGCGTATCGACAACTCACGACGATCTGCGTTTTTGACCAACAGGAAGGGTTCGCAGAATTATGATGCGATTGCCCTGGTACATAAATCGGGGGCAGGTCAAATAGGTTGTGGTGGAGCCAATGCGAGGGGACAATCAACGGGTTCAAAGGTATCGGGGTTCAAGAGTTCCAGGGTTCGAGTGAAAAGGGTGCAACGATGAAGAGTTCGATGTGCAGGTTCATGGGGGCGGCGTTGGCGTTGGTAGGCGGGACGATTGTGATCGCGCGGGAGCCGGACAAAAGCAGTGCGAAGACGAACGCGGATGCCAAGGCAGCGCCTCGGTTGCTTTGGGTTCGGTCCAAGTACAACGGGGCGGCGAAGGAAAAGCTTGTGGCCAGTGAGAAGTTGACGGTTGAAGAGTATCGCAAGCGCGGCGTGGACGTTGTGGAACTCAAGTCGGCAGACCTGGACAAATGGCGCGAGGGCGAGGGCAAGGACTACGCCAGGGCGCACAAATACCTGCAATATGTGACCTATGGGAAAGGGTTGAACGTGCAGGCGGTGGGGGGACTGGCGGTATTCGAAATCACATCGGACATGGAGGAGGATTTCGAGGGGAAGAAGGCGGGGGACTATTTCTATGGCTGGGGCATCGCTTTGAAGGGCTGCGAAAGCAACTTCATGTTCAACCTCGAAGGCGGCGATGAGCCGCGCGCCATACCGATGGCACTGGCGGAGGGCGACCCGTGGACGATTCCGCAAGCGATCGAGGCGCGGTCTTGTGAATCGAGCGGCAAAGAGCCGGATTTCATGGCCATGATGAGCAAGGGTAAGCCGTTCATGGGCGTCATGCTCGAAGGAAAGAAAGTGAGCAACGTGATTCCGGGCTCGCCGGCGGAAAGCGCGGGACTGGCCGTGGGAGACGAGTTGGTTTCGGTTGGCGGCAAGGAAATTGAATCGCTCGACGATCTGGCCGTCTTGATGACTGAAAGGAAGCCTGGCGACGAAGTGGAGATTGCGTACGAACGTGATGGCAAGCGCGCGAAGAAGACAATCAAACTGGCCGATCGAAGCGAGTTGGAGGCGAAGAATTCACCGGATGGAAAGCCGCTGCCGGCGCTGGTGGGTAAGGATATCGACGGGCGCGAGGTGCGGACGGCGGACTTCAAAGGGAAAGTCGTTCTGCTGGACTTTTGGGCGACGTGGTGCGGGCCTTGCATCGAGGAAATGCCGCTGATGCAACTCACTTGGGAACATTTGAAGGACAAGGGATTGGTATGGGTCGGTGTGAGTGGGGATCAGGATGAGGAGGCATGGCGGGATTTTGTGAAGGACAATCGCCTCGGCGGCATTCAGCTTCGCGAAGAAAGCTGGGGCAATGCCCTGGCGGTCGGCGGTTTTCCCACGATTCTTCTCGTCGATCGCAGCGGCGTGGTAAGTTGCCGGGTCCGCGGGGGCACCATTGCGCAGGCGGCCGCAGCGATGCTACAGAATTAAACCGCGTGCAGTCTTTTGCGGTGACAGAAACACGATGCACGAAGTCAAAAGAAGCGTCGAACCATCGTCACCGGCTCTCCCCCACCGGCTTCTGCACAAAGGCCTGCCGAGATCCAAAGGCCTCGCGGCCGCACGCGTATTCGCCGTGGTGGGCAGACTCAGGTCCGATTGCAAGGCTCACTCTTTGAATTCTGATCTTTGATGACGCGAGGGCGATTCCGGAAGAGGAAAGGAAAACGGCCGGCACCGTTTCCGATGCCGGCCGTCGCCTTACTCATTCTTGCTGTTCAGGAATTCGTTACTGAGCCAAACGGACCTTCTCGGCCTTGAGGCCCTTATCGCCTCGCGCCGTTTCAAACTCGACCTTGTCGTTCTCCTGCAGCGACTTGTACCCTTCGCCTTCGATGGCGGAGTGATGGACGAATACGTCTTCACTCCCGTCGCTTGGACTGATGAACCCGAAACCCTTGGTACTATTGAACCACTTTACAACACCTTGCATAACAACACCTTCTCAAATTTGCACACCGGATCAACGTCGAGTTGGTAAACGAACTGTTTTGCCCAAAAAGACCCGATTGGCTCATCAGATGTGCCTCAGAACGTAGTATCGGTTATCGGCGGACCGGTGTCAAGCCGCGCAGAAATGTTTTTTTGAAGCGAGGCACGAACTTCAGTTCGCGCGGATTTTCGCCATTTTTAGCGCTCACCCGCGTGTTGATCTGCGAGCTGGTACATCCCCTGACCCGCGTATTTCAGCCGGCCTTGGGCGACCAGCGCCTCCCAGATCGCCCGGCGGTATTGATGGGGCGGGGTGATCGCCACGATCCCCGAAGCCTTTCCGCCCGATAGCGGCCCATGCCCCAGACTCGATTCATCGTCCAGTTTGGACAGCTTCAGCCGCTTCTTGAAGGCCTTGAAGGCATCGCGGATTTCTTCCGAAGTAGGCACGTCATTGGGTGGTGGAGGTTGTGGTTCGACCATAAAAGTCTCCTTGGAACGATTTTTTCAAATTAGAGTCACGTATTTAACAAATAATCTTGAGCTTACCCCGTTCTTTTTCGAACTTTGAACTTCGAATTTCATTCCTGTCCCCAATCCCACGCAAAACGATGACCGAAATGCCGGAAGTACAGCCCGATCGCCCTTGCCGCCACGATTCCAACATAAAGTTCGACCCCGGTGGCCAGGACGCGTTTCAGGAACCACATCCCCATCGCACCCGTGGTGGAGGCTTGCCAGATGCCCGAAAGCGGCGGAACGAGGTAGGTCCGGTTCAGGATATCAATCGCAAACGCGGCCGCGATAACCGCCACTGTCACAAGATATGGCGCCAGCGAGTTGCCAAACGTGAACAGAATCCTGTCAATCCGCCACAGGGAACTAAACCCCTCGATGATGACCACCAGCGCGACCATGGGCCAGAAAAACAGCCCGACGATCGTCAGGGTCATGAGCACCGGGTCCACGGATGGCCCGGCAATTCCCACGAGCGGCGGATTCAGGATCGCCTGCCAAGTATCCGAGATAACATTCATTCCGCGATATCCCTGGACTGTTGAATAAGCAAAGGCCGGGACCAAAACCATCAGCCAGCTTCCATACCACCGAATCGCCGGCTCGAGCAGGTCACTCCAATAGTCCCATGAAATGTTCACGTCCGGCAACCGGAATTGCCCGTTCGCCGCCGACTCGACGACCGCCACGCGAAACGCCGCATACCACAACCAGGCCGCGATCCAAAAAACACCCATAAAACTGATTGGTGGCAGTGGAACGCAATCAAGGAAGCCAAACACCCCCCACAACGTCAAAAACGCCGCGAGATTGTTGATGCTCGACGGGAACAGCATGGTCCAAAACATCGCGTTCCAGTACCCACGTTCCCGCGTGTTCGTGAATAGCGACCCGTTTTCCTCGTCCGCGGATTCGATCTCGACAATGGGAATTGGATTGTCCTGCTGCGGAGTTGGCGCTTTCGGTTCGAGCTTCGGCGTGGGCGCTTTGCTTGTCGCCCCGGTGTCGGCCACGAGAGTCAAAAACTCTCCGCACCGCTTGCACCTGGCCTTCTTCCCGGAGGCCTTCTCTGCAAAACGGTACTTCGCTCCGCATGTACAGACGCAGGTGCCCATGAGACTCGTTCCTTTGCGGGGAAGCATGAGCGCACACCTGCGGGCCGTCAAACTTGCCGCCGCGTGCAGCGCTGATACAAGCTCACTCAGGTACCGACAGGGTCTAAGTTTCGGGTTGGATGCCATGCCCAAGCTACGATTTCCAAATTCCCTGATCGATTCCGCGCTGGGGCTTGCTGCGCGTGCCAAAGCGAGGAAAGCATATCGTCTGCTCCTGCGAGAGGCCCAAAACGCAGCGCAGCTCCAGGAACGAATTCTTCTCGAACGAGTGAAAAGCAATGCGGAAAGCGAGTTCGGACGCGATCATCAGTTCTCCGGCATACGAGACTATGCTGATTTCCGAAGCGCAGTGCCGATCCGGGACTACGAACAATTCCGCCCTTACATCCAACGGGTGATGGATGGCAATGAGCGCGCCCTCTTTGGCTGTCGGCACCGCGTGCTGATGTTCGCCATGACCAGCGGCAGCACTGACCGGCCCAAATACATTCCCATCACGCCGCAGTTCGTTCGCGACTATCGCCGGGGATGGAGCGCATTCGGTGGCAAGGCCATGCTCGACCACCCCGAATCGTTCATGCGCGGCATTCTGCAAGTGACTTCGCCTGTGGACGTCGAGCGAACCAGCCTGGGAATCCCCTGCGGTTCCATCTCCGGTCTGCTCGCTCGTGAGCAAAGCAACATTGTCCGCCGCTTCTATGTGACGCCTCCGGAAGTCGCCGATATCACCGACGCTGAGTCGCGCTATTACACCATCATGCGCTTCGCCGTGCCCCGGGACGTGGGGTGGATTGTGACCGCGAGTCCCGCGACCCCGCTCAAACTCGCCCGCACGGCCACCGCCCATGCCGAGCGACTCATCCGCGATGTCCGCGATGGAACCCTCACTCCCCCTCATGCAATCCCTCGCGCGTTGGCCGCATTGCTCGAAGCTCATTTGAAACCTGCGCCGCAAACCGCAACCCGGTTGCAGGCGTTGCATTCGCAGTCCAGTGGATTACTCCCCAGGGATTATTGGCGGCTGGCGTTTCTGGCCAATTGGACGGGCGGCACGCTCGCGCTGCACCTTCGCGATTTTCCGGCGTTTTTCGGCGACACGCCGGTGCGCGACATCGGGCTGTTGGCCACCGAAGGCCGCGTTTCCATTGGACTTACGCGGGGAACCCCTGTTGGACTGATGGATGTGGGCGCGAGCTTTCTGGAATTCGCCGAACCGGACGGTGAGCATTCCAGCGGCGTTCGCCGGTGCCACGAGCTTGACACCGGTGGAGTGTATCGCGTCATCATGACGACTTCGGCCGGGCTGTACCGCTATGACCTCGGCGACTGTGTGCGCGTTGCGGGCTACGAGGGCCAGACGCCTCTCCTGGAATTCCTGCACCGCGGAACGCGGGTCAGTTCCATGACCGGCGAAAAACTGTCCGAGTGGCAGGTGACCACCGCGATGGAACGCGCCGGCGAGAAGCTCGGAATCACGACCACCAACTTTGTCTTTGCCCCCGCATGGGCACAGCCGCCTTTCTACCGGGTGTACCTGGAAGACAATCAAGGTGATCGTGCCGGTCTTGTGCGACGAATGGACGAGGAATTATCCCGCCTGAACATCGAGTATGCGAGCAAGCGGGCTTCCCTGCGACTTGGTCCGGTTCAACTGGAGTGCCTGCCGAATGGAGCACTCGCCCACTGGGACCTCCAATGCATGCACCAACACCGTTCGGGCGAACAATACAAGCATCAATATCTTTTCGCCGCTCCGGGCGAAGATGCGAAATTGTTCGAAATGTGCCGTCAGAAAACATGCCCGGCCCGGCTCACGGGCACGAGGTCGGAACGGGATACGGATATGCCATTCCCCTGACTGCGTCCACGGCCGCATCGACATCGAGAAAATTGATGTCCGTGGCCGGATTGGGAACCGTGCCGCGCAACTGTGTGAGCGATTTGGGAGCGGCGCCGATCAGTCGGCGAAAAGAATCGACGATCGAGGCCAGGTCGGCCACATCCGGCTGAGCAACCTGGTCGCTTCGCGCAAAGGGCGCTGCGGCGTCGCCCCACTGACCGGTGTGAAGGACTTGCGCCGGGCCAAAACATAAAGGATCATCGGGGTTACCCTGACATGCGATCGGTACCTGGTGAATGGTGTAAACCGAACTCGGGATGATCGCGTCGCCATACACCTGAATGGTGCCCATTGCACCCCAATCGGCAAAGTGCGGCGTGCATTGAAGGGGCGCCGCAACGAAAGCGCTTCCTGGGGCAATGCCTGGAAATTCACCCGGCGGTCCGAGCCACCGAGCCGGGCCCTCGAGGGTGCTGAAGTCGCGATCTTCGCCGGCAGCCACAGGCGGGCCGGGATGATAGAGGGATGTGAGGGTGACGCGAACCGCGGTTTGTTCGCCCGGATCACCCGGTTCGAACGCGACGTATCGGCTTCCCGGCGTAACGGGGTCGCCGATGATGATCCGTGCCGCGGTGTGCAAGTCGATGGGGATCCGGATGACCTGAGGATCACCGGTGTCCTGGAAAAACGTTTCCGAAGGTATCGTGCCCACGATGTAAGTGCCTTGCGCGGCAACAGGGATGTCCAGAAACATTGTACCCAAATATAGAGACACGCCGGGGTCACTGATAAAGCCGACATCGTTCAGAGTCATTCCGAAGCGTACATCAGGAGCCGATACATCGACTACCGATATGTTGGAGAATCCGAACCCCAGATAATCAGGTCGAACGATATTTTGAAATGCCCAATCGCAATGGCAACCCACGGTACCGCCGGAGGAACAACCCCCGCACCTCGATCCGGCCTCCAAAGTCTGCGCACAAAAATTGTGGCCTGCGGAGTTACTGCTGGGACAGGATACGACGGCCGGCGCAATGGGTACGATACCGTTGTCAAAGCCCGATGCGTCGAGTTTGACCTGGGCTGTTAGGAGTTCAAAATTGCCCCATCCGGCTACGCGGATTTCGAGGCGAATTCGTTGGGGACCGGCCGGGAGAAAGATGTCGCTGCCGATGATGGTGTGCGTACCCGAAGCGGAGACCGGCTGCATGACCACCGTCGTTCCGGCAAAAAGGTCACCCGAACCGACCCACCCCACCAGCAGAGTGAGTAAGCAGAAAGTTGGTTTTGTCATCATTGAGTCTGGAAACCCCCCAAAATCGGTCAGCCATTATAGGCAGGAAAAACGAGGCGATCGACCCGGAGAGGTCCGCTAATCTCATTGAATCGAGGATGATCCCGTGGGCATTGTTAAGAACACCTCCCTCTCATGGAGGAGAGTATTGCTGAAGTGAAATCGCGCGGCTTTACCCTCACCCATCCCTCTCCCTGAGAGGGAGAGGGAGTAGCACTCGGCTATTTCTTTTGGGTGAGGTCGGTGCAAACCAGTTCCTTATCGTTGCGGGTGTAGACGTGCTTGTACGCGAAGGCGGGGTGCGCCCAAGTCACGCCGCCTCGCTCGCGTAGCTGGTCCAGGGTGGGGTCAATGAGCCTGGTCCGGCTGAGCTCCTTGTACCCCTTGGGTGAGAGCTCGGAGATGATGAGTTCTCCTCGCTCGTTGAACATCCACACCTTGCCGGCGTTTCGAACCATCTGGATCGTGGCCCAACGCGCCTTGGGCACGGCCTCCAGATTTTCCCAGATTCGGTCGCCGGTTTTTGCGTCGAGGCAGCGCAGCTCGCCGTAGCTGTCCACGCCATAGACGTAGTCGCCGTCGAAAATCGGCGTGGAGATGATGGAGTGCAGGGCGTCGGTGTTTTTTTCGTCCTGGCCGGCCCGCTGCCAGAGCTTTTCCACGGCGGGCTTGTCCTTGTCGAGCTTGAGCATCAACGATCCGTCGAAGAAGTTAGTGACAAACAACCGGTCGCCGCTGACCACGGGATCGGAAATGCCGATGACCACTTGTTTTGGCGGAAACGGAAATTTCCAGTAGACCTCGCCGGTTTGCGGATTCAAGCCCACGACGTTGTCTCCGGTGTAGGCGACCATCACGCGCTTGCCCGCTTGCTCGATGATGATGGGCGACGAATACGAGGCCTGATCGTCGAGCGCCTTCCAACGTTCGGAGCCTGATGACGTTTCGAATGCGACGTAGCACGCGTTGGGCCCTCCGACTTGCACGATGACCAATTCGCCGTCGATGAGCGGGGCTGCGGAGATGCCCCACTTGGGCATGCGGATTTTGTACTCGGCGTTCAAATCTTTTTGCCAGAGGATTTTTCCGGTGCGGGCTTCGAAGCAGAAAAGGTGGCCCATGGCGCCCAGGGAGTAGGCCCGGCCCTCTTTCAGCGTGACCGAGGCGCGCGGGCCGGCGTCGTAGCCCACCCCGCGGTATTCGCAGGGGTATTCGTGCGTCCAGACCTTGTTTCCAGTCTCGGCGTCGAAGCAGTGGACGCGTTCGACCTGTTTGGGATCGACGAGGCGATCGGTGACGAAGACCAGGCCCTGCGAGACGGTGGGTCCGCTGTAGCCGCTGCCGATGGGGGCACGCCAGACCGCATCGAGCTGCGGCTTGTCGAACTTGGTGGTGACGCCGGTCTCCGGCCAAACGCCGTCGCGGTTAGGTCCGCGCCATTGGGGCCACTCGGCAGCTTGGGCGATCGGGCATATTGTGGCAAGCAAAATGACGAAGTTTACCGGCATTATTATCAATTTTTTCGTACGGAGATTGATGAGATTCGTGTTCATGGAAGGAAGTATACGGTCCATTGAAAACAGGGTCCAAAATCGGCTCGAGCGACCCGTCGCATGGAAATTCTTGTCCTCTTTTTGCACGGAATCCGCAACGCTCGATTTGACCCTGGGTGGAGGGAGGGCGATAATTGGATTGGGGTCGGTAAGTGCATCTTGCCGAGAGTAACCCACCGTGCGGGCAGGACTTACGTTTTAGTCCTATAATAGTCCGGCTTGGCGACGCAAGCTTGCAAACGACTTGAAAGTGACGCAAAGTCGCACCAACCGTGTAAGAAACGGCGACACAGGGCCGACTGCGTTTTAGGGAAATCAGTCATAGAGGGATAGCGCGAGGGTGGTAGCGTCTCATGCCCAAGTTTTTTAATCGCGAAATGGCCGACCTCGCGCATCAGCTCACGCTGTCGCCGCGGCGGCTTCGCCTCGAACAAATTCACGGGATCGACACCCTGCTGGGAATGGTCGATCCGCAAAAGACCTATCCGTTCGACTGGGTCTGCTATCACATCACGAAGTTTCGCAAGCGCGGGGCGGAGGCCGGGCCTTCGATTCCAGGGCTGGCTCTGGTCCGCGACCTGGCCACCATGGCCGAATCGCTTACTCGTAAGGCGAACTTGAAGGTGTCGGAAGTGGCCGAGCCGTGGTGCTCGCATGTTGATGTGGCCGGCGAGCTGCGGGTGAGCACCAAGACGGTTCGGCGGTGGCGCGATCGCGGGCTGATGGGGATTCGCGTGGTGTGCGAGGACGGTGTGAACCGTCTGGCATTTCTGCGGCGGACGATCGATCGGTTTGTTGCGCAGCATCACGACGTGGTGGCGCGCGGGGCGGCGTTCAAGCAGCTTTCGGGCGCGGAGCGCGACAGCATCGTGCGGCGGGCGCGGGAGCTGGTTGCCGAGCGGCCCATCAAACTGCACGCGGCGGCGAAGCTGATCGCGGCGGAGACGGGGCGGGCGGTCGAGACCGTGCGGTATACGATTCGGCGGCACGATGTTTCGAATAAGGCTGCGGCCGTGTTCGTGAAGCGCGGGAGCGCGGTGTGCGAGCGGGATGCGGCGATCTGGAAGTGCCGCGAGTCCGGTGAGACGGTTGAGGCGATTGCCGCGGCGTATGGATGCGATGCGAACGAGATTGAGGCGACGCTGCGGCGCGTGCAGTTTGTGCGCTGGACGGCGACGCCTGTGGAATTCATTTCGCACGAGTTGTTCGACGCGCCGAATGCGGATGCGTTGATTTTGAAAGTGGCCGAGCCGGCTGCGGGTGAGGCGGGGCCGGTGCGGATTCCTTCGGATTTGCCGCCGTATTTGAAGGCTCTGTATCAAACTCCGCTGCTTTCGCGCGAGCAGGAGCAAGATTTGTTCCGCCGCTACAACTATGTGAAGTTCAAGGCCGCGCGGCTGATGCGGGCTTTGCAGGGCAAGGCGCTGCCCCGCGAGTCATTTGAGACGTTGTCGGAGTGGATGGATCAGATCGAGACATTACGGCAGCGGATTATCCGGGCGAATTTGCGGCTCGTCGTGAGCATCGCCAAGAAGCACGTGGGCTGGTCGGCCGAGTTCTACGAGGTCATCAGCGACGGGAATATGTCGCTGATGCGGGCGGTGGAGAAGTTTGATTTTTCGCGCGGCAACAAGTTCAGCACCTACGCGACGTGGGCGGTCATGAAGAATTATGCCCGCACGATCCCCGAGCAGCGGTATCACATGAACCGCTACATGACCGGGCAGGATGCGGCGCTGGAAGGCGCGACCGACCGGACGGCTGCGGCCGCGAGTCCCTCCGATCGGCAGCAGGTGCGCAAGCTCATCGCCGAAGGATTGGGGCAGCTTGAAGAGCGGGAGCGCGAAGTGGTCGCGTGTCATTTCGGGTTGGGCGATCCGGATTCGGCGCAGACGCTGGAGCAAATCGGCGAGCGTTTCGGCGTCACCAAGGAACGTATCCGCCAGATCGAACGCAAAGCACTATCCCGCCTCCGCGAAATCCTCGCCCCCACCCTTCTTGACGCTCTGGGTGCGTGACAATTCACGATTGGTGGGTGGGTAGGACCGATACCGCTCGGCCGTCTTGCAGGCGGTAAATGGAAAAGTGTCTGCGATCCAGCGTAAGAACGACTTCTATCGCTTCCTTTTCTGCCAAGTACATCATGGCTGCATCTGCGAGATCTACATCGACGTTCCTATATCGAGCTATGAAGGTCGTCATCCAATTTGCCGAATCGACTCCGAGATGTCGCACAACAAGCTCCCCGCAGGAAATCATTCGTAGAATATCTTCGACGTGACCACCAACACGACGGAGGAGATGGGCGGCCTCTGCAACCACGGGCCAGCATGTCACAGGTGGATATTTGATGTTTTTGAATTCTGCGACGCAACGTGAATGCAGAGAGTCTTTCTTGTAGAGTATTGCGACGAGGGGCCCGGTATCAAGAAGCACCGGTTCAATCACTGCCAAAGCCTTCCAAGTATTTTGGGTTGGTGCTTAAATCTCGTGGAGTGTCTTTTCCGCCTTTTACGCAACCAATGAGTCCATGTCTCGACAAGCGATCAAAAACGGACTCGTCGCCGTTGGTGGCACCTGCGTTTTGCAGATTCATGCGAGCGGAAATATATTCGTGGACGGCGTCACGCAATACTTCGGCCGGACTGCGTCCGTTTGACAGGGCGTGCTCTGTGATGCGTCTCTCTAGGTCAGCATCGATTTCAAGTCTAGGTACGTCGTACATTGGCCAATCCTGTTGCAGATAGTACTAAATTCTATCCAAATAGCGACGCGGTTTCAACCATTAGCTAGTGCCGTGGTGAGATCGCGCCGTGTATCAAGCGAATGGCCGCGACGAGCAACAAAACCACGAAAAGATTGCGGAGCAGTTTGAGCGGTACACGGTGGGTCAGGCGGGCACCGACCAGGCTGCCGGCGATGGCGGTTGGAGCGAGGATGGCGGCCAGGCGCATTGGCTCGGTGGCTGAGCCGTGCTCGGAGTAGTATGCGTAGTTCTTGATAACCGCGCCGAAAACGGCGGTAGCGGCAACAAGCGCTGTGGAGTTGGCGATGGCGATGGTCAGGGGCATTTGAAGAAATCTTCTTTGCAGGGGTACGCCGAGAATTCCACCGCCGATGCCGAGGAGTCCGGAAATGAATCCGGTGGGGGCGGCGATTGCAGTGATGAGGGACCAACTCAAATGGACGGGCTTCGTTTGAGACGAATCCGCGTGAACTGAAGTCAACGGCTTGCCAGTCAATGTCTCAACGGTGCGCGGGCGGTAGGCGCGGTAGATTTCGACCAGGCCGCAGGCGAACAGAAAGATTCCGAAGAGGCCTCGAAGGTTGGCCTCTTCGGAGCCGGCAAAGAGGCGTGATTCGCTGAGAGCCACGCCGATTGCGACGAACGCGATGGAGAGCGGAAAGATGCGGGCGATGGTGGTGAATTCAATCGCGCGGGCCCGCCAGTGTTGAAAGACGGCGGGGAAGGAGACGAAGAAGTTCATGATCATCGCGGTGGCCTGGTAGAGGTGCTGGTCGGGGCCACGAAATTCGGTGAGTGCGGGGATGAGGATGACGCTGCCGCCGATGCCGAACATGCCGCCGGTGAGCCCGACGAAGAAACCGATGATAGCGATGGCGAAGAGGTCCAAGGGTATCAGCTATCGAAGAAGTTGGTTGAAACTGCCTTTCGGATTATTTTTTCCTGCTCAGACCGAGCAGGGTGCAGGTCAGTCACTTTCCCGTTACGCCGCCGATGACGGACAGGATGCCGAGAATGAGCGTCCCGATGCGCATCCAGGGTTGGAGCGTTACGAGCAGAGGGCAGATCAAGAGCATCACTCCGAAGGCGACGTAGGTGATTCGAAGCGGCTTGCCGATGTTGGGGGTCATCGCGTTGGCTCCAAGGCTCGATTCATCATTGTTTCTTGTACAGGTGCGATTGTCTGGAAAAAGATCCCACGATCATCGCAAATGCCAAGGCCACGGCCTGGCAAAAAAAGCCGCCAGACCGTGCCACCCGCATTTTCAAAACATACGCCCTTTGGTGGCCGCCCAGCAAGCTTACCGGAAAGCGCGAATGTCGCTACAGTGTGTCTATGAATGACACGGAAATAGCAACATTGTTGCCCTATCTTACGGCTGATTTGCCGGGGGTGGGCGGCGAGATCAAGCGCTTCGATGAGGATTTTGTCGTCGAGGAATTGCCGCTTTACGCGCCATCGGGAGCAGGAACGCATGTCTATTTTACGATAGAAAAGCGGGGATTGCCCACGCTGGCGGCGATTCAGCATATCGCGCGGGCACTGGGTCGCCAGCCGCGCGACATCGGCTACGCGGGGATGAAGGATGCCCACGGGGTCACGCGGCAGATGCTCAGCGTCGAGCACGTGGACAACTCGCAGGTGCAGTCGCTGGCGCTGTCGCGGATTCAAGTGCTCTCGGTGAGCCGGCATACCAACAAGATCAAACTCGGTCATCTGGCCGGCAATCGCTTTGAGATCAAGGTTCGCGGGGTCGAGCCGGACTGCGGTCCACGGGCGGGCGCGATCCTGGACATGCTGGCGCCGCGAGGCGTGCCAAATTATTTCGGGCCGCAGCGCTTCGGGGCGCGAGGCGACAACGCGCTGATCGGCAAGGCGGTTCTCCAGCGAAACTATGACGAAGCGATCGCGCTCATGCTTGGGCGGCCCGGGCCGATGGATCATGGCGATGCGTTGCGCGCTCGGGAGTTATTTGATAAGGGAGAGTACGCGAAGGCCGCGGACGCCTGGCCTCGCGGGACGTTCGCGCAGCAGTCGCGTATGTGCCGCACGCTGGCGAAGAACGGGGGCAAGTCGCGGGATGCCTGGCGGGTGGTGGATCACACGCTGCGGAAGCTGTTCTTGTCCGCATTTCAAAGCGATTTGTTCAACCGCGTGATGGCGCTCCGCATCGAAAGGGGTCTTTTCGATCGGATGGAGAATGGAGACGTTGCCTATAAGCACATGAATGGAGCTTGCTTTCGAGTCGAGGATGCGTCGGTGGAGCAGGCGCGGTGCGATGCGTTCGAAATCTCGCCGACCGGGCCGTTGTTTGGTTCGCGGATGACCGAGGCGTCGGGTATTCCCGGCGAGATGGAACAGGCAGTGTTGGCGGAGTCGGGGGTGGACGCGGAGCTTTTGTCGGGGCGGGACAGCGGGCGGCTCGATGGAGGGCGGCGGTCCATGCGCGTGCCGTTGAAGGATTTGCGATACGAAGTCGGCGCGGATGAACGCGGGCAGTATTTGAAAATGGAGTTTGCTCTTCCGGCGGGTGCGTATGCGACGGGGGTAGTGAGAGAGGTGAGCAAGAACAGTTGAGGAAGTTCAAGGGGGGAATTGACGATTGTCGATTTTCGATTGTCGATTGCCGATTCGAACCTCGCATTGTTGCCGGTTTCTTACTCGATTTTGTGGGAGCCGATGATGAGGGCGTAGACGATGGCGGCGGCGGCGATGGCGAGGGTAATGGCGACTTTGCTTTGGAGGCGCTGGGCGACGATCGCGGGTTCGGGGTGATCGTCGGTGCGGTTGGCCCAGAGCACGAGACCGGCCAGGCAGAGTGCTCCGGGAGCGCCGAAGTAGAGAATCAGGAGGATGGCCAGGTCGGTCATTGTGGGGCGATAGGCAAGCATAGTGAGGGCGAGGAGGAAGGAAGCGAGTCCCAACCAGACGCTGATTAGTGCGAGCATGGGTTCACCGCCCTCATCCTGCTCTTTATCTTCCATTCCATCGTCACCAGCCTGCACTGCGTTCAACAGGCCGGCCGACTCAAAAAAGTCCAGCGACTCCTGGGTTGTTCTCGATCCTCGTTGGAACAGGATGGGGATGATCTCGATCATCCCGCCGAGTTACGAGATCAACTGCCTTTCCGGCGAGCACTCGTCCCGGAATGATTCGGTTAGTCTAACCCAAGCCGTAATCACACCAGCGGCGTTCGATGAGCGCGAGGACTTCGGGAGCCATGCGGAGTTCGTCGGGCCATTCGCGGACGATGCCTTCGCCCTGGATTTTTCGCGTGGCGTCGATGCCGATTTTCGCGCCGGTGCCATAGTAGGGCGTTGCGTGGTCGAGGATGTCGCAGGGGCCGTCCACGATCACCGTGTCGCGGCGCCAGTCGACGTTGGCCCCCATGTAAAAGAGCACGTCCTGCTCGTCGTGGACATTCACGTGATCGTCCACGACGACGATCATCTTCGAAAACATCATCTGCCCCGCACCCCAGATGCTGCTCATCACCTTGCGGGCCTGCATCGGATAGTCCTTGCGGATGGAGACGAAGACGGCGTTGTGAAACGCCCCGAAACGCGGCAGCGAATAGTCCACGATGTCGGGAATGAGCATGCGCAGCAGCGGGAGGAAGATCCGTTCAGTGGCCTTGCCGAGGTAATAGTCCTCCTGCGGCGGCGCGCCGACGATGGTCGCCGGGAAAATCGGATCGCGGCGGTGCGTGATCGCGGTGACGTGGAATGCCGGGTAATTGTCGGCGAGCGAGTAAAAGCCGGTGTGGTCGCCGAATGGGCCTTCGACGAGGGTTTGCTGCGGATCGATAAGGCCCTCGATGACGATCTCGGCGTTGACGGGGACTTCCATCGCGATGGTTTTGCAGGGGCAAAGTTCGATGCCGTCGTCGTTAAGGAAACCTGCGAAGAGCAGTTCACTCACGTCGGGCGGGAGCGGGCAGGTGGCCGCATAGGGCAGTACCGGTTCGCCGCCGAGGACGATGGCAAGCGGCATTTTTTCGCCGCGGGCTTTGTACTTGCGGAAATGGCGGGCGCCGTCGTGGTGCATGTGCCAGTGCATGGCCGCAAGTTTTTCGTCGTAAACCTGCACGCGGTACATACCGACGTTGCGTTCGCCGGAGTCGGGGTCCTTGGTATAGATGCCGGCGAAGGTGATGTACCTTCCTGTTCCTTCGTGCCTTGCTGCCTCGTTGCCTTGTTGCCTCATTGCCTCCTTCGGAGGCTTTCCGCCGTAGCCGGGCTCGCCGTCGTGGGGCCAGCATTGGATGGCGGGAAGTGCCAGGAGATTGGCGCTGTCCGTGTGGACGACTTCCTGGCAAATGCCGCGTTTAACTACCTTGGGTCCGAAGCCGGCAAGCTTGGCGAGCTGCGGAAGTTTCTTCATTTTCTCGAGCAGGGTCGTGGGCATTTCCGGCTTGACCAGTTCCTGCACGCGGTCGGCAAGCTGCTCGAAGTTTTCGACGCCAAGGGCCAGACGCATCCGCTCGTAGCTGCCGTAGACGTTGATGGCCACGGGGATGTCGTGTCCTTTGACATTTTCGAAAAGCAGGGCGTGGCCACCCTGACGGCCGTGGACCGGATCGGTCGACGGCGGCGGAGCCTCGCCCGCAGCGGGCATTTGGCTGACACGGTTGGCGATGGCGGAAATTTCCAGGATGGGATCGACCTGGGCGGTGATGCGGCGAAGCTGCCCGCGCTGGTCGAGAAGTTCGATAAAGGTTCGAAGATCGTTTGCAGCCAATGTTGATTCCTTTTTTTGGTCCTTGGCGGCATTGTGCGGCCAGTGTGGCCGAATGACAATGTTGCCGCCCAAACTCTTGACCGTTATACGCAGGAAACTTACAACCATTTCGTATGTTTGACGCATTAACCAACAAACTCACCGATGTTTTCCGCGGGCTGCGGGGGCGGGGGAAGATCTCCGAGGCCAACGTGACCGAGGTGATGCGGGAGATTCGCACCGCGCTGCTGGAGGCCGACGTCAACCTGGAAGTGGCCAAGCAATTCTGCGACGAGGTGCAGAAGAAGGCGATCGGCGCCCAGGTCATCAACACGCTCAAGCCCGCCGAAGTCATGGTTAAAATCGTCCATGATGAGCTGGTGCGGCTCATGGGGCCGGTCGATCCGCGAATTCCGTTTGTGACGCCGGGGCCGACCGTGCTGCTCATGGCGGGCTTGCAAGGCTCGGGCAAGACCACGACGTGCGGCAAGATGGCCAAGATGCTGCTGGACCGGGCCAAGCGGCCTATGCTGGTGGCGGCGGACCTCAAGCGACCGGCGGCGATTGACCAACTCGAAGTCATCGGGCAGCAAGTCGGCGTTCCCGTCTACACCGAGCGCGGGCACCAAAACGCCGTGAAGGTCTGCCGCAACGGAATCAGCGAAGCCAAGAAGACCGACCGCGACGTGGTCATCCTCGACACTGCCGGACGGCTCGCCATCGACGAAGAGTTGATGGACGAATTGCAAAAGGTGGCCCAGGCCGTCGGACCCCAACAGGTGTACCTCGTTCTCGACTCGATGACCGGCCAGGACGCCGTCCACACCGCGAAGGTGTTCAACGAAAAGCTCGAGCTCGACGGCGTGATCCTCACCAAGTTCGACAGCGACACGCGCGGCGGCGCGGCCCTCTCCGTCAAGCAGGTCACCGGCAAGCCCATCAAGTTCATCGGCGTCGGCGAGAAAATGGAGGCCATCGAGGAGTTCCATCCCGATCGCGTCGCGGGGCGAATTCTGGGCATGGGCGACGTTCTTACGCTCGTGGAGCAGGCCCAGCGGCAATACGACCAGGGTGAGGCCGAAAAGCTCGAAGGCAAGATGGCCTCCGGCAAGTTCACGCTCGACGATTTCCTCATGCAGCTTCGCAAGATGAAGCAGATGGGTTCGATGAAGGACCTCGTCGCGAAAATGCCGGGCATGGGCGAAATGATCGGCGACGCGGATATCGACGAGACTGAATTCACACGGTTCGAGGCGGTGATCCAGTCGATGACGCCAAAGGAGCGGGCGAATCCGAAGTTGATCGACTCGTCGCGGCGGCGGAGGATTTCGCGCGGCGCCGGGACAGACCCCAACGACGTCAGCCAGTTGGTGAAAATGTTCGAGCCGATGCGGCAGATGATGAAGATGATGAGCGGGCAGGGGTTTCTGCAACGGCTCAAGATGGGCACGCAGTTTTCGAAGATGATGGCCGGTGGGGGGATACCCAAGTTCAAAGGTGGTTCGACGGCCAGCAAACGCGTGCTCAATAAGAAGGACAAGCGTAAACGCCGAAGGTAACTGTTTGGAATCCGTCGGTCGCTGAGTTATGCGTGCTTATGAAAGTGCAATGAAATGATTTCAGAATACGTCAACGCGGCGCTGGCAAAGGCAACCTACGAGAAGATGAGTGGTTCGGAGAATCCCTATTACGGAGAAATCAAACCGCTGAAAGGCGTCTGGGCGACAGGAAAAACTCTGGAGGCGTGCCGCAATCAGTTGGCCGAGGTGATTGAAGGCTGGATCATCGTTCGATTGAGAAAGGGGCTTACGATCCCTCCTATCGGAAAGCACAGGATTGAACCGGCTAGGGATCTTCGCTTTGGGACGTAAACTCTCACCAATTTCCTGGAGGGAGCTGGTTCGGCGATTCAGAGCACTTGGCTTTGAAGGACCCTATCAAGGCGGCAAGCACCCCTACATGGTCCGTGGGGACTTGGTTCTGACAATTCCAAACCCGCATCGTGCGGAAATCGGAGTTGAGCTATTGAAACGCATACTCAATCAAGGCAGAGTCAGCCAAGAATCCTGGTTTGAATTGAACTAGACCCGTTTCAGCACGATTTGTGCGTCAGTCAAACATGAACGTCACAGTCATCACCACGGGCGGGACGATCGCCAAGACCTTCAACGAATCCGACGGCTCGCTACGAAACGACAGGCCCGTGATCGAAGGCCTGATCGCCGCGCTTCGCCTGCCCGACATTACCACCCGTTTCCTCCATGTACTCAATAAGGACTCTCTGGACATGACCCAGGCCGATCGGCGGCTGATCCTCGATGCGGTGCGGACTGCCGCCGGCGACTCTGACGCCGTCGTGGTCGTCCACGGCACCGACACGCTGAGCCTCACCGGCGAAATGCTCTGTCGCGAGTTGGTGGATACGCGAATGCCGATCGTGCTGACGGGCGCGATGAGGCCATACGAGTTCCGCGACTCTGACGCAGTGCAAAACGTGACCGAGGCGATGCTGGCCTGCCGCCTGGCCCCGCCAGGCGTGTATGTGGCCATGCACAACCGACTGCTCCAGTTTCCCGGCGTGACGAAAGATCGGGCTACGCTGACGTTTGTGAAGCCGTGACCGTCAGTACCGCGACCACAACTGATGACGCGATTCGGGACCGCCTTCGAAGACATCACTTCCTCGGAGTGGCCGGAGAATCCTGCTCCCGGATTCAAACCGCGAACCCCAGCCACCCGCCTGGTCGCCTGCCGTCACGGCGTCGTGCGTCTCTTGCTTCGTTGGTACGTCTCACGGTTGTGCGGCTCGCCGTGGCATGTCAGCAGACAAGCCCCCTGATTCGTGGCCAGATTGACCGAGAAAGCCGTACTCGCGTTCGATCCGGATCGGTACTGGATGTCGTATCCGTGCTGCGTGGAAAACCCGAAGTCAATCAACCCCGGTTCCCCCGCGTCGGCGCCGCCGTGGACGTTATGGCAGATGATGCACGGCGCTCTCTCTCCCTTGACGTGCTTGTTGTGCAGTTCGCCAAAGGCGTTTCGCTGGTTCACCACCGCATCCTCGTTGTGGCATGCCCAGCAGGCCGCGTAGTCCCCGTCGCCTGCGGTGTAGGAGTTGTTGTCGGTAACGACGTAACGCCCCATCAGCAGGGCCAACTGGGCCGAACCGTGGGGGTCGTGACATTCCCCGCAACCCGACGTGCCGAGTTCTAGGTCGTGCGTCGTCAGGACAAACGCCGCCTTATTCTGACCGGTGCCCGGCGAGGTTGGCGCGAAGACGATGCCGGCGGGCGGGGCGCCGTCGTGACACGTGAGGCAATAGTCCGTTACTCCGCCGTTCCACGGCTGGCCCGAATCCGGATTGGTCATGGGCGCCGCGGCGCTCACCGTGTGCGCATTGTGGCAATGGAAACACTCGACCCGTGACCCGTCAGTCTGATCGGTTGAACTGACATTGTGATGGGTCGCCAGTGCGAAGGTCGCCTGCAAGTTGGTGGCGGCCGGCCCGTTCGCGTCGTGACAGGAATAGCAAAGTCCCTCTTCCTGCCGGAGCGTGTCGCCTGGAATGCCGTTGATCGATCCGTTTGCCGGTGCGAGCATCGCCCTTTTCACCGAGCCGTGGCCCGAGGCATGACATCCAAAGGTTTCGCCGTCCCCGATGCACGTTGTCTGTCCGACGCTGTGCGAGGACGCCGACCACATCGCCGATTCAACCACGCTGGGCATGCGGCCATCGGCAAACGGCGCCGAACCGTTTGCGCCGTTGCCGTCGTGGCACGCCAGGCAAATCGGCTCGACCTTCGCCGCTTCGGCGGGGCTGGCGAACGGATTGCCGGTCAGAGCGACCACCGCAGTCGCATCATTGGGCCTGTCCACATTCCGCAGCCGGACGCTTCCCCCCCGGTGGGCGCTCATCTCGTGACATATCGCGCAGTCGCCGTCCGCGACCTGACCCGACACGTGATGAGAAGCGAGCGAGAACTCCGCAACCACTGGCCGGCGCGCGTCCTGCGTTGTGTTGTGGCAGGCGGTGCAGGAGCTGGATTCCGCAGACGGAATGAAACCGGCCTGGTGTGCATGGCAAGCCGTGCAGTCCGCGCCCTCGTTATGCGCGGTCCCCGTTCCGTCCTGTCGATGATGAGTCGTGGCCGTGTGGCAAACCTGGCAGACGCCGTCGTTGGCGCCCGTTCCGTCGCTAAAGCTCCCCGCGCCGCTCCGGGCGGTGAATACCACGGACTTGTTCTGATTCAACGTCGCGTTGCGGATCGAGGTTCGAACCAGAGACCGATTAGCGCTCGCCGGTTGATGCGGCGCGTGGCACTCCGTGCAAGTAGGCTGCCACGACTGACCCGTGGTGTGAATCGTCGGATGCGTCTTCGCGTCGTGGCACGAAGAGCAGAACGGCGCAAGTTGTGCTGGATCGGTCCCAACCGCAAGGGATGTCGTTGGCTGGTTCGGGTTCGCCCACACGCGCACAGTGCCCTGCTGATGCTGCCGCTGGTCATGGCAGACGATGCAATCGGCATCGCTCAACAACGCCGAGGCCAGATGATGGCCACCCCCGCCGTCGGCGCGAACCACGGCGGGTCGCGCTCCTTGCGCCGTGCTGTGGCAGGCGATGCACGAGCCGGATACCGCAGTCGGAATGAAACCCGCCTGGTGCGCGTGGCAGGCCGTGCAGTCCGCGCCTTCGTTGTGCGCGGTCCCCGTTCCGTCCTGGCGATGTTGAGTCGTGGCCGTATGACAAACCTGGCAGACGCCGTCGTTAGCGCCCGCTCCGTCGCTAAAACTCCCCACGCCGCTCCGGGCGGTGAATACCACCGACTTGTTCTGATTCAACGTCGCATTACGGATCGAAGTCCGAACCAGCGACAGGTTTTCGCTATCGGGGCCGTGCAGGTTGTGGCAGGCTACACACGACGGCTGCCAATCGCCCGCGACGTGGTGCGACGCGTGCTGCGTGTTTTCATGACAGGCGGCACACATTGGGGCCAGCTTGTCCGACTCAGCCTGCACTTGTCCGGGGTCGCCTCCCAACGAGATCACTTCATCGGGTAATTCAGGATTGGCCCAGAGGCGCACCTGACCTTTCATATGCAACGTGGTCTCGTGGCAGACGAGACAATCCGAATTGGTCGGTGCCTTGCCGGTGTGGGAGTGAACACCCACCCCCGACGTGTTTACGACACGTCGCCGGCTACCGACGGTCGAACTGTGACAAGTGATGCACGGCAGGTTGCCCGAAGCGGCGTCGTCACCATTCCCGGGCGGATCATCTACATCGACATCTGCGGGATCGATCAATACGTCCGCAGGATCGATCAACTCGTCGGAATCTCCGCCGGCCGGTGGGTTGCCCGTAATCGTGCCTCGAAAGCAACCGCAGAGGTTGGCGAGCAAGACGCAAAGTAGCACTCGCGCAGCAGCGGAACCAAAACGGCCAGACGAACTCATCTCGCATCCGAACATTGTGCTCCCCCTCCCGGTCGAAGACGATCAGCAGAAACCATCCCCGGTTTGGCACAGGCCGATAACCACGACGCCAGTACGGCTAGCCCCAAACACAGCTCAGGACCCAGACTTACATTGTACAATAGTCCAGAGTCCAGTCGTGCCTTTTGGGAATGCCGTGCCGATCACTGCGACGTGGCAACGCGAAAGGTCCGAGAGCTTTCATACGCAGCGGGTGCTGGCGTGGTCCGCACACCATTGCGCTCCAATCAAACCAGCCCCTATCGGCGCGAAAGATCAATTCCGCAGATAACGCTCATCGTATTCAATCTCATGCCGACGCGATGTGGGACCACCACCGAGGACATCACACGGTCAGACGCAGTTTTCTTGTGGATCCGTGTTACTCTTTGATTGAGCCGCCCTTCGGGGTGCGCGGAGAAAGTCCATCCACATCAATGTCGTCAATGCGCGGATCGAGCAGGGATTCGTTGGAAAACGTGAACCGCATCAAGGCCGGACCATTTGTGAACTTACCGCGAAGATTGAGTACGGCGTTCCCCGCCGAATTCGCCGTGATGGGGTTGGTGTCCGGGTCACGCTCCAATTTTGCCAGGTTTCCGTGCTTGTGATGGACCTCCCGCAGCCATTGTTCGAGCCGACTTTGGTCGACCTTCTCGCGAAAAGAAACCGAACCAAGGGCGAGAATCGCTTCCGCCCCGTCGGCCGATTTGTCACTGGATGCGGACAGGACCGGCACGACTTTTTCGGAAGTCTTGTACATGCGGTAAAAGGTCACACCCCCATAGACCAAAGTGGCGCCAATAACCCCCGTGACGAGGGCAATTGGAATGGCGGCGATGGCCAGGCCCATTCCGCGCCGGCGACCACCGCGGGTCACGGCAATCCCGGCGATTGCGAAGATGATCCCGGAAATCGCGGTGAATCCCAGAAAGCCAATGAGCGACAGGACGAAAGCGGTGATGGCCAGTGCGCTCCAGCGCGGCGGACCCTGATTCTGAGCGGCATACACGTCAGAGGCCTGGGACATCGAATAGGCGGGTGGATTTGACGGATTCATGATGACCTCCGATTCATCTGCGGAACGGGGACACTGGGTTTATCCACAAAAGACGTAGAGGACACAGAGGAAGGCTCGATTCGAAATCAGGCAAAAAGCCGCCGACCTTATCAAGCTCATTCTGTGTCTTCGGTGTCTTCTGTGGATAGACGCGTACCTTATCCGGCGATTTTTTTGGCCGTCGCCAATACGGCCTCATAGTTGGGCTGATCGGCGATTTCCGGGACATATTCCGCGTAACGGATCACGTCATCCTTATCGACGACGAAAACTGCACGGCATTCGACCCGCAAATCGGGGACCAACGTCCCCCACGCCTTGCCGAAGGACGTTTCTGCGTGGTCGCTCAAGGTCTGCATCTTCTCCCGATCGACTCCTTCGGCTCCGCAAAACCGGGCCTGGGCGGTAGGGAGGTCGCAACTGATGGTGTAGATGCCGACTCCGCTCAGTTTGGCGGCCTCTTCGTTGAACCGTTTGGTTTGTATCGCACAAACGGGGGTATCCAGCGAAGGAACCACGCTAAAGATACGGGCTTTTCCTCTGGTATCACTGATCTTGATCGAGTCGAGGAGGTTCTTCTTCAAAGTTGCCTCGGGGGCCTTGTCGCCGGCCTTGAGTTGGGGACCGGAAAGAGAGAATGGTTTACCCTTGAGGGTACAGGTTCGTGCCATAGTCGTGCTCCAAACGGGGTTAAGTCTAATCCGAACCCCAAGCCAGCGCGGGGTGGTCCTTCCGTGGTGGGCAGCCCGTCTCTGGCGATCGGGGTTCGGTGAATAACTTGCGGCCATGCTAAAACGCCTGCCCGCGTCGGTCAACGGTTGGCCTTGCGGCCGTACTCCGGCTTGACGGGACAGCTAAAGCGCCCCTAAGATTCGCGCGACAAGTGCGGCAACCGATACCGGTTTGCGGCGAGGTTTGCCCGGTGGGGAAGCGGTCGAAAGTGGCCGTCCCACGTCGATAACGTAGCGAATTCGGAGCATCCGTTCCGATTCAACCTACCCTTACCACGGCGAAACGCCCTCTGGCGCCGCGTTCTCCCGGAGCTGTTGTAGGGTATGTTCCTTTTTCTTCAAAGAGGGAGCCTGGTTCATGTTTGACAATGCCCGTTGCAAGATGGGTCTTGCTGGTTTGGGATTTCTCGCCCTCGCGGCAACCATTGCCAGCGTGGTTTCATGCGGCGGGGCACCGACGCCGTTCCCGGTGAACGGTCCCGGCGGAGTAGGAGACGAAGCGCCGACGATTACGATTACCAGTCCCAATGACGCCAATCTGGCGATCGCACAGGGAGTGCCCTTCCCGATTGAATGGGATGACAAGGATCGGGACAGCAACGCGACGATCAGCTTTCGGCTTATTGAAGTCGATAATCCCCCGGATCGTCCCCAGCGTGAGGTGATTCTCGTCTCAGGCATCTCGGAAAATGACACCGGGGCCAATCCCGACAGCCAGAATGCCGAAACGAGCCTGGTGCCCATTGGTTCATATAACCTGCTGGGTGTGATCGAAGACGGCGTGAACGCTCCGGTGACATCCTTCGCCACGGTGACAGGCTCTGCCACGCAGCGGGTGATCATCCAGATCGTTGGCGAGGGTCAAGGCCAGCTGTCGATTCCGCCGGTCGTGGCGGTGATTGAGCCTCGTTTTGATCGCAGCGTCACCCAGGGTGATCAGGTCAACATCATCGTAAGACCCACACCCGCTTCGCCGGAACCGCCGTTGCCTGCCTCCCCGTCTTATGATCCGGACTCAAAAACGACGCTCTTCATACTCTTGGACAGGGATCAGGATCCTGAGAACGACGATCCCTTCAACCCAGACCCCAATCAGATCATTTTGCTGCAAGATCCGCTTGAGGAAATAGGGGCTGCAACCACCGCGCAATTCGCATTCCCTATTGATATCGACCTGAATCAAATCCCGTCGAATCCCAATGGGGACCCTTACTTTGTGCGGGCCACCATCACCGACGGGCAGAACCGCCCCGCACACAGCTACGCGCCAGGAACGCTGAACGTAGTGCAACTGGCATCGGGCACGGTTGATCTTTTCAGCGTGGGTCGCAATACATCGGGCGCGAAGATTCACGGCTTCAATCCCGGCGCCAATTTGGGATCGACCGTTCGCGGCGTGACGGATTTTGATGCAGACGGGGTCGACGATTTCATCATGGTGGCCCAATTCGGTAATCCTCAAAATGCAGGACCCGTGGGCGAAGCCTATATGTTGTACGGGCAGAATCAGGTTCGCTTCGGCGGAACGATTTCTTCCAACTCGATCGGGCAGCCGTTCCTGCCGGGCTCGCAGACGCTTTCCGGAGTCGTATTCCAGGCACCGCCGGTTCGAAGTTGCTCGGCAGCCGATCTCCGCGATCTTACCGCGGGTTTCCCTGTCCGTTGTGTTGTCGACGCGGGCTTGGCGCGCACCGACGGTATCAGTGACGTCGACATCATCAGAGATATTACCGGCGATGGTCGCCCCGAGCTCTTGTTCGGCCTCCGCCACGTACACGGTGCCTATGATTCAACCGACTTCGATCCGGCGGACGAAAATGATCCCGACCTGGGAGATCACTATTGTTATTCGGATGGCATTGTCAACGACTTCACCGACGCGGTGCCCGACCGGAATGGAGCCACTGACCTCGGCTTTTATGCCGGTGGCATGGCCGTTATCGTCAATAGCACCAACCGCGACACTGCCGGGTTTCCTAATGTCGATCGACTGGAGTCCACCGCTGTCTCGCTGGAATTCGTGGGTCAGCTCGGTACGAAGCCCCTGGATGGCGCCGGGTTCAACGCTTTTGGCAACATCTTTCCTCGTGCTGACAATCGCGATCAACCCACGGACACGGATGAAGCGGGGCGGATTGCTGGAGGTCGGTTGATCGGCGGCTTTTTTGACTGGGTACACAACCTGGCGCCGCCTCGCGAAGATTGGTTTGGTGCGAACGTAAGCTCGATTTCCGACTTGACCAGTGACGGGGTGGACGAGATTATTGTGTCCTCGCCCCGAAATGAACGATTTCAGTCCGACTTTGCCAACTCTGCCCCATCACTCTTCCTGTCTCCTGACAGATATACGGTGCACCAAGGTAGTTTGACCGTATTTCCGGGTCAAAACTACAACCTTACGGACGATCGGGCAATCAACGACGAGTCGGGTGCCTCCGTGACCCCGTTTCTGGACCATCACGTGTTTCCTCCGTTCGGAGCCTGTGTCGTGGAGGCTGCGGGAGAAGTGGGCGGGTTCGCTTTCGAATCCCGGGACTTCGTAGTCCGCACGCAATCATTCGATATTTTCGCCGAGGATATCGACGATTTCCTCGGCGGCGGAAAGTCGGCCGGCGACTTCAATCAGGATGGGCTGGGCGACATCCTTTGCAGCGCCCCGCGTAACGATCGAAGCGCGAGTTCACCCGACTCGGGCACCGTGTACATTATTTATGGCCGCCAGCTATTCGGGGAAGTCCGCCTGGGAGAGGCCGATGACCCTGTCTTGCGTCTCCCCATGCTTCGCGTGCGCGGCATTCGCAGTGGCGATCAACTGGGCTTGAAGCAGGCAGCGGGGTTGGATGTCAACGGTGACCGGTTTGACGACGTGATCATTGCGTCGGCGCGTACGGATTTCGGCGGGGTCACCCGCAGCCAGTGCATCGGCGATTATAACCGGGACGGTCAGGCCGACTCGAACGATCTTTCACAAGTGTCGTTCAGCGATTGCCAGGCGCGTTTTGGAACATCCGTGTTCACCTCCGACGCGTGCAAGGCTTTTGACTATGACAACGATGCCGACATCGACAATGATGATCGATGCGTGTTCTGTTGCCTCTCCGGCGTCTGTAGCGTGGATTCCGCCTGTATCAACGGCAAAAACAGCGGAAGTTGTTGCGAAAACATGGTGGACAATGGGTTTGTCGCTGTGGTATTTGGCGGGCGCACGATTGACGGCGACCGCGACTTTTCTCAGATCGCCAAGTCAGACCTTCCCGGTGTGAAATTTTACGGGGGCCAGGCGAATGACCTGGTGGGTTGGGACGTAAGTTCCGCGGGGGACTTCAATCAGGACGGGTTTGGCGATATTTTGATCGCTGCACCCGGAGAAATCCGCCGCGACAGCGCCGGTCGGGAGCGTCTTGGAGTGGTTTACCTGGTCTTCGGTGGTACCCACTTGTACAACACGGAGTGGAACCTCTCCGATCCGGATCGCGGGGTGGGCAGCGTTTCGCTGCCGGGGATCGTATTTGTCAGCCCGTATACCAAGGGGAGGCCCAATGAGGCCGCCCCCACCGCGGTGGGATTCATCGGCGATATTAACAACGACGGATTCGGGGACATCGCCATCGGCAATCCGCGGGCGGACTTTATGGATCAGACCTTCCCGCAGGGGCCTGACGCACCCGGTGACGACGCGGCCGCCGGACGCCGATCCGACGCGGGCGAAGTTTACGTGATTTATGGCAACAACTTCGGGAGCAACCGCTAAGACGGAGCGAATCCGCAGATTTCGCAGATTTTCGCAGATTGTGGGGAGTGAGTTTGTTTGATCCGAACCCCAAGCGCCAGCGCGGGGCGATCATTCCGAAATGGGGAAGGTCCCGCCCGTCGCTAGCGTTCTGGGTTCGGATTGGCGAGGCCCCAATCTGTGTAAATCTGCGCAATCTGCGGATTTCCTTTTCAACAAGTCAATTGAACCTGGTTCAAGCCCCAAGCGTAGTAACCTCGACCCCGTTCGTCGGGTGCATTATCCTGCGGTAGAGTTTTACCCTCACCCTGCCCTCTCCCTGGGAGGGAGAGAAGGTTTTTAGACCGCACTTTTAGTCCAACCTAGTCCGGAGGTATCTGTGGCTCATTCCCATATGAAGCAGATTGAGGCCGAAACCGCCAAGGCGAGCTGGCTGCTGATCGGCACGCTCATGGGTGGCATGCTCGTGGTCTGCTCCTACGTTGTGGACTTTCCGTTCGTTGCCGGCGCCCTCTTCCAGCAGGATATGACCGGCCGGACGCACTCGGTGTATTCCGACGTCATCGCCCTGATGGGCGTCCTGCTTCTGGGCACCCCGCTGGTATGGCACGCGCTCAAATGCCTCAGTCATGGGCACATGCACATGGACGAACTGGTGGCCCTTGCGGTGGTCGCGGCCGTCGCCCTGGGTGAGTATCAGGAGGCCGGCATCATCGCTTTCTTCATGGTCATCTCCAATTTGATTGAAACGCGGACCGCGCTCGGGGCGCGGGCTTCGATTGAATCGCTCCTGCGGCTGACGCCCGACAAAGCCCATCGCATCGCCGCGAATGGTAACGAAGAGATTGTGGATGCCAGGCAGTTGCACACCGGCGACGTGATCCGCGTTCGCCCCGGCGACAACATCGCCGCCGACGGCGAGGTGGTGCGCGGCGATTCCACCGTGAATCAAGCCAGCATTACCGGCGAGTCCATGCCGGTGGATAAAGCGGTGGGGACCGAGGTGTTCAGCGGCACGAGCAACCTGACCGGCGTGCTGGATATCCGCGTAACCAAGGCCGGAAGCGACACCACGCTGGGACGTGTGCAACAGTTGATTCTCGACGCCGAAAAAACCCGCATCCCGCTGATGCGTTTGATCGATCGTTACGCAGGGTGGTACACGCCGACAGTCGTCATGCTCGCCGCTGTGGTATGGTTCTTTTCGACAGACAAGGACGTTGGGGTGCAAAAGGCAATCACCATGCTCATCATCGCCTGTCCGTGCGCCCTGGTGCTGGCGACACCCACGGCGATGGTGGCGGCGCTGAGCTGTGCTGCCAGGCTTGGAATTCTCATTAAGAACGTGGTCCAGCTGGAGTTCGCCCGCTCGCTCACTGCGGTCGTCTTCGACAAGACGGGGACCCTCACGACCGGCGTTCTGGCCGTGACCCAGCTCAAGCCCGCGCCGGGCGAAGATGGCGCCGACGTGCTATGGGCGGCGGCGTCAGCCGAGCAGATGAGCAAGCACCCCGCCGCACTCGCACTCGTTCAAGTGGCCCGCAAGGCCAAGCTCGATCTGGCTCATCCGTCTTCGTTCAACGAGGTAGCAGGTCGAGGAGTGGTGGCAACGGTCAAGGGCACGAACGTGTTGGTAGGTCGCCTCAATTTTCTGGAACAACAGGGCGTGGATATGTCCGTAACCAAGAGTCCGGACTTCGCGGAACCCGAGGGCCTAAGCCTTCTATACGTCGCGCGTGACGGGCGCTGCGTGGGCTGGGTGGGGCTTGAGGACCGTACGCGCGGCGAGGCCCGCGCAGCCATCGACGAGCTGCGCAAGCTAAACATCCGCAACATTTCCATGGTCACCGGCGACAAATGGTCCGTCGCGCGGCGCGTGGGAGCGGAGATGGGCTGCACCGAGGTTCAGGCCGAAGTTCTGCCCGAGGAGAAACTCAAATTGGTGGATGATCTGAAACGACGTGGACACAAGGTAGCCGTGGTGGGGGACGGCGTGAATGATGCCCCGATGCTCGCGGCCAGCGACCTGGGGATTGCGATGGGCGCGGCCGGAAGCGACGTGGCTATTAATTCGGCGTCCATTGCGCTGATGAACAACGACCTGAGCCGCCTGCCTTTCTTGATCAAGCTCTCCCGTGCGGCGACCAGTGTCGTCTGGCAGAACATCCTGTTCGGCGTGGCATTCATCGTCGGAATGATGACCCTGGCGATCTGGGGCCCGCTCACGCCCATCCTGGCCGCGGTCGCTCATACCATCGCCACGGCATTCGTGATCTTCAACAGTGCGCGGCTGGTTCGTTTCGGCGAAGAGCGCGCCGTGGAAGTGGACAGCTATCTGACCCCTATTTCTCTTCAACCCGCGACGGCTTAGCTAGTCGTTCTTGGTGCCTGATGCACCCGTAGACGATCGTTCGAGGAGCTTGGCAGCGCCGATGTCCTGCATTCGCGTCAAGTCGGTCCAAAACGTTCCTTCGCCCGCGAAGAAAAGCTGGATCGATTCGGGTTTGAAATTCTCCGCGAAGGTATAGAGGTTATACGCTTCGCCGCCGCCGAAGGCCTGCACCAGCAGTTGATAGCCCTTGGCCTCGGCTTCCTTTTTCATCTTCTCCACGTCGGCATCGGCACGTCCCAGGATTTCCGTCCGCTTGGCCTCGAGCTGGGCGACTTCCTGTTGAATGACGGCCACCTCAAGCTGGGCCTGGGCTTCGACCTGGGCGGCCTGCTTGTCCCCTTCGGCGAGGATGCCGGCCACCACGACGCGGGACTGGGCGCGAATGGTTTCGCGGGCGATTTCGACTTTCTTGCGCTCCTCTTCGAGTCGTGCGCGGACGGCGGCGGCTTCACGCTGCTTGTCCTTGGTGATGCGGCTTTCGGTGGCGATGTAGCTTTGCTGAATGGTGCGCTTAATGTCTTCGATGACTTCGCCGCCGCGGGTGTCGGCGGTGGGCGCATGAACCTCGATTTCACGCACCAGGGCGATGATCACTTCGATGTTTTTCGCCCGGCACACGCGCTGCAGCTCGGCAGTCAGTGCTTTTTGGAACAACTCCCGTTTTTCGCCCTCAATGAAATCGCGCGCGGCATAAGTCGAGCCGATATTGCGGCCGATCGAGCGAAGCTGCGGGCCGATGACTTTCTCCAAAACGCCGTCGATGTTTCCGAACTCGTTGATGATCTGTGCGGCGTGCTTGGGGTGGATCCCCCAGATAATGGTGACCTCAATCTGAATGTTGAAGCCGGTGTCCGATGGAAACGAGATGCGCTGATCCCCTTTGTCGGTCTTTAGCTGCGAGTATTCGTTGAAGCCGATTTCCACGAGGGTCACCTTCTGAAGCTTGGGGTTGATGAAGTAGATTCCCGGCTGCAAGACATCGGCGAGCGTGCCGCGCTGTCCGGGCAGTGCAAGGGGCCGCGTGGCATGGACGAATTCCTCGGCTTTGGCGGCCTGGCCTTCCACCCGATCCGTTTGTGAGATGAATTCCGTGTCCACATGGCTCAGGGCATCAGCCTGGGTTCCGAAAAGATTGGTGACCACGCCGACGAACCCGGCCGGGATAACCGTGGCCGGTTTGATCTGCACTTCGAACACAAAGGGATTGATTTTATACGTCCCCGGCGTGAGTACTTCTTCGAGGATGCCCTGCACACCCGAAGCGCGGGAAACCACAACTTGGTCGGGAAGAGGTGCTTTGCCGACCTTCCGCGTGACCACCCCGAGCTGCGGGAATTTGCCTTCGAGCACAAGCGCACCTTTGCGGAGCCGTTCGATCGCGGTGTTGCCCAACGTGTTGATCCACTCCCACGTGCTCGCATCGCCGCTGGGAATCGTCGTCAAAGGATGGATCTCGTAGTCCCAGGTGATCGGGTTGTAGAAATAGCGTCCCGGACCCAGCACTTCTTCCTGAATGCCGCGCTGGCCGGGCAGCGTGGCTACGAGCTGGCCTGAAGGCAGCGCCGAACCCGACTTGCGAATGAGCACGGCGCACATATCCGGCGGGACGTACACCCGGAAGGTAAGCCAGGCCAGCGCCCCCAGGAGCACAAACGCGATGAGCAGGAGCCCAACCAAAGATCTAATGATTCGTCGAATCATGGCTTACCTCCTGCGCCCGGCTTCGCATCAAACGATTGAAGCTGCTTGAAGATTTCGGCGAACGGGCCGTCCGTGTTGGTCGTGATAGAGGTGATCGAAGGCGCGACGCGCTGGAAAAAGAACTGTTGCGCGTACGCCTTCCCCCCGCCGAAGGCCTGTACCGCTGTGGCCAGCGGCTCGGCTTTGGCCTGGTAATGAAAGAGAACCACGTCGGCTTCGGCTTTGCCGCGCGACACCACGGCCTGAGCCTGCTTGGCGGCTGCCTCGAGCTGGAGCTTGCCCACTTCAAACTGCCGCTGGGCGTTGGTGACGGCCACGCCCTTTTTCTGCTCCGCCTCCTTGACGACGGTGACCACCTTGCGGCGGGCGTCGCCGATGGCCTTGTTTTGCTCCTGAAGCTCGCGCTGTTCGACGAGCATGGCCTCCGACTGAGCCTCCTTCATTTCATTGGTGGAGCGCTCGATCTCCTGATCGGCCTGCTCGCGCTGGCTGATCAGCGAGGCGATCTCCGCGGGCGGCAGGATGTCGCGGACCAGCGCCGAGCGAATTTCGATGCCTTGCTGCCAGCATGCGCCGCGAAGCTCGGCAAGCAAACGATCCTGAAATGCGCCGCGGGTCTTGCCGCTGATGAACTCGCGGGCCTCAAGCTTCGAACCCTGAATTCGGGCGATGCTCCGCGTGTTGGGCAGGATGATCTTGTCGAGGATGTCCCCGGCGTCGCCGTAGGAAACGGTTACTTCCGCCACGCGGTCCTGCCGGATGGCCCATTCGATTGTGCCCTCGATGGTGATGGTGAAGCTGTCGTTCGAGGGGAAGTGGATCGCGTCTTGATTGAGCATGTCGAACTTGTGACTGCGGACGTCAACAATTTCGATGCGTTTCAGATAGGGATTGTAGTATTCGAGGCCCGGAGCGAGCGTTTCGCGCTGCACGCCTTTTTCGCCGGGCTCGACGGTAAAGGTGTTTTTGCGCGTGGGTTCGAGTCCGCTGAGGAGCGTCACCACGCCCACGTGGCCTTCCGGAATCTGGACCGCGGGAAAGCGCTGCACGTCGTACGCGAGCAGGTTGATGTTGTGCCGCCCCGGTGGGAGGTAATCGGCGACCGGTCCGCGCTCATCCGGCTCGGTGGCCACGGTCTTGGGGAAGGGGAGCGGTTTGCCGAACTTGCGAATGAGCACGCCCATTCCATTCTGCTCGATGGTGGTGGCCGTAAGCTTGATGTTTTTGTAGCTGTACGGATTGGGGAAGTATCGTCCTTCGGGCAGCACTTCGTGGCGGATGCCCTTGTAGTGTTCGCGGACGTAGTCGTCGGGGCGGCCTGTTTTGGAGGCGATCGCGTGGACCAGTTCAGGAAAGAGGACGACCTGGTCGCCGAATTCGTGGGTCAGGTCGGTCGGAAGCTCGCGCCCCGTTTTATTCACCAATACGAGAATCTCGCCCGCATTCACCTCGACGCGGATGACGAACCAGTACACGAACCCGACGGCAAACAAAAGCAAAAAGGCCAGGCCCACCAAAACCGCCCACAGCGAAACGCGAATCGACGGGTTAGAGCTGAAATCTTTGGTTTGAGGCATCGTACAACTACCTTTCAATCATGCCTCCCCCTTTGATAAGGGGGGAGGCAAGGGGGGTCGCCGATTTTGCACTTTACGAATGGGCGCTGGTGTCGGCTCCGCAACGGCTGCAAAATCTGGCACGAGGCCGGCTCACCGCGCCGCACTGCGGGCAAGTACCTTCCGATACGTTTTCGCCGCCGCGAGCGTAGCGCAGAATGATCGCGACCCCGGCCATCAGGCAGAAGGCCAGCACGACTACCACAATCAAGGTCATGGGCGAAAGAAACCGCATCGCTCGTTTCCACGAATCTCGGGGTTGCCGATATGATAACTCAATTGTCCAACGTCGAACAGGTTGTCGCAATGCCGATCAGCGAACCAGGTCCGTGACACTTCCGGCGGATTGCTCTGGACCCCGATAGGGGTCAAGGTGGGTAGCCACGGGTGGAGCGAAGCGGAACCCGTGGTTGAAATCGACACCCACTCCCGCCCCGGATGGGGCGGAGGAACGGAAACCTAGGTCATATCCACGAACTCGATGCAAAACGTTGGCAAGCGAGTGGACGGTCAATTGCGTAACGTCTAAGACCGCACGGCGCAGGTCTTTCCTTGAGCCATCCATCTGAAAGCGTATGATCCCACTTTGTCAGTAAAATCAGCGCGCCCCGGATGTTATGATGTCGATTTCAGGAGGATGATCCTTCTGGTTCGAAGAGGGCAAGTGGCGAATATGAAAATTGACGGAACAAAGCGATTTGAAAGTATTGCTTAACACCGCTTTTGACGCGTAATCAAGAGGGCAAACCGATGTACGACAAGAAACTGTTTCTCATCACGTTCCTTTTCTCCGCTCTCACCGCCATTGCCGCGGAACCGCCGATTGGAATGTGGCGCGGCTGGCTCGATTGTCCCGGCGGCGAAATCCCCTTTCACTTCGAGCTTAAACACGAGGGTGACAAATGGTCCGGCTGGCTCATCAACGAGCCCGACCGCGCCTCCATCCCAAAAGTGACATGGGATGGCACTGAACTTGTCCTCGACATTTCGCACTACGATTCTGTCCTACGTGCCAAGAACATTGGCGGAGATCAATGGGATGGCACGTGGCGAAAGCGAGCCAAGGCCGACAAGTGGATTGAACTGCCATTTCACGCAAAGCCCGGTTCCCACACAAGGTTTCCGAGCGAGATTGTCCATGGGAGAGATCCACGCCGCGACATATCGAAATGGAAGGAACAGATTTCGGGGCGGTGGCTAATAAGATTTGCTCAGGATTCTGAGCCTGGCGTGGCGTTGTTCACGCTAGGCGAACGACGCACAAACGGCAAGTTTAAAGCTACGCATAACGGGCCTTTTGGAATCGCAGTAGCGGGTACGGTCATGACCACTACCGGCGACTACGGTTTCCTGGCAGGCGAATTCGACGATAAAGAGCTGAGGCTTTCGAATTTCGACGGCGCGCACGCTTTTCTGATCACGGCCAAGCTGCAGTCCGATGGCACGCTCGCTGGCGATTTCTGGTCGCGCGATGCGTTTCATGACACATGGACTGCGAAGAAGGACCCCAACGCGCGGTTGCCCGACGCGTTCGAGATGACTAAAGGCGTGGACAACGCTGACCTGGCCAAAGTGGCATTCCCTGACGTGAACGGAAAGGTGCGGTCGCTGGCCGATCCGGAGCTTTCCGGCAAAGCGCGGGTCATCGAGGTCTTCGGCACCTGGTGTCCCAACTGTCACGACGCTTCGCACTACCTGGCCGACCTGCACCGCCGGTTTCGCGACAAGGGATTGGTTGTAGTGGGGCTGGCCTTTGAACTCACCGGCGACTTGCCGCGCGACACGGACCAAGTGAAGACGTTCGCCGAGAGGCATAAGGTCGAGTACCCGCTGCTCATTGCGGGCATTTCGGACCGTGAAAAAGCGTCGGCCTCGCTACCTATGCTTGACAAGCTGCGGGCCTATCCCACGCTCATCGTCCTCGACCGTGAAGGAAAGGTCCGCGCCGTCTACACCGGCTTTTCCGGCCCGGCCACTGGCGAGGCCTACACCGCTTTTCAGCACAAATTCGAGTCGCTCATCGAAAGCCTGCTTGCACCATGACGCCGCCGCCGCGCTTTTCCGAAAACCGAGGCGAATCCTTGGCTTACCTTGACGTGGGCAACGGCTCTGATATCGTTGGATACCCTTACGGGGACGTAGCTCAGCTGGGAGAGCGTCGCGTTCGCAATGCGAAGGTCGAGGGTTCGATCCCCTTCGTCTCCAGTGATGTAAGTAGTGCCGAGAGCGTGGATTACGCACACCCGCCGGCGTGGCGGTGCGGATGAAACCTGCTGGTTGCTGGCAAACTAGCGGATTCTTCAGGCTTGCAGACCACGCGGGCAGGTACGCTAACTCGTGCGTTCGATTGAACTTGCGAAATCGGGGCGACAGGATTTGAACCTGCGACCTCTGCGTCCCGAACGCAGCGCTCTAGCCAGGCTGAGCTACGCCCCGTGGAGTCCTCTCTTACCGTACTCCGTGGGACTTTCCACGTCAAATTCTCGTCGCGCTGGAAGGTCCGCAAATCGTGCCGATCCGATGATTCCCGCATCGTCCTTCAGCCGGGTGAGGTGGATTGAGATCGAGGCTTTACTGGTTAGTTGTATCGAGTTGAATAGGTGAGGCAGGGCTTCCAGTACCCCGCCTCCAAGCACTACGTGCTCAACATCGTATGTCTTCGCGAGGTTTTGGATGGCACTGGCGACTGCAAAGGCCGCACTTCGTAGCGCCTCAACCACCCGCTCGTCGCCCGATTCGTAGCCGGTTCGGAGGCCGTCCAATGCGCGGCCAAGCCCCAACTCGCCTGCCTTTTGCGCGAGGGAATTTCCTGATGCAAAAAGTTCGAGACAGCCACTGAGGCCGCAAGGACACTTCGGCGCGGTTTGGCTTTGATCCACGACGAGAATGGGCCAATGGGTCCGCCGCGCCGGGTCGGTCGGAATCAGTTTCCCGTTCACGATGACTCCACAGGCAACACCAGTCCCCAGACGCAAGTGTGCGAACCGCGCGTCCGGACTGCCGAAATCGAGGAATTCGCCCCAGGTGGCCGCCTCGGCATCGGTGAGCAAAGTGGGTGGCATTCCTATCTCGCGTTCGATTTGATCGGCGATCTTGTGACCTTCAAGCCACGGCAAATTGACCGAGCGAATCAGCATGCCCGTTTGGCGATCCACCACGCCCGGCAATGCCAGGCCGACTTTGAGCGGTTTTTGATGAGAATTCGACCAGGCGGAAACCGTCGTAACGATCCAACGAACGAATTCATCCTGTTTTTGTGGGGTGGGTTGGCGCACCGACACGACTACGTTGCCGCGACAATCGACGAGTGCGGCGCGGGACGTCGTGCCGCCGATATCGATTCCGATTGCAAAGTGGGACATGGAAGGATCGTAACCGGGGGCGTTCGTGCAAAGCAAAGAGCTTTTTGAGCCACGAAGGACACGAAGTTCATGAAGGAAAACCAATCCGAACGCAGTCGTATTTCTTCGTGCTCTTCGTGTCCTTCGTGGTTAAACCCGGTTTCCTATCCCTTCTTCATTCTCGGGGAGAGAAGGGTCGCCCTCCCAACAACTGAAGCGTGCGAACAGAAGCTCGAGGCTCACGATAGGCGGCGGAGTTTCGGAATCACCTGGTTGCGGAGGGCGGCGCGGGAGGCGCTTTGGCCGTCCATGATCGGCCTGCCGCTTCGGTCGAGTCGCTCGAACAGCGAGTTGTACGCGAACGCAGCGAAGTGCGTGCCGCGCCGGCTGGCCTCCTGCACCTGGGCCAGTACCGTGCCTGCGTTTCGCTTGTCGAACATGACTCCGGTGACCACGGGAACGCGCGGGCTGGTCGAAGCCCACGCGGCCACCCGATTCGAGTACACCCGAAGATCGGAATCGTAGTTCATGGGATAGACCGCATCCACCAGACCTTCATGAATCCAGCGCGGAGAATCCTGGAAATACTTCCGCCGGTGTTCGTCGGGCACGGCTCCGACCGCAGTGGTGAGCACGGCCTTGGGTTTGGTCTTGAGCATCATTTTGCGAATATCCCGAATCGACTGCGTCATGCAATCCGTTCGCCATTCCTCCCAGGCCGCCGCCGATTGGTCGGGCGATTTGCCCGTTGCTTTGCGGAAAAGCGCCAGCGTGCGCGGATCGCGCGGATAGTCGGGCACGGACCCGCTTCCGTAAGAGTCCACGTGCTCAATGGGGAAGCGTGCGTAGTCGAGGTGCAGCCCATCCACCGGGTACTTGGCGACGATTTCGTGCATCAGGCCGGTGAGGTACCGCCGCACTTCGGGGTAGCAGGGATTCAAACTATCGTACCAACCCAGCGGCTGGCGGCGGCCCATGGCGTCGCGCAGGAACCAATCGGGATGAGCGTTATAAAGCTGACGCGGGTTGGCCGGCGCATCCTTGCCACGGTATGCGGGCAGTAGATTGACCCAGGCGTGCAGACTCATGCCGCGACGGTTGGCCTCCTTGCAGGCGACGGCCAGCGGGTCGAAGCCCGGATCGCGGCCGCCAAACTCCTCGGCCCAGGGCTCAATCTTGGAGCGGTATGCGACGGTGCCCGCGCCGCGAACCTGAAAGAGCACGGTGTTGAAGCCCGCGGCCTTGCAGTTGTCCATCACCTTGGAAATGTCGGAGGCGGTTTTGAAATCCCAGCGTGTCACCCAGATGGCCCGAATCTGTTCCTGACCATAGGGCTTGCCGAAGAGGCCCCACCGGCTTTTACCCTGGCATCCGATGGATGTGATGGTTGCCAGCACCGAAAGGCAAATCACCGCTGCGAAGCGAACGGAACGAAGTCTTGAAGCATCCCTGGCATGCAACATATTCACCATCCTGGTTGAAGAACTGGTCCTGCGAATCCGTATTCCCTATTTCGGCTCTTATTGCCTTCCATCTTCCACGATTCTAAAGCGTTGACGACTCAAGTGCCACTCGCAAAGGGGCGGCGTCCTTCGCACGGTGCTTTGTGGCGATCCCCATACGTCGGGAATCGTGTTTCCGTTGACAACTATATTTCATCGGACCGGCACCGTGGTACAAAACACGAGAATCGGGGATGGGAACGGCAACGAAAAGACACGGCTGTGATTTTGGTTGTTACCCGGACCGACTTCTTAACACCGCCAAAATTGAATAGGATGCCAATACGGTCAGTATAAGGAAGTAGGAGTACCAGAGTGATTCATCTCGCACGATTTTTGCTGATGCTGGCGATCCTGGCCGCGGGTTCGTGGTGGCTGATCCCGGGCGACGACGCGGCAAAAAGCGTTGAGGTTTCTTTCGTCGATCGGGCGGCACAGAGCGGGTGCCTCAACCCGCACAGTATGGTCAGGCTCGCCTACGATTTCAACAACGTCATGCCGTGGCTTTCATCGGTTGGCGCTGCCGCGGCCGCCGCCGACTACGACCATGACGGCTTCGCGGACCTCTACGTCACCAACAGCGGGCGCGGCGACATCAATCACTTGTTCCACAATCGTGGGGATGGGACGTTCGATGATGTCACCAGCGCTGCGGGTGTTGAGTGCGGCAATCCGCATGGCGCGTCGATGCACGCCGTTTGGGGCGACGTGGACAATGATGGCCGGCTCGATCTGTACGTCGTCAAATGGGCCGCCCCCAACCAGCTTTTCCGCCAGACGAGAGACGGCACATTCACGGACATCGGGAAGGACTCCGGCGTCGATTATTGGGGCTACGGAAACGGAGCGACCTTTCTTGACTATGACCGCGATGGCCGACTGGATTTGCTCGTCGGAAATTATTTCGCCGAAACGGTCGTTGACGAGGTAACGGGGCAGCGGGTCCGCAACGACCTCTGGCACCCGCGAAGTACGCGGATCATGCACGAGACGTTTACGCACGCCCGCAACGGCGGTCGCAATGTGCTCTACCGTAATGTGTCAGAAAGTGGCACGGTGCGTTTTGAAGAAATCAGTGAGGCCGTGGGACTCACGCGCGGCGGGTGGGCGCTGTCAGTTGGGTCCGGCGATCTCAACAACGACTCCTGGCCGGACCTGTACATCGCCAATGATTTCGGCCCGGACGAACTCTACCTCAACACCGGAGCGACCGAAAATCCGCCTCGCTTCCGCATCGTGGTCGATCCCAAAGGCCACCCCGGCGTGGGCAACGACTGGTGGAAGGGAATGAACGTGGACATCGGCGACGTGAACAACGACGGCTACCTCGACATCTACGTCACCAATATCCTCGAACGCAGCTACAAGACCGACGAAGGCAACATGCTCTGGCTCAATTGCGTCGATCCTGCGTGCCCCGGCGGCCGCGGGTTCCGAAACGTCGGTGAAGCCACGAAGACGCACGACGGCGGCTGGGGCTGGGGCGGCAAGTTCGCCGACTTCAACAACGACGGGCTGATGGATATCTTCACCGTCAACGGCTTCGTCACCGGCGACCTCAATCGCAACTACTGGTTCGCCATCCAGGAAATGGTCACGCAAACCAAGAACCAGACCGCCGACGCCCGCGACTGGCCGATCATGGGCGACCGGGATTTGTCGGGGCGTGAACTGAGCAGATTGTTTCTACAGCAGGCAACAAGGCAGCAAGGCAACGAGGCAACGAGGCAGCAAGGCAACGAGGCAACGAGGCAGCAAGGCAACGAGGCAACGAGGCAACAAGGCAACGAAGCGACGACGCCTTCTTTCGTTGAAGTGGCGCGGCAATCCGGCATCACCGACACGTACAACGGCCGCGGCATTGCTCTCGCCGATTTCAATCACGATGGACTCCTCGACATGTACATCGCCAACCAGGGCGCGCCTTCGTGCTATTACTTGAACAACACCGGAAAAACTGACGCAACCAAGAATGCCGGCTTCCTATGGCTAAAGCTCACCGGGCGGCCCGACCTTCCCATGCAGATTGGCGATCGCAACCTGGCCAGCACCGCCGACGCGGTCGGCGCCCGGGTCACGGTGTACACGGACCAGGGACAAATGGTCCGCGAAGTTCAAGGCGGCATGGGTTTCGCCTCACAATCCGAGCACGCCGTTCACTTCGGCATTCCCGATCCCGCCGCGGTCCGACGCATCACCATTCAATGGCCCGGCGGTCGAATGCAGGAATTCGCCGGTGAGGCCGCACGATCCATGCTCAACAAACACGCGCGCATCTTTGAGGTCGATGACATCGCCCAATCACGATAAACGGCGTTCTGCGCACGGTCATGGGGTTCACATCTGTTCGATCGTATCGATTCCCAGCAGGAACAGGCCGAGTTTGAGAGTGCGGGCGGTGAGGTCGCAAAGGCGGAGGCGCGAGAGGCGCAGCGGTTCCGGCGAGGCGTCGATGACGCGGACGCCGAGCTTCTTGTCGTAGAAGCGGCTAAAGGTCTTGGCGAGTTCATATAAATAGTCGGTTAGCACGTTGGGACGCAGTTCGCTTTCAACGACTGCGAACTTCTCCGCGAATTGCACCAGCTTCTTGGCCAGCGCGATTTCGGTGGAATGCTCAAGCACGATGGGTGCATCGGCAGAGAGCGCAGCGAAGTTGACGCCGGCTTTGCGGCCGATCGAGCGAATCCGTGCGTAGGCGTACATCATGTAGGGGGCCGTGTTGCCCTCCAGCGAAAGCATGGTGTCGATGTCGAACGTGTAATCGCTGCTAAGCGAGTGCGAGAGGTCGAAATACTTGATCGCGCCCAGACCGACGACTTCGGCCACTTGCTGCGTTTCCACCACTTTCGACACAGCGTCGTCATCCTCGACAGGCGCGCGGTTTTCGAGGACCTGCCGGGCGCGGGTGACGGCCTCGTCGAGAAGGCTCTTGAGCTTGATAACTCCGCCTTCGCGGGTTTTGAAGGGCCGCCCGCCGGGCGCGAGCATGTTTCCAAAACCCAGGTGCTGCATGTGCACTGCGGAGCCGATTTTCGCCACCTTGGGAGCAGCGGCAAAGAGCATGTCGAAATGCTGCTTCTGCGAAAGGCCCACAACGTAGATGATACGAGTGGCGTGCAAGGTCTCGACGCGGTGGATGATGGTGGCCAGGTCCGAAGTCGCGTAGTTAAATCCTCCGTCGGACTTGCGAACGATGACCGGAAGCGGGTCGCCGTCGCGCGTGGTGAACCCTGCGGGAAAGATGCACAGTGCGCCTTCGCTGTCGCGGATGGCCGAATCGGCGCCACGGTCACGGGTTTTTTCGAGTCGCCGGATGACTTCGTCCATCAAGTCGTTGTAGAAGCTTTCGCCGCGGTCGATGAGTTCGACGCCCAGCCGGTCATAGATTGCGTGGCAGTGCCGGAGTGATTCGTCGCAAAACGCCTTCCAAATCCGGCGAATAGTCGAATCGCCTTTTTGCAATGCGACGACCGTTTCGCGCGATTCATCGCGGAATTTCTCATCGGCGTCGAAAAGCGACTTGGCCTGCACGTAAAACGATTCGAGGTCGGCGATTTCCACCGAATCGGGCCGCGCAATGATGTCGGGCTTGATCCGCCGCAGGTAGGCCACCAACATGCCGAACTGCGTGCCCCAGTCTCCGACGTGGTTTTCGCGGATGACGTTGTGCCCCGCAAATTCGAGAATGCGGGCAACGCAATCGCCGATGACCGTGCTGCGCAAGTGGCCGACGTGCATTTCCTTGGCGAGGTTGGGACTCGACAAATCGACGACCACGGTTTCAGGTGTTGCAGTACGCCCAAGCCCCACCCGATCACTTCGTTCCTTGTTGCCTTGTTGCCTCGTTGCCCCTGTACAAACGGATTGCAACATCTCCGCGACAAAGGCGGGTTTGAGGCGGAAATTGATGAAGCCCGGACCGGCGATTTCAGGAGGCTCGCAGATGTCGTCGATCCGCAGGTTGGCGATGATCTGCTCGGCGACTTCACGCGGCTTTTTGCCAAGCCGCTTGGCCAGACCCATGGCCGCGTTGGATTGATAGTCGCCGAACTTCTCGTCCTGCGATGGCGCGACCAGCGGGCTACCAGGTACGCCCATTCGCGCCAGCGCTTCGACGACGCGATTCGAGAGAATCTCAAGTACGGATTGCATACTGAGGTTGTACCAAAGTCGCGAAGATCTGGCACGGCGAGGCGGGTCGGGGGTGGAACCCACGGAAGATGCACGCCTTTTTACTCTGCACTGAAACGACCGGGCTAACGGACGGAGGAAACTTGCGAGGCGGGATCACAGCAATTGCTCTTTGATGGAATCGCACGATAAACCGTCACCGCGCCGGACAGTACGACCACGACCGCCGCAATCCGCTGCACCCTGGCACGGGTGTGCTGAGCGACGAAGCTGCTGCCGCATCCCAGAAGCGTCATGGCGGGAACCGTGCCTGCGCCAAAGGCAAGCATGAGCAAAGCGCCGTGAAGCGGTCGGGCGGCGGCGAGCGACATCGCCAGGAACGCATAGACCAAGCCGCAGGGTAAGAACCCGTTGGCCAGACCGGCAAGAAAAACCGTCCGACCGCCGGGTCCGCCGAGGAAGTGGCGAAATACCGGGACCACCAGTGATTCGATTCGGGGAAAGGCCCGAATGGGGATCCGCAAAACCCCGATCGTTAATAGTCCGATCACGATCATAACCGCGCCGGCGGTGATAGAAAATGTTCTTTGGATATTGACGAGCGTAATCGGCAGAGCAGTCAAGCGCATTCCCGCGTAGCCCGCCATCGCCCCGAGGAAGGTGTACGTGAAAAGCCGTCCCGATGCATAAACCAGTTGACGCAGCACGGCGGCTCTCGAAGGTCGTTGCGAACCGCCCACCAACATGACGAACCCGCCGCACATTCCCACGCAATGCGAAGACCCCAGCAGTCCGCCTGCGAATACCGCGAGAAACTCGATCATGAGGACTCTCTCCGGTCGGGCCGTTCCAAACCCAGGGTGTTCGTCACCACGATCAGGCTGCTCACCACCATGGCAACGGCCGCGTACACGGGTCGAAGCGTCCCGATCATCGCCATCGGGATCGCCACGAGATTGTACGCGAACGCCCAGGCGAGGTTACTTCTCACCGTGCGGACTGTACGTCGCGCGAGTTGAATCGCAAACGGAACGGTGCATAGATCGTTGCCCAGCAGGCACACGTCCGCCGTTCGTCGCGTGAGGTCCGGCCCGCATCCCATGGCAATGCCGACATCCGCGGCCGCCAGAGCAGGCGCATCGTTGAGTCCGTCGCCCACCATCGCCACCCGACCCGACTCGTGGCGAAGCCGGCGCACCTGCGTGAGTTTCTCCTCCGGGGCCAGATCGGCCACGGTTTCGACGCCCAGTTCCTGTGCGATGGCCGCGCCCCGGACTCTATGGTCGCCGGTAAGTACGCAGATTCGACAGTCGAGTTTGCGAAGGCGCGCGACGGCCTCACGCGCCTCAGGACGCAATTGCTCGGCGAACGCGAACATCCCAATCACTCGTCCGTCGCAGCTCAGGCATGACAGGCCGTGGCCGCGCTCGACGATTCGCGCCGAAGATGACAACAACTTGTTACCGAACACCGCCGACGTTGCCTGCATCATCTTCAGGCTGCCCAGCTGCACCTTGCAACTCGCAACTTCGCCGGTAAGGCCCGCACCGTCGATGGGCACGGCGAGAGCGGTCGGGCTCGGTTCGATCCCTCGCCCAGCCGCGTACCGGATAATGCTCCGCGAAAGCACATGCGTGGAACTCCGGGAAAGCCCCGCCGCAACAGCCAGCACATGCCCGTTTTCCTCTGCGGAGGTTGATTCCGTAAGAAACTCGGCGACCTGCGGCTCGCCGTCGGACAACGTGCCGGTCTTGTCGAACGCCACCACGCGTACTTTGGCGAGGCCTTCCACCGCCGCCCCACCCACGAACAGCACCCCGCGCCTGGCGGCCTTGCCAAGCGCCAGCCACATGGCCATGGGCGTTGCGATTCCCAAAGCACATGGACACGAGATAAGGAGAACGGCCAGTCCAGAGAGCAGACCTTGCCGCGCATCGCCGCGCACAGAATGAAACACCGCGGTCCCAATGGCCAGGACGATCACAAGGGGGAGGAAAACGGTCGCCAGGCGATCCGCCATCCGCTGGTAAAGGCCCCTGCTTCGGCGAGCTGTGTCGAGCAACGCTGCAAGACGCCCGACCGTGCTGGCAGGCCCCACCTCGGCGGCGGCGACGGTGAGGCCGCCATCGAGAGCAATCGTCCCCGCGCGCACCAGATCGCCGGGCTGTTTGAACTTTGGTTCACTCTCCCCGGAGATGAGGCGTTCATCGACATGGGCCTGCCCCGTTTCGACCAGCCCATCAACGCAGATGGTCTGTCCGGCGGGAACGTGAACACGATCGCCGACGCGAAGATCGATCATCCTCGCGGTAAAGCTGCGGCCATCCCGCGTGATTTCGACTTCGCTGGGCAGAAGGGACTCCATCGATGCCATCGCCGTTGTGGCTCGATGCCTGCCGAGTGCTTCGAGGTAGCGCCCAAGCGTAAACAGCACGAGCACCAGGCAGGCCGTTTCGTAATAGGTTTGCGTGGAGCCGTGAACGGTCGCGTAGGCTGAATACACCAGAGTCGCCCCGACTCCCAAAACGACAAGGGCGTCAGTGCCGGCAATCCACCGATGCAGGTCGTCTATGGCATTCGACAGGATCGGCAACCCAAGGAGTACGAACACCCCAGCCGAAAGCAGCAGCGAAGCATACTGGAGAAGATCGATCAACCCTGCGGAAAAAGAGGACGGAGCATCGGATAAGCCGTAGACGTCCTCACTGTACAACGGAAGGCTGAAGGCCATGACGGCCATGGACAGGGCAACCGCGATGCCCAGCCGGGTGAGCAGGGAAATGGGGGCGCCGTCGCTGCATTGACTACCCGTGATCGCGGCGGCTAAACGACAGCCGTAACAACAATAAACTGTTTCTTTCGCCGCTCCGGCGCCTACGTTGAGCCATCCGGGAACCGGCAGATGACAATAGGTGCAAAACCGGGCGTCGGTCACGGCATGTTACGCTTTCCGGTCCATCGGCGCGGCTACAGGAAGCTCCGGGCGGACGGAATGGCGAATTTGATCACATACCAGATGAGTCCGATCCAAAACACGATCCACATGACGCGAACATACCAGGGTATGCGGTGCGTAACATAGGTGTGAAATTCAGAGTCTTGTTGTGGTGACAGGTTCGGCGCTTCAAGCTGTTTTTCGTGCGGCGCGTGCATTGGTCAGCGAATCTCCTCAAGCGGCTCACCCCGGTCGAGCCTATCCTCACGGTCCAGCATGGTGTATTTGGGACCTTCGATATCCCGGAACATGCCTCGAAACGCGGCCCAAATCAAAAGACAGAAGAACCCCGCGGCAACCGCCAGATAATTGACCATCGGCAAGATCGCAAAACTGCCCGCGCTGTCCGTGCGGAGCGTGCGCACGAAATAAACAAACTTCGTGACAAACCCGATGGCGGCGGGCACGACGATCACCACGGCCATGATCCCCAGTACAATGGCCTTGGGGCCGACGCGGCTACCCATGCCTTCCTTTGGTATGTTCGATGGCGTTGATATCATGGTTTGGAGCCTGCTTTCGCGTCGCGCACCGCTCCTTCCACTGGAGGAGTCGGCCCTTCGCCGTAATAGTATGGGTATTCATCGAGCCAACTACCGAGCCATTGTACATAGGTGAGGATGGCCAGTCCCCTCTTGTTGGGATAGCCCTCCTCATCAAAAAACCAGCGATACGAAGGCATGACCGACGTGGGAACGACGTTTCTCGGCTCATAGAAGTGGGCCACGTGCCAGTCATTGCTTCGGCGTGCACCCTCGCGGATCAGATCCGGGCCGACGCGCCGCGTCCCGAAGAGCACCGGCCGCTGAAGGATATTCTGGTATTCCTGGGCGAACGAAACGGGCCCCCATCGGCGGTCTTCGTTCGACACCGGACGGATCTGCTGTGTATGGCAGTGCCAGCAAGCCTCGGCGACATAGATGTTTTTTCCCATGGCCAGCGCTTCGCCCAACGATTTGGTCGTCACGCCATCCGGGAAATGTTGCTGAAACTGTTTGGGAAAGCGCTCGGCCAGATCCGCGAATTCGTGGAGCATGCCGGCGCCGGCGAGTTGCTCGACGGTCTGCTCTTTCTGGCCGGCCTGGATCGTCCATGGGACAAGTCCCATGACCAGGAACGACAGGGCAAAGAACCCCAACCCGGCGATAAGAAAAACACCCGATTTCGTTTCGAACATGTCTAATTCTCAGGGACCGCTCAAGTTAATTACGAAGTCTTTCTGTTTCTTTTAGGTCAACGCTGGTTTCGGCAAAGGCGACGTCAACGGCACAGGCTGCGAGGCCGGCGCCGGGCCTTTGTTTCGCGCCGTCATGACAATGTTGCACAGGAAGAAAATCTGTCCGGCGATGATCATAATCCCGGTGAACATACGAAGGTGCCAGAATGGCGTCGATGCCACGACCGTCTGCTCCCATTGCACGAGATCGCGCCACATAAAGCCCTGTATGAGGCCGGCGGCGACCAAGTCGAAGAACATGACGAGCATCCCGATTCCCGTAAGCCAGAAGTGCCAGGCATTCCACGACGGACGATACCATCCACTAGCGCCAAGAACACGCGGGAGCAAATGTACCATCATGCCCAGAATCCAGAATCCGAAGACGCCAAACATGACCAGGTGGGAATGGCCCACCACCCAGTCCGTGAAGTGAATGATTCGTTGAAACGTCAGCGTCACCTGAAACGCGCACTGCAAGCATGTCGTGAAATAGAACACCATGCCCAGATAGAACCAGCGTAACGCAAGGTTGGTTCGAAGCGCGTCACCACGATGCCGGAGCGTGCCGAAGAAGTTGACGATGACGGTCGCCACCACGATTTCCACCGCGATGGTCGAAATGACGGCGCCGTATTGGAGAAACATCGGGATCGGGCTGTAGAGGAAATGGTGAATTCCGGTCAACGGATAGAAGAAAGCCAGCCCCCAAAACCCAACCAACGACAAGCCGTGGCTCCAGACCGGTTTCTTGAGAATGATGGGTACGAAATAGTACATCAACCCCCAACCGATCGGCGTGACGAACAAGCCGACCAGATCGTGAATGAACAGCCCGATGATCGCCCCCGACGCCGCGCCTCCAACAAAGTATTGCGGCAGAAAACTTCCCATGGCGTAAACCAAAACCGTCCACACCAGGGCCGCAATGAAATACCAGAGAGTGACGTACATGGGGCCGGTCGTTTGCAGGATCGGACTCAGGAAGTTGATCGCGACCAGAATCAGCCCAAGCAGCGCGACAGGATCCACCCAGACGGGCGTTTCACCCCACTCGACGGCCTGGGCCTGCCCCGCGAGCAAACCGATGACGGTGGCCACGAGGATCGCCTGCCAGGCAACGAAGATGAACCACGAAAGTTTGTTGCTCAAAACCGGGCGAAGCGAGAGTCGCGGGACCGCCCAGTGAAGGGCGCCGAGGAAGGCGTTGGCAATGAACCCATAGGCCACGCCGTTGGTATGCACCAACCGCCATCGTCCCGGCGAGAATAGCTCCATCCCCGAAAGCGGATACATGCCGCTCAATTGCAGGGCGAAAAGCAGGCCCGCCAGCATGGCGACCATCATGTAGGCGAAGCTCGCGATGAAGTAGTACGCGACCAGCCGCTCATTGACCAACATACCGACGGGAGCCATCGACTTCGCGGTTGTCCGTGTTCCCAGGTTTTTCGCCATACCATGCCCTTTTGCCTGCGCGTTGCCCCGTGTGCAAAATCTATTTTTCTTCGAAAGTTTCGCCTGTGGTCGCCGGCTTGGGTATCTCGACCGGCGGCGGTATTTCGCCGTTGAAATAGAGCTTCTGCGCCCGTTCACGAACCGCAATCTGCCCCACGCTCAGCTTGGCTGGACGCTGCTGAACCAGACTTTGAACGTAGTACGCGATCGCCCACAGATCCGTCTGCTCTACGAGAATTCCGCCGTGTGCACTCTTCACGTCCATCGTGTCAACCCAGGTGGGCATCGCCGTACTGGTGATTCCCGCCGCGATCGAACGGTACAGGTCATCGATCGTCGTCCCCGCACGCAGGAAATCTCGTTTGAAATCGGGTGGGTAGATGACCTCGCCCTCGCTGGTGACGGTCCGCTCGGCCTGGTACAGCCCCGGTCGAAACGATGCACGCCGCCCTACCTCCATCTTCTCCAGGTAATCATTGAGTTTCGTTTCCGCCACATACGCAGGATGACAACTCCAGCAATTGGCGTAACCGTGATACAACATCTCGCCACGTTGAATGGCCTTGGACTTGTCCGCGACGGCGCGGAATGGGTCGTTCAGTCGTGGAATGGCGGATTCACGTTGCCGCTCCTGCCATTTCGGAGAAAACGTCTTGACGTAGGCGACCAATGCGTCGACCGTTTGCTCCGGGAGCAGCGGCCAGTTCGGCATGGCGCTGCCTTTGAGACCTTGCCGAATGGTGCGTTTGAGGTCTTCGTCGGTGGGGAGTTTTCCCGCCCGAGTCGAACTGAATTTGAAATTCCCAACCTGGAAGTTTCGTGGCCGGGGATACAGAAATCCCGCCGCGGTGCCGTTGCCATCGCCGTTCACGCCATGACAGCCGAGGCAATACGTCGTATACGCCTGTCGTCCGTCCTCAATCAACGACGCCTGCAAACCAGGGCGCTGTCCGAGCGCCTCCAGCCGGGACGTGTCCTGTTCGGGCTGCTGATTGCAGCCGGCCAGAATCACCATCGCCGCCATCGGGAAAAATGCCGCTGAGGCCCACTTCATGCCGGTGTTCTCCTTGCGCTTTCCGAGGGTGGCGTGTACTGACCCCACTGGCTGACCAGCAGCATGGTCAGTCCGAATACCAGATGCGTCAGCACTGCGACGATGACAGGAACCCGTTCGACGATCCAACGACCACCAATCAACAGTGGTTGAAGCCAGGAAAGGACTCCGTAAAAGTTGATCAACCATACTCCAATGCTCAAAACGCAGGCGGCGAAGAATCGGACCCATCCCGACGACCCGGCGAAGAATCGAGTGAGCACGAGATGGAACGGGATGCCGCCGATCATTCCCGTGGCCAGGTATAGACAACAGCCCGAGGCAAGCGCGAAGCCGGACTCAAGCTCCAGTGCCTTTTCGCCCAGTGGGAACGTGAGGTAGACGCGAATGAGCTGGAGGGGATGCTGTCCTACCATGGCAGAGCCGACGACGTTGAAGAGCAGGCTCGACGCCGCTCCGATCAGCCCCAATACCATGCCCGCAAGGAGATGATAGATCGTGTAATAGGAACGAGGGGGATAAGCCGGCTCACGACCAATGGCACGCGAGGACTCTTCCTCCAGGTGCGCAATCCGCCGCCTCAGTTCGTCTATTTCTGCAAGTTTCTGTTGAGCGTCTATCACATTCTCGCTCCGCTACCGACAGCGTTCTCAACGCGGATTACCGCATGGAGATCGCGCCGAAGGGCCTACCTTGTTCCATCTGAGCACGCTCTTTGCCGCCCAGACAAGTGAAAGTTCTCAGGCAATTCCTAGAGCAGAAAAGGGCCGACGGCAAAGAACACGTCCGCAAGGATCGGTGCGATACAGCCAGTCGACGTCCCCAGCAGCACGACGGCGACCAACACGACCAGTAACGATTTCAATCGGTTCAAGGCTATGCCTCCCACGCAGCAGCAGAATCAGTTGTTTAGTAGAAACGGCGTCGCAATGTTAAGCAACCAAACCTCGATACATCCCGGCAGGATACCCATCAGTACGCCGCCGCACAGAACCAAGGTCAGCTTCTGAAGTCGAATTCGCATATGGTCCTACATCCTTTCTATTCAAAAACTGATGACCGTGTTGAGCGTCACCCGCTGTTCCATCAAATGCTCGTCCACACTTTCGAGTGGAATCTCGTACGTCAATCCCACAGAGACGTTATCCATCGCCTGCCAGCGGAAACCAAAGCCCGCGGAAAAGAAATCGCGACCTGCGGCCTTCGCCGCTCCCAGGCTGCCCACATCCAGATAGTCCTCGCCAAACGGAAGTCGATCGCCGTCGGTCAACCAGTGAATACCGTGAACTTCAATCAGCGGACGGAACGTCTCCGTTAGTTTGTAATCCAAGTGCAAGTTCCAGAGCAGGCTGGAATTGGCTTCGGAACTGTCCGTCGGAATCCGTCCACTGATCGTGCCGAGGAAATGCCACTGATCCCAACCCTTAGCAAAGGACACAAAGGGACTCAATTCCTGACTGTTGCCGCCCTGCCACGCATCCGTGGAACCGTTCGACCACTCCCATCGCATGCCCGCACTCACCAGAAACTGTTCCTCCGGGTTGCTGTACAGGGCGTACTTCAACCCGATGGCGAAATCATTCCAACCATCTCCCGCAGGTGTGACATGACTGTCCACCCAGCTATAGCCGTCCTTGGTCGCGATGAACGCAAGACGATCCGTCAATGCCGCTCGAATCTGCGCCGCGGCCACATGAACCTGCCCACCCCGGAGCACCGAGCCGTCGGGAATATCATGATAAATATACAACAATCGCAGATCGGTGGTGATGAACGGATCCTCAAAGTAAACGGGCATTCCGACGGGCATCACGAAATCTTCGTAGCCGTCCATACCGGTAAGGAATCCGGGCCATGCCTTCGACTCCACATCGCGCATCCACTGAGGATGCTCCGTTGCATCGAGTGACGGCTCGCCGGACTGCTTCGCGACGGTTGAAGTCGGCGCTCCTCCCGGTTCTTCCGAGGCCGATTCGACCCATGCAACATCAGGGCGAACCGACAACGATGTGCCTGGCTCCGCAGCGTTGGCGTGGATCGCGGACAACAGCATTCCCGCGACAATCGGCAGTGCAATTGCATTCTTGTGCATCACTGTTTTTCTCCTCTGAGGTCGTACGGCGCCTTATTTGGCACGTTTCGTCCAGATCTCGAATCTGTGTCAGCTCACACCGCAACTTGATTGAACCGCAACGTGGCGAACTGGAACCCTAGTCCACCAGACACTTGATGGCCCGCACGGCCTGCGCCCGGCGCGCCAAAACCAAGAGCGATTATCGGACCACTGTACTGCACAACTTCAATTCGCTACTACTTCGTTTGCTTTTTACTGCGTTTGGGCCGCACTCCGCGTGTCCCGGAAGAACGTACTCTTCGTGTTCCTTTGCCCGCCGCAAGGCTTGGAATCTCGCCGTGACGCAGCTCAAACTCCGCGACATCCTTCAATGTCAGTTTTTCCAAACGACCGCGAACCTGGGTCCGCTCGGTCTTACAGAAATCGTGAACGGGGCACGCACGGTCCTCCGTGCACTGGGTCCAGCCAAGCATACAACCACCCAGCCAATTCTCCCCCTCGATCGCGTCGACAATCCGGGCAATAGACACTTGGTCCGAACGTCGGGCCAGCATGAACCCGCCACGATAGCCGCGCTTCGCGCGAACCACGCCTGCCTTCGCCAGCGCATGCATGATCTTGGCCAGGTATGGCCCCGGCACGTTGACACGACCCACAATGTCTTTGAGAAGAACCCACTGTTCCGCTGACTCCTCCAGGCAGCTCAACGCGAGAATCGCGTATCCCGCAGTCCGTGACAGCGACAACATGTCTTTGCTCGCGACATCGACCGCCGTCGGTGGTACCGGCGGCTGGTCTTCGATGCGTATCTACTTGGAGAGGCGTCAATCTCGTCATTGAACCGACAGCGGCTTCAACACGTAATCGCCAACCGTTTGACCGCCAATCCGGTCAGCGAACCGGAACCATATCCTTTATGGATGTCAATGTCAAGAGTTATTACGACTAAATTGTCATCAATGGGTCTGGATATTAGGGACAGTCACAAGCCTGTTCGGCACGCCAGGCACTTGGCGTGCCGAACAGGCTTGTGACTGTCCCTAATATCTCGATTACTATTTCCACCATGCCGCTGATTGATTCGCACGCGCATTTGACGTATCCGGAATTTTCCGGGCAGATTGGTGAGGTGCTCGATCGGTGCGCGCAGGCCGGGGTGGAACGCGTAATCTCCATCGGAACCTCGCTGGCGGACGCGGAAAGTGCCATCACGCTGGCACGGGAATATCCGGGTCGAGTTCATGCCGCGGCGGGGTTTCATCCACATCACACGGACACGGTTTCACAGGACGACATCGCGGCCATGGCCCGGCTTTGGCTGGAGCCGGAGGTGGTTGCCCAGGGAGAGATGGGGCTGGACTACCATTACGATTTTGCCGATCGGGCGAACCAGCGCAAGGTTTTTGAGGGGCAGCTAAGAGCGGCGCGATCGCAGGATAAGGCGATCATTATTCACAGCCGCGAGGCCTTCGCGGATAGTGCGGCCATGTTGCTCGATCACGGCTTTCGCGATCGCCGGGTGGTGTTTCATTGTTTTACGGGGACGGCGGAAGAAGCGGCAGCCATCGCCGAATATGGATGGCGGATTTCATTCACCGGGATCGTGACGTTTCCCAAGTCGGAGGAGTTGCAGGCCATCGCCCGCGACTACCCGGCCGACAAGCTGATGGTGGAGACCGATTCCCCGTATCTGTCGCCGGTTCCGGTGCGAAGCAGGAAGCCCAATGAGCCGGCCTTTGTAGCACATACCGCGCGATTTTTGGCCCAACTTCGCGGAGTAACGTTCGAGCGACTCTGCGAGGAGACGTTTCAAAACACCCTCGCCTTTTTTCGATTTTCCATGTCGTAAGTTACGCATCCTGCAATAATTATATCAATTCCGGGCATACCCTAACATTTTTCTAACTTTTTGCTTGCTCCGAGGCGATTCGGCCGATAAAGTAACCCACGCGGTGGATGCGGTCACGACGCGGATTTTGGGAATTCATAATGTCATTGCTTGTCACAGGAAGTATCGGGATCGACACGGTCAGCTCGCCGTACGGCCACGCCGAGGCGGTGCTGGGCGGGTCGGCGGTTTATTTTTCGTATGCGGCGTCGTTCTTTGTGCCGGTGCGTCTGGTCGGGGTGGTGGGCGGCGACTTTCCGGATCGGTATCGAGAAGTTCTGGAGAAGCGGCCCATCGATTTGGGCGGGCTGGAGGTTCGGCGCGACAGTCAGACGTTTCGCTGGACGGGCCGGTTCGAAGGGGCGATGAACGAGGCCGAAACGGTCGAAGTCGATCTGAACGTGCTGGCGGAGCGCGGGCCGAAAGTGCCGGAAGCCTTCGCCGACAGTCAATTCGTTTTTCTGGCCAACACGCACCCTACGTTGCAACGCGAACTATTGTCGCAGGTGCGGTCTCCTCGCCTGGTGATTTGCGACACGATGAATCTATGGATTACGACAGAGCGCGAATCACTGGTGGAGACTTTGAAAATTGTTGATGGGGTGATCGTGAACGACGCCGAGGCGCGGATGCTCACCGGGAAGATGAATCTGATCGAGGCCGGGGAGGAGATCATCAGGCTGGGACCGCGGTTTGTCATGATTAAGAAGGGCGAGCACGGTGCGATGATGATGACGGCCGACCATGCGGTCAGCGTGCCTGCTTTTCCAGCGAAAATCGTTCACGATCCCACCGGAGCCGGTGACAGTTTTGCAGGAGGCGTGCTCGGGCACCTGGCGTCAGAGGAGAAGACGGACGTGGGCACTCTTCGGCAGGCGCTGGTGCGGGGTACGGTGATGGCTTCGTTCACAATTGAGGATTTTTCGCTCCGCCGTCTGGAGAGGCTCAACGGTGTGGAGATTGAAGATCGCGTGGATGAATACGTTCGGATGCTGAGGTTCGATTGAAAACAGAGCCGCGACCGTGAGGGAGCGGACAGACGTTATGCGTTTGTTTGTCGCCATTGAGGTATCGGAGCCCGTGCGAAGGGCGATGAGCGCGACGCAGGCAAGCTTGATGCAAAAATGCCCGGACGTTCGTTGGATTCCATCGGAGCAGTTGCATCTGACGGTGAAGTTTTTGGGAGAAGTGGTGGACGACGATGTGGCGACGGTGTGCGAGGCGATGGCGAACGCAGCGGCGGAGTCGAAGCCGTTTGTGATGAGGGTTGGCGAGTGTGGGTGCTTTCCGGAGCGGGGAGCAGTGCGGATTGTATGGACGAAGGCGAATGAGGAAAGCGGACTATTGGCCGGATGCGTAGCGGCGATCGAGGCCCAGATCGAGCCGTTGGGCTTCCCCCGCGAGCACCGGCCATTCGCGGCGCACATTACCATCGGGCGGGTTCGTGAGGACCGTTCGCAGGGGAAAGTGCGGGAGTTGGTGCAAGCCCACCGCGGCAGGGTTTTGGAGCAGGAAGTATTGTCGCTGACGCTCATGTCGTCGGCGTTGTCGCCCAAAGGCTCGACCTATTCGGTGGTGAGCCGGGCGAAGTTGGGTGCGTGTTAAGGAACGAGGTGTACAATGCGTGTTGTCATGGACGAAGTCGTAGCGGAAAAACGAACCGAAGCGCTGGGCCGGGCCTTGCAGCAAATTGAGAAGGCCTACGGGAAAGGCGCGATCATGCAGCTCGACAAGATGCAGGCCGAAGTGGAGGGTATTTCCACCGGCGCTCTGTCGCTCGATCTGGCGCTGGGCGGTCGGGGACTGCCGCGAGGTCGAATCATCGAGATGTTTGGGCCGGAATCGTCGGGCAAGACGACGTTGGCGTTGCACGTGGCCGCCGCGGCGCAGAAGGCCGGTGGGATGGCCGCGGTCATCGACGCCGAGCACGCCATGAGCCCGGTCTGGTCGAAAAAGTGCGGGGTCAATCTTGAGAAATTGCTGGTGAGTCAGCCCGAATCCGGCGAAGAGGCTCTCGAGATCACCGAGATGCTGGTGCGCAGCGGAGCGGTCGATGTCATCGTGGTGGACTCGGTTGCGGCGTTGATTCCCAAGGCTGAAATTGAAGGCGATATGGGTGACGCGCACGTGGCACTCCAGGCACGACTGATGAGCCAGGCGTTGCGCAAGCTGACGGCGGCGATCGGCAAATCGCAGTGCATGGTCATTTTTATCAATCAAATCCGCATGAAGATTGGCGTGATGTTCGGCAACCCGGAGACCACGCCGGGCGGCAGGGCGCTCAAGTTTTATTCATCGATTCGATTGGATATTCGGCGGATTTCCACCATCAAGGAAGGCGAGGTCGCCGTTGGGAACCGGGTCAAGGTCAAGGTGGTGAAAAACAAGGTGGCCGCTCCGTTCCGCGAGTCCGAGTTCGACATCATGTTCGATTCGGGGATCAGCACGGAAGGCGATCTGATGGACCTGGCCGTCGCCGAAAACGTCATCAACAAGAGCGGCGCGTGGCTGAGCTACAAGGACATTCGCCTGGGTCAGGGCCGCGAGAACGTCAAACAATTCCTTCGCGAAAACCCCGACTTGTTCGAGGAAGTCCGTCAGGCGGTCATCGAGAAGAAACTTCCCAAGCCGGCAGCCGCTGTTAGCGATGAAAAAGCAAGAAAATCGGAATCGACGCCTGACGCAAGCCCGATTAAGGACGCCCAAAAACGGAAACGAGCGTAGGTGGAGACAATTGATGTTTCGTTCTTCTTCAAACACGGGATTGCGCCGGCCCAATCTCCGTCCAAGTCCCATTGACTTACGGGGCATGATTTCATTCCGGGCGGTCTTCGGTTCGCGCAATCCCGTGTATTGAGAGCCGGTGACTTCCATTCACCCGGACGTCCAACGATGAAATAACCGGATTATTCAATTGCCAAATCCCGAAATCGACAATCGCAAATCGTCAATCGACCATGATTCTCAATTCGTCGTGGGCCAGGGCCATGCCGGCGGGCAGCATCGCGTTGGTTTCCGCGTGCTTGAGTTGGTGGGCCATGTGCGTGAAGTACGTCCGGCTCGAACCGATCCGCCCGGCCAGCCCGACGGCCTGCTTCAGGCTCAAATGCGTGGGATGCTCGTCGTGCCGGAGCGCATCAAGAATCAAAACCTCCACACCGCGCAACAGCGAAATCGAGTCATCGGGAACGGTATGGCAATCCGTGCAATAGGCGAACGGGCCAAACCGGAAACCCAAAACCGGCATCGGTCCGTGCAGCAGCGGAATCGGAACGATTCTGGCCCCGTTCACTTCAAAAGGCTGTTGTTCGATCGTGCGAAGTTCGAGGCGGGGACGACTGTGTGGCGAGTCTCCTGCCGTCTCGAAAGCATACGAGAACATCCGCCGAACCCCCTCCAACGTCCGCTCCGTGCCGTAGCAGGGCAGCGCTTTCCTGGTCAACCAGTTGAACCGCCGCAAATCGTCCAGTCCGGCCACGTGATCCGCGTGATGGTGAGTAAACAGCACCGCATCCACTTCACGGATGCCGTTGGCCAGACATTGCAAGCGCAGCTCCGGCGATGTATCCACCAGAAACCGCACCCCGCCGTACCGCACCCAGATGCTGGGCCGCGTCCGCTTGTCGTGCGGATCGTCCGACGTGCACACCGAACACTCGCACCCGATCATCGGTACCCCGTGCGACGTCCCCGTCCCCAGCACAATGATCTCAACCGATTCGCGACTCACGCGTATGGTTATAATGGAATCGAGCCACCGAAACTATGCCGGAGGGCTGATTGAATCTGCGTTCATCTGCGGCCAGATACTGGACCAATCCTACGCTTTCCGTAAAACTGCCTATCGCGTGAAACCAAACGGTTTATCATCCTGTTTACGATTGACGGCTTTGCTCCTTGTGGGTGCCACTGGATGCGTTTCGCCCGCCAAACCGCCGACAGACACCCTGACGCTGGCGATTCAAGAGCGAGCGAATAATCCTCCCCCCAATCCCGCACCATCGCCCGCCAGAAGGAAGAGCGCCGCGACCAGACCCGATCCCGCGCCAAAAGCCTCCCCGAATTCTGACGCCATCGCCACCGTCGGCGGGACCGCCATTTCGCGCGACGAATTTGAGTCGCTGCTCATTCGCTCGCGTGGCGTGCCCGTGCTCGAACAGCTCATCGGCCTGGCCGCCGCCGAGGAATTCGCCCAAAAACGCGGCGTGGGCATCACCGATGCCGACATGGAATTCGAGTACGACCTGGCTCTGCGACGACTCTCCGACCCTCTGGCCTTCCATACGACCGAAGGCTTCGACCAAGCCGATGCCGAACGCCTTCTCGACTCCATCCTCGTCACCCGCTACCTATCGCGGCCCGAGTTCATGCTCACCGTTCGCCGCAATGCGTTCTTGCGGAATGCGCTCACCGCCGAACTGATCGTTTCAGACGAACAATTGCAAGCGGAGTATGACCTGGCCTACGGAGACCGCGTGCAGGTCCGCCACATTCAGCTCGGCAACCTCACCGACGCCGCGCGAATCAAGGAGCGCCTCACCGCCGGCGAGGACTTCGCCGATCTGGCCGCCCGCTACAGCACCAACGTCTCCACCGTCCGTCGCGGCGGCCTGCTCGACGCCTTCTCGATTCGCGACGAGCACATTCCCCTGGCCATGCGGCAGACCGCGTCCAAGCTCATTGCAGGCGAAGTATCCGACGTGGTCCGCGTGGGCGAGTGGTATCACCTGCTCAAACTGGAGAAGCATATTCCCGCCGAAAAGCGCGATTTCGAATCTGTCCGCGACGTGCTCCAAAAGCGAATCGAAATCCGCCTCACCGACGCCCGCATGCGCGACCTGCACGAAAAGCTGTTCGAAGAAGCCGCCGTGCAAATCTCCGACCCCCTCTTGCGTGAGGCCTATCAAGCCGCACACCGATCAGACAACAGCTCACGGTGACCAGATGGCCCCGATAGAGGTCAACGATAGCCGGGGAGCAGGTCACACGCTCTCTCCTCATTCGGCGACGCTCCGCCCGCGCGCATGCGCTCGGGGTTCGAATTGTTGGTGCGCGTTCGCGAACTATAGGGCGCGGATGATGAGGGTGTCGTTTTGGCCGCCGAAGCCGAAGGAGTTGGAGAGGCAGGCGCGGACGGGAATCTTGCGCGCCTTGTTGGGGACGTAGTCGAGATCGCAGTTGGGGTCGGGGTTGGCGTAGTTGATGGTCGGGGTAACGACGCCGTCGCGGATGGCCAGGACGCAGGTGATGAGTTCGACGGCGCCGGCCGCGGCGATGAGGTGGCCGATCATGCTCTTAATGCTGCTGATGGCCACGGCTTGTGCGCGGTCGCCGAAGACACCGCGGATAGCCAGCGACTCGATCTTGTCGTTTTCCTCGGTGCCCGTGCCGTGGGCGGAGATGTAGTCGATGTCGGAGGGGGTGACGCCGGCGCTCTTCATGGCCCGCTGCATGGAGGCGATCGCTCCGCGGCCTGATTCGTGAATGTCGGTGATGCGGAAGGCATCGGCGGTGGAGCCGTAGCCGACGACCTCGGCAAGGACGTTCGCGCCGCGAGACCTGGCGTGCTCGAGTTCTTCGAGGATGAGGATGCCGGAGCCTTCTCCGAGGACGAAGCCGTCGCGGGTGCGGTCGAAGGGGCGGCTTGCCGTCAGGCACGAGTCATTGCGAGTCGAGAGGGCGGTGAGGCGGCTAAAGCCGGTGACGCCGAGGGGGTGGATCATGCTGTGGGTTCCGCCGGAGATCATGACGTCGGCGTCGCCGTACTGGATGATGCGGGTGGCCTCACCAATGGCCTGGGTGCTGGCGGCGCAGGCGGTGAGGGTGTTGATGTTGGGGCCTTCGGCGCGGAACTGAACGGCGATGTGTCCGCCGGCGAGGTTGGGGTCCTGCTCGAGTTCGTTGACGGGATCGAGGACGGAGAGTGCGCGATTCGCCCAGCGAACCGTGTCAAGCTTTTGGCACTGGCCGGCCTGGCTGAGGCAGCCGGCGAGTGCGGCGTCGGCGAAGGCGAAGAAGTTGAGCGGGCCTTCTCCGCCGCCGAGATAGACGCCCACACGAGTGCGGTCGATCAGCGGCGCAAAGTCGAGTCCTGCCTGCTTCCACGCTTGAGCCGAAGCGGCGAGTGCGAAGCGGGTGTTGCGGCTGGCGGATTCGTGGCGTTTCGCGTCGGGACCGAGGAAGGCGGCCAGGTCGAAATCGGCGACTTGAGCAGAGAAAGAGGTGGGGAAGGTCGATGCGTTGAACAGTGTGGTGGGGGCGACTCCGCACTGACCGGCGAGCATCGCCTTCCATGCGGATTCGATGTCGATGCCAAGGGGTGTCACCCACCCGATGCCGGTGATGACCACGCGACGCTGATTCATTTACGCGCCCTCCCATTTGCGAACGACGAGTGCGGCCGCCTGTCCGCCCGCGAGCGAATAGGCGACGCTGATGGCTTGTTTCGCACAAGCGTCCCTGGGATCTCGAAGCGCGAAGTTAAACTTGGAAGCGGAATCCGGGTCGGCTGTGTTGAGCGAAGACGGAACGGTGTTGCGGGATAGGGCCATCACCATCGCGGAAAAGTCCATCGCACCGGAGCCGGCGCCGTTGATGCCCAGAGCGCCGCGTGTGGTCATGGCAGGGATTTTGGCGAGTCGGTCGCCGAAAACGTCGTTCCATGCGGCGATTTCCGCGGAATCGAAGTTGGGGGCGCCGGTGCCGAAGGGAATTGCCAAGTCGATGCTGTCAGTTGAAGTCTGAGCATCGGCTGCCGCTTTTCGCATGGCCACGGCGAGCGGGCGGCCGTCGGCGGCAGGCTCGCTCCAGCTTTGGACGTTGCTGGCGGCACCGAAGCCCACCAGTTCGGCATAGATTCGTGCGCCGCGGGCCTGGGCGTGTTCGAGCGATTCGAGAATCACCAGTCCGCCGCCTTCGGAGGGCACCATTCCAGCGCAATCTCTGGCGAAGGGCCGCGATGCGGTTTCCGGGCGATCGTTGGCGGACGAGTTTACGTGTCCGCAGAGGAATCGCCGCGTGGTGGCCATGGGGTTGATTTTGCTTTCCGCGCCGCCGCAGATGCATACGTCGGCGTCGCCGCGAGTCACGGTGCGAAAAGCTTCGCCGATGGCCAGGTGGCTGGACGCTTCGCCGCAGGTGATGGTGTTGGAGGGGGCCTGGGCATCGTGGACGATGGTGACGTGGCAGGCCAGCATGTTGGGGAGAAACTTGAGCAGCCAGAGGGGAGTCAGGTTGGTCATCCCTTCCTCGCCCCATTTTTTGATGTCGAAGCGGCCTACTGCGTCGGCGGCGGTGCTGAGCGCGCCGGCGAGCTCGTCGAGATCGGCGCAGATAAGCCCCGCGCCGATGTTGGCGCCAAAGCGCGTGAGGTCCAGGTTAGGCGGACCGGAGTGTTCGCCGCGCTCGATGATGCACTTGGTCACGAGTTTGGCGTCAACGACGGCGTGATAGGCGCAGACCACGGCGATCATGATGTCGCGTGCCATGACTTTGGCGTTCTTGCGGTACGTTTTGGGGATGTAATCGCCGAGTTGAAAGGCGGGGAGTTCACCCGCGATTTGAATGGGCAGCCCGCCGGGATCAAATGCGGCGATGCGCTTGAGCCCGCACTGTCCGCGCAAGAGGCCTTCCCAAAAGGCCTCAATGCCGATGCCAATCGGCGTGGCCACTCCAAGCCCGGTGATTACGACTCGTCGCCTGGTTGTCATTGGCTAGGTGCGACCCCGAAATCCCGCAAGCAAATTCATGAACTGGTCCGTGAAGACGAAGTTATGGTCGGGCAGGCCCAACGGTTTTTCGGCCTGGTTCACGTGCGAAAAAATCAAATCGACTGTACCCATCGGCTCCCCATTCTTCAGAACGATCCCCGAAGTCATCGCAGCCCGCTCGTCGATCGAGTCGATTGTCGCTTCGTAGCGGAGTTGATCGCCGGGCACGGCCAGTCCGCTGAACTCCGCCCGTCGAATTTTAGCAAGAATGACGTTTTCCGCGAACCCGCGGGCTTCGCCCACCAGGATGCCCGCGGTTTGGGCCATGCCCTCGATGATGAGCGCGGCGGGCATCACGGGAAAACCCGGTACATGGTCGTGGAGATGCTCTTCGGCGAGGGTGACGTTTTTCAGGGCCACCGCCCGCTTGCCCGATTCGAACTCGACGAATGCGTCTATCCAGATCCAGCGCATTTTGACCACTTATTCCGCAACGAGACGCTCGAGGGAGCTCTATATGGTTTACGCTCAACGATCATCATTGTTTCGTACGCGCGATCCTTATTTGAATGTCTTCGACCGTTTTGCGAAGTTCGGCAAGAGCGCCCTCTTCGACGAACGGGGTGAGAGTTTGGAGCAGTGGATCGACCGGCGGTTGATAGCGGTCTAAAAGCATCAGAATGTCGGCTTCATAAAGAGCAATACGCTGTGTATTCGACTGGCGGTACAATGATGGCAGCGCGTATAGTTTTAGCAACAAAAGTCCCTCAACGGTCGCGCATGGTATGGTAAACTCTTCGAAACGGTGTGTCGTCGCATGATGTTGATGGACCAGTTTGAAGAGTGGGTCTTTCGTGAGGAGGATGTCCACCGGAACACTTCGAAACCGTGCTCGAATCACAGGGCTGTCTTTCTCTTCGACGATGAGCTCGGGTAATTTTTTGAAGGACTGCATGGAGACAAGGAAGTCGATGTCTCGCGTGTTGCGTCCTTCGATGTATTTGAGCAGCGCTACACCACCTACCAGCAGGTAAGGAATCTTTCGCACCCCCAGCAATGCAAATAGATCCTGAACGTCTCGTGAGAAGAAAGAAATGTAGGATTCGGTCATCAATTCCGACCCTGTTTTATTCCACGCATCATGACCGAAGTAGCGCGCGGCAAGAAGAATTCCTACAAGGGACGTTATCGATTCTTGTTCAGCCAGTCGAACCAAGGGTCACGCTGCGGCTTTCAGTTTGTTCTCCACGTAATTGATAATGGTGTTGACCGTGAAGAGGTCGGGCATTTTGGACACCAGCGGGGCGGCCTCGAACTTGGAGAAATCCGCGTGGGGCATGGCGGCTTTGAGCCGGCTTAGGCCCGTGGCGGTCATCTTGTCGCCCTCGACAAAATCGGGGTTGTTGAGCAAGTCGTCAGGGAAGAGTTCGCCCTTGGGAATCTTGATGGCGAAGGCCTTCTCCAGACGAAATACAATATCCAAAAAGTCGATACTCTCGGCACCCAAATCGCCTTGCAAGGTTGCCTGCAAGGACACTTCTTCGGCGTCTACGCCCAGGGCGTCGCTCAACACGTCGCGTACTTTTTCGAAAAGTTCATCCCTGCTGGGTGCCATTCTTATTGTTCCTCCGTAGGGTCTTTCACTGCTCGCCGTTGTCCATGCTCGCTCGTGCTGTTGCTATGCCGTGTTTTGCCGAAGTTGTGCGAATCGTGCCTTGCGTTCCGCCATCTTGATCGGCGTGACCGCTGCAACCACTCGACGGTCCCGATCCATTGAATGGTGCGCCAAGCTAAACCGCGCCCGCACCATTTCGGTTTGATCGCAAAAGCCCGTGCCGTCAAATTCGCTGCCGTCAGGGGCCATGCGCCGACACGTGACTTCCAGGCGAAGCAAATTGCCCGGCTTCACAAAGCTCTTGTATGTTACGTTTTTCGCTTCTTTCAGCAAGATCACGAGGGGGGCGAAATCGAGTGCGTCATGAGCCAGCCAGGTCGCGGCCTCGACGAGTCCTTGAAGAATCAACACGCCCGGAAGCACCGGAAAGGTCGGAAAGTGATCGGCAAGGTATTCTTCCGCGAGAGAGACAGCCTTTACCGCGACGATGCGTTCGCCTCGTTTCAACTCAAGAATGTTGTCAACCAGGCCAAACCGCACATTGTTTCCTTTTCTCTGGCGTTAGCCCTTGGGGGCGTAGGGGGTCTGCTTGTATTTCGACATCACGCTGTGGTGCCGACCATAGGCAAAATAAATGACAAACCCTATAGCCAACCAGATCCCAAGCCGCAGCCAGTTCTCGGTCGGGAGAGAGAACATAAGCAAGAGACAAGTAAGGATGCCGAGGATCGGTATGATCGGAACCAAGGGGCAGCGAAATGGTCTTGCGGCGTGCGGATGAGTGCGCCGCATCAATAGAACGGCCCCGCACACAATGACAAAAGCAAGAAGGGTGCCGATATTGCACAAGTCGGCCAGGATATCGATGCCAAATCCCCCGGCGAGGATGGCCACAAACACTCCGGTCAAAATGGTGGACTTCCACGGCGTCTTGAATCGAGGATGAACCGCACCGAAAAACGACGCAGGTACCATTCCGTCACGGGCCATGGCAAGCAATACCCTAGGCTGGCTCAATAGCATCACCAGAAGAACAGACGTGATGCCGGCCACTCCCGCCGCGGCAATCAGGAAATCCGCCCACGGCAGACCCACATGCTTGAACGCATCTGAAACTGGTGCGCTGATGCTGATCTGGTCATACGGGACCATGCCTGTGATGACGGCCACGACGGCAATATAAAGGACGGTACAAATGAGCAATGAGGCCACAATGGCGATGGGGACATCTCGTTGAGGTTTTTTGGCCTCCTCCGCATGGGTCGAGACCGAATCGAAGCCGATGTAAGCAAAGAAAATGATCGCGGCTCCGGCCATCATCCCAAGTGGATGTCCTCCCGCATCCTCCTGTCCGAGGAGGGTCTTCCCGAAGACCCGCAGACCCCCGTATCCGTATGGGGCGAAGGGCTTCCAGTTTTCGGGATTGATATAGAAGACTCCCACGGCAATCACGAAGAGAACGACTGAAACTTTTAGGACGACCATCGCTGCATTGAAACCTGCGCTCTCTCGAATCCCGATAACGAGCACCACGGTGACGAGGGCGGTGATGAGCACTGCTGGAAGGTTGACGATCGCTCCGGTCGTTACCAGTTCGCCAATCGCTGGGTCGTAGACAAACGGCGGTCCCGCCAGCGCCGCGGGCAATACGATTCCGAATTTCGATAGCACACTCTGGAAGTAGCCCGACCAGCCATTGGCAACCGTCGCAGATGCCACGGTGTATTCCAGCACCAGATCCCATCCGATGATCCATGCGAAAAGCTCGCCGAGCGTCGCGTATGCATAGGTGTAGGCGGAACCCGCCACCGGGACCATGGACGCGAATTCCGCATAACAAAGGGCGGCGAAAATGCAGGCTGAGCCCGCGACCACATAGGACAACATGAGCGCGGGGCCGGCGGTATTGTGCGCGGCCTTTCCCGTGATGACGAAGATGCCCGCGCCGATGATGCAACCCACGCCGAGGGCCGTGAGCTGGACGGGGCCCAGCACCCGGCGCAGCCGGTTTTCGCCCTTGGCCTCCTCCAACAACATCTCTAGCGGCTTGCGCGCAAACAGTCCGTTCCGCATGTCACCTCCGTTGCACTGAGTCTGATCAATGGGTTTCCGCCGACCCTTTGGCGGCGAAGTGTACAGCCTCCGCTTCCTACCCGAAAGTGGAACAATGCTGTTTTTGAGGCAAAATGGGGTGGAACCTCAAGTTTCCTTGGGATGGCGATGGATATGGGCACCCATATTTCACTTGACGCCTATATGTTTTAGTCGTACAATATCAGCATATGAAGACGACGGTTGACATCCCCAAGGACTTATTCCGGCAGCTCAAGGACAAGGCTGTTCGGGAAAAGACGACGATGAAATCGCTCATCCAGGCGGCCCTGCGGGGTTATCTCGCTAGTGCCAAGACGCCTCATAAGAAATTCAAGCTGAAGGATGGTTCTGTTGGAGGGCGTGGCATCCGACCTGGGTTGAACGAGTCAGATTGGTCAGCAATCCGCGAACTCGCATACGAGGGTCGCGGTGCTTGATCGCGATTGATTCGAACATCCTCATTTACGCCCATCGACGCGATTCTATCTGGCATGAACCTGCCAGCAGGAGCATCGACGATCTTGTTGCAAGCAACAGGCCTTGGATGATACCGTGGCCCTGTATCCATGAATTTTATTCGATCTCAACCAATCCGAAGATTTATGAACCAGCAAGCACCGCGGCTGAGGCCATCAGTCAGATCAACCACTGGCTTGAATCGCCGACACTCTCTTTGCAAAGCGAAGGGATCGACTATTGGAGCACGTTGCAAGACTGGCTCCAACGGCTACGGATTGTTGGTCCACAAGTTCACGATGCGAGAATTGCGGTGATCTGTGCAAACTGCGGGGTCGATGAGCTGTGGTCGGCCGATCGGGATTTTTCGCGGTTCGCGCAACTCAAGGTCGTCAATCCGCTGGTGAAAGGCTAAAGGAAAATGAAAGATCAAGGACATTCGGGCAGACAGCCATCTTCGCAAGATACTTGAATGACGTCGCCGGCCTCATTGACTCGAAGAATCCTAAAGCGCCAGCAGCCGCACACATCGGTGTCGGGGTCATAAGTGAAATCCAACTCGTACCGGAACCCATCGGGCTCTTCGTTAATGTTAATAGTTCCGCCACAGCATCCTGGACAGCCACTGATGCTTGGATACGCAAACTCAATTTCGCTCGACTCGGAATAAATTGGATCGAGCGCAGCTGGGTTAATCACATCGCAAAACTCGACAAAATGAACTCGCGGAAAGTACTGTTCATGGCGAGTGGTCAAGTAATGCGTATTCAGTAGGTCAAATTCATCTCGGTCATAGTCGGAATACAATTGGACCCAAAGACCGTTATCGCTGATACGGCGAAAATCGCCAATACCGACCAGATCGGGAAAATTCTGCCCCATCAAGACCAAGTCACGTGAAATACGATCATACTCATAATCGGGCGCGCGCAGTTCGCCGGTCAATTTGATCGCAAGATGTTCGGCTTCTTTGTCCTCGCGAGACGGGCCGTAGTCGAAGTAGGTGTTGTCGAACTTTTGGGCGAACAGCGCGACATCAGCAAGGTCCACGTCGCCGTCTTGGTCGAGATCGGAGGAAGTGCGGTGTTCCGGAGCGCATTCGAAATTGGGCTCGGAATCAGGACCTGACAGGCAGTCTGCGAAAAAGGCGTGGTCGATCAGATCAACGATGTGGTCTGCGCTGAGGTCGCCGGGACCCAGGCAATGCCGGTCGGATGCGGCCACCCAACATGGCACGAAAAGAAAAGACGCGAGCAGTACGAAACATCTCATGGAGAAGCTCCCAAACGAAGATTCTCCCACCCGAATCCATTATAATACCAACCAACGAGGGTTGATAGGGTGCCGCGTACTGATTTTCCGACGTTAACAGGTTCTGGTCCTGTATGGATGGGCGTAGTTGAGTGCGGCTCGCCGCTTGGAAAACCAACGAAATAGGCTATAATCGCAAGTGTGGACCAACTTGTCCGAATCAAACGGCTGGTTGTTCGCGGAAAAGTGCGTTACACGGACAAGGCGACCGACGAAATGGCGGCGGATGGCCTGGAGCCGGTCGATGTCGAAAGCTCGATCATGAACGCTCGAGGGATCGAGAAAACGCTTCGCTCTCGGCGCTCTTCGAGACGGACATTGGTAGGAAAGCTTTATGTCATCAAAAGCTACAACGACACGGGCACGTTCATCTACACCAAAGGCAAGATTGGGTGGGAAGAAGGACAAGAATACTTCTACGTCCTCATATCGGCGAAAATTGACACGGATCAAAGATAAGCACGAGGCGATCTCGCACTGTGTGATGTGTGGTTCGAAGCGAATTGAAGTTCAGCGCGTGGAAAAGCGAATCAAGGGGCGACCGGCCGTTGCCGTCGAGGCCGAGGTCTGCCTGAATTGCGGCGAGCGTTATTATGCGCGCCAAGCAGTGGAAGCGATTCTTAACGCGGGGAAGAAATAGGCCCTAAGTTTCCGTCTAAATACCTTCGATCATTACCAATCAAAGTGGCTCGACAACCCGCCGCGGAGGGGCTTCTTGCGCGGGGCCTTGGTCGGCTTGGCCGCTGCTGCCTGTGCACTGGCGACGGCCATGTCATGCGATTCGGCGGAGTACGTCGTCGCCGGTTTGAGCGACAGCGAAATGCGCCGGTTTTCCTTGTCCACGCCGAGCACGCGGGCCTCAACTTCCTGACCGGGCTTCACCACCTCGGAACAGGTCTTGATTCGCTTTTCCGACAATTCCGAAATATGGGCGAGGCCTTCGACGCCGGGCGTAATCTCAATGAAAGCCCCGAAATCGGCCAGGCGAGTGACCTTGCCCTTGACCATCGACTGGGCCGGGAACGATTCGAGTACTCCCGCCCACGGATCGGCCTGCGCCTGCTTCATGCTCAGGGCGATGCGGTGCTTGTCCATTTCGACGCGAATGACCACGACATCCACCATGTCGCCGATGTGCACGGCATCGGAGGCCGACATCGTCCGGCTCCAGCCCATCTCGCTCATGGGAATGAGGCCGTCCACGCCCGCCTCCAATTCCGCGAACGCGCCGAAATCCGCCAGGCGAACCACGCGGACCTTCATCGCGGTCCCCACGGGATATCGCTCGGGGACGTTCAACCAGGGATCAGGCAGCGCCTGCTTCAAGCCCAATGAAATTCGATCACGCTGGTTGTCGATCTTGAGCACCATGACCTTGACCTTGTCACCGACGCTCAGCACGTCGGTCACCTTGGCCACGCTGCCATAGCTCATGTCGCTGATGTGGATGAGTCCGTCGATGCCGCCTAAATCCACGAACGCTCCGAAGTCCATGATGCTCCGCACCGTGCCCTCGCGAAGCTGACCGGCCGCAAGCTCACCCTTCAACTTCTCGCGGTTTTCGGCCTGGTCCTTTTCCATCGCCTTGCGACGGCTGATGAGCACGTTCTTGTGCCGACGATCGACCTCCAGCACTTCGCACTTGACGTTTTGATTGAGCAGAACGGAAATGTCCTTGAGCTGGGCAATATCCACCTGCGAATTCGGCATGAAGGCGCGAATGCCCTTGAGGTCCACCTCCAACCCGCCCTTGATGACGCCGGTCACGCGGCCTTCCACCAACATGCCCGCCACCAGATTGGTCCAGGTGGCCCGCTGCGAAGCACCCTTGCGCGACACGAAGAGCAACCCGGATTCGGCATCGAACTTATCCACGGTCACGTCGACGCGCCGTCCGACCTCGACAATTTCCTTCTTCCCAAAATGAGATCGCGGCATGACGCCCTGCGTCTTGACGCCAAATTGCAGAAAGACATCTTCGTCGTTGACGCCCGTCACCGTGCCCACCAGTTCGGAGCCCGGCTCGGCGCTTTCGGCACTGGCGCTCTTGCTGCCGCCACCGCCGGTAATGTCGGCGAGGTCGGCGGCGTCCATGGAGGCCATGGCCTCTGCCACTTCTTTGTCGATCTCCTGCATCGTGTTGCCCGATTGCGAGTGAGATGATGCGTTGCGTAGATCCTCCGGGCCATTGTTCAGGTTGGAGGATCTGGAATCGACGGGTAGGCCTGCTTCTGAGTTACCAATCATACGTCAAGAACCATAAGGAGAAGATGACAAGCATTAAGCGCGGTGTTGAACGGTTTCCCAATGTTTCGATATGAACCTGCGCGCTTCGCTTAGCGAGAAGCTCTCCTGATACCCCTCGTTCCATTCCAAGCTTGCGTCGGATAGGCGAAATCGCCTTGCCCAAACTAGAACTTGTAATCGCACCGCGACCGTAAGTCAAGGAAATCATCGGACGGAGGGCAAAAAACATCGTGATTACAGGGCCGTGAGCCGAGGGCCGGCCAGGCGGATCGGCGTCATTGCAAGGATCGCATTGTCGAGATGAACCGCTCGACCCGTTGACCGGCGGAACGCTCCGAACGCCGAATGGTATTATGGGCCAAGCCTTACTGGACATGAGGCCGTATTTCAGGTAGAATGGTCGCATCGCGCAACGGCAGTCCAGTCGTTCCAGGGGGACCGCAAGAAGCATTATTTCGGACTTCCCGCCGCACCGTACGCGCGATTCTCAGAAGTTAAGGGGGGGCAATTGAAGAATCGGCTCATCATCCAGGCGCTTATTTTCTGCATTGGGCTTCCATCCGCCTACGGTCAGGTCAATCTAACCCCTGAGCAGTTGTTCCCCGTAGATCACACGGCATGGAACCTCGATTCGCTGGGCCTTTCCGGCACCGTCGCATTCAAATTGCTCGTCGAGCAATCAGCAGCCGCCGTCGCCAACAGCTTCCACTTTGACGGCACGGCAAACGGCTTCCCCGGAGGCGTCGGAACCCCCACCGACGACATTGTCGTGTTCGGCGGATCGGAAATTTCCGGCAAAATCGCGACCTTGCCCGTTCCGGCAGGGGCCAACCTCGCACTGTTTCACGACATTACGGATGTGGCCGGCGTGTTCTTGAGCGGGCCCAACGGTGTGCTCGATACCAACGACGCCTACCTCAACAGCAATCCAACTCGCAATTACACCCGCGTGGGCGCAGACCAGTTGATCAAGTTTTACGGCGCCGACCAGTTCGTAAGCTATCAATACACCGCCTTCGGCCAGACCGTGCAACTGGGATCGGGCTACGTCGCGTTCATCTTTATCGAAGAAGACCACACTCCCAACTACGACTACGACGACATGATCATTGGCATCCTGCCTCCCTGCCAATCCGATGCGAATTGCAATGACGGCTTGTTTTGCAACGGAGTCGAGCACTGCCTGTTTGGGGCCAGTACCCTGACGGGCGGCGTGTGCATGGGCGGGACACCGCCGGTCTGCCACGACGGCGTTGCCTGTACGCAGGATGAGTGCCGCGAAGAGCCGGGCGGACACTCGTGTCTGTACAAGCCCCACGATCAGGACTGCGACGATAGGAATTTCTGCAACGGGGTGGAAGTCTGTGACGCGATTCTCGGCTGCGTTCCGGGCAAATCGGTCGATTGTTCCGACGGCGTGGATTGCACGGTGGACACCTGCATCGACAAGGGAGCCTGCGTACACACGCCGCAGGATGCGATCTGCAATGACGGCAACGCCTGCAACGGCACGGAGATTTGTCATCGCCAAAAAGGTTGCCAGGCCGGCACTCCGACGGTGTGCAACGACGGCGTAGGCTGCACCACCGACACGTGCGATCCCACGACCGGCCAATGCGAATTCGCGCCGGACAACAGTTGTGACGACAGACAGTTTTGCAATGGCCTGGAAGTTTGCGACCCGGTCCACGGCTGCCAGTCGCAACCGGCCCCCAATTGCGATGACGGAATCGCGTGCACCATCGACTTGTGCAATCCGCAGTTGAACGCCTGTGAGCACGTGCCCGACCATTCGCTTTGCTCAAACGGGCTGTTCTGCGACGGGACCGAAACGTGCAATCTGCTGTCCGGCTGCATCCTGGGTACGCCGCCCGACTGCGACGACGCAGTGGGCTGCACGACCGATTCGTGCGACGAGGCCAACGACACATGCCTCCACGTGCCCGACAACAACGCTTGCTCCGATGGGCTTTTCTGCACGGGAGAGGAAATCTGCGGTTTGAGCGGTTGTGAGCCGGGTTTTCCGCCGTGCACGGGAGGCCTTGTCTGTGACGAAGCAGGCAACCTTTGCGTGGATTGTACATCCGACGGCGAATGCGGACCCGGACCGTGCGGTGCCCCGCAAAGTTGTATTAATGGGACTTGTTTCCCTGGCGAGCCCGACTGCGGAGATGGCGTGCCTTGCACGACTGATTATTGCAACCCGGCCACCAATCAGTGCCAGCACTCTCCGGACGATTCTTTGTGCAACGACGGGGTGTACTGCAACGGCGTCGAAGTGTGCAACCTGTTGACCGGGTGCCAGCCCGGAACGCCGGTGAATTGCGACGACGGCGTTCCGTGTTCGAACGATCAATGCGTTGAAGCGACCGATCAATGCTCGCACACGCCCGATAACACCAATTGCAATGACGGGCTGTTCTGCAACGGAACCGAAGTCTGCCACCCCACACAAGGCTGCCTGCCGGGTACGCCGCCCAACTGCGACGATGCCGCCAATTGCACGGCGGACACGTGCAACGAGGCCGCCGACCGTTGCGATCACTTGTGCAGCGTCCCGCAAATCACCTGCACCGATCAGCAATTCGAATGCGACAACGTGGGCACGTTTCTGCCGCCGGTGGTCAATGATCCATGCAGCGTGAACCCGGTAGCCACTTGCACCGACGTAGTCACTCCCGGCAAGCTCCCGCAGGAACGCACCGTCACCCGGACGTGCAGCTTCCGGAATGACTGCGGAAACGAGGCGACTTGTGTGCAAAAAATTGACATTGTGGACACGATACCGCCCGTGGTCACGTGCCCGCTGGACAAGCAGTTCGAATGCGACGGCATTGGCGATTCGGGGCAGCCGGTAGTGTCCGACAACTGCGACCCGGACCCGCAAGTGACCGTCGAAGTTCAAGAAATCGTGGGCGATTGCACGCCCAACACGGCCGGGATCAGCCCGCCGCCCAAACTCATCAAGCTCAACACCTTTACGGTTACCGATGGCGGCGCCACCGTCGCCACCGGCGACACCACCGGCAACGTCACGATCTGCGTGCAGCGGATTGAAATCGTGGATACCCACGGGCCGCTGATCGTCTCGTGTCCCGCCAGCGTGCCGGGGTGCGCGGCCGAGCCGCTCGTATTCACTCCGCCCACTTGCAGCGATACCTGCGGAACCTGTTCGGTGGTCTGCACGCGCAGCGACGGCCTCCCGCTTAGCGACCCCGTGCCGGCTGTCCCGCTGACCATCCGATGCGTCGCGCAAGACGAATGCGAGAACGCCTCTGCGCCCTGCGACGTGACGGTGTCCACCGCAGATTGCGACAACGATATCCCCACCGTTTCGCAATGGGGCCTCGTCGTCCTGACTCTGCTTCTCCTGATCGGCGCGAAGCTTCGGTTTTCCCGCGAGCATTCGGCTTTGGCTTTCTAGGGGTTTGTCCGAGCAACCACCTGCTCGCTTTCACCTGACGGTACTTTTCTGTACGAAAACCAACCTTTTGGATACCGAAAGTACCCCCATAATGGTGTCCAAATAGCGAATAGGGCTATGAATCGGACGGATTCCTGGGGAGTTACAAACTCAAAAAAAAGCGCATTTCTTCTTTTGGTACTGGAAATCCATTCAGTGTGCTCTACAATTCGGTAGTGGCACGGTTGCTTGGTGGCTTGTTACGCGGTGCATTCCTGCGAGTCGACCCCTAACAGCAGCAAGCTGGCGGTGCCCGTCCGTTGTTGGGATACTCGGTTTTGGGATAGTCTCCGAGGGTTGGAAGCCCAGGAAAACAAAGGAATGACAAGGTACGAATAATGGCTGTAAGACACCACATCAAAGTTCTCGTAATCGATGATGATCCTTCGATTTGCAAGACGGTTGGACTTCTCCTCGAAGACCATGGATACAGTCCAAGAACGTTCACGGACCCCGACGCCGCCATTCAGGCCGCTGAAGAGGAGTCTTACCAGATCGCGCTGGTTGACCTTCGCATGCCCGCTATGGATGGCGTCGAAGCCGTCGAAAAGCTCAAGAACATCGATGAGCGGATGAGCTGCATCGTGATGACGGCCTATCCGGACCTGGACAGCGCGACCGCCACCATGCGCCGCGGCACCTGCGACTACATCGCCAAGCCATTCAAGAATGATGACCTCGTTCAGGCGGTGGATCGGGCCTGCCAGCGCATGGGCATCATCTACACCGACGAACATGAGTTGAATCGCCTGATCGGCCAGCGGATTCGCAGCCAGCGACTCGCACAAAATCTCACCTTACGGCAGCTTTCCGACCGCACCGACCTGACCACTTCGCAGCTTTCACAGGTGGAACTCGGCAAGAACGCTGCCTCCGTCTGGGCGCTCGCCCGGATCAGCAATTCGCTGGGGCTGCAAGTGTCGGAGCTTCTGTCGGGTCTGTAGAGTCGGATCGGAACCCAGTGCGCAAACGTCGAACGAACCGCCCCGCGCTGGCGCTTGGACGATTCGTTTAGGCATTCAAAGTCAGATCGTTTTCAACCGATCAACGAAGTCGGAAATGACCCATTCGGGTGTGGAGGCGCCGGCGGTGACGCCGGCCATCTTCTTGCCAGCCACCATTTTCGGCTCGAACTGCTCCCAGGTCTCAATGTGATAGGTGTCGGTGCCGGCCTCGCGGCAGAGCGTGGCCATTTCCCGGGTGTTGGCGGAATGCAGCCCGCCGATCACGAACATCACGTCCACTTCCTTGCATAGCGCGATGGCCGCCTCCTGTCGTCGCGTGACCTCCAGGCACAGCGTGTTCACCACTTTCACTTCGCGGTATGGGCGAACCAGTATTTTTGCGATGACCTTGGCGACGTGTTCGGGCGCGTGCGTGGTCTGGGCGACGATGCCGAGCCGCTCCTTGTAGGGCAGCACTTCGTCGAGGTGGCTATGCTCGTCGATGACCGTGACAACGGGAGCATAGCCGATCACGCCCTTGACCTCGGGGTGGTTCGGGTCGCCGATCATGACCACGTGATAGCCTTGTTCGTATAACTCTTTGACCACGTTTTGGGCACGTTTGACCAGCACGCAGGTGGCATCGACGACGTTAAGACCGCTGTCGGCAATTCGCTGCATCATTTGTGGGGTGGCCCCGTGGGAACGGATCAGCACGGTTTTGGACGGATCGATGGTTTCTAGGTCGGCGGATTGGTTGAGCCCGGCCTCTTCGAGCCGGCCGACGACTTGCTTGTTGTGAATGACCGGCCCGAGCGCGACGACCTGGCCCGCGCCGTGGCGCGATACGGCGGCCTCAGCCAGCTCAATGGCGTCTTCGACTCCAAAGCAAAACCCCCGCGATGTGGCCAGTTTTACCTGCAAAATCAGACCTTTCCGACGATTCGCAATGGTACACCAAGATACACCCAACCCTCCGAACATCTTAAGCGTCCTGCGCGGACAATCCAAGCTTGTCCAAGCGAAAAACCGCGTTCTTGATAGCGCCGGTGGACAGACACGACGAATCCCGCGAGTGCGCGTTCCAAGACCGAACCACTGCTCACCGAGCAGTGGCATACCTATACCTCTGCTGTGGGAAGGTTCGAGCAAAAGCAGACTGTCAAAAACGCCCGTAAGTCATCGAAACAGCGAATTGGACAGAGGGCATTTTCAATACTGGGAAGTGGGCCTGTTGGTTTGGGTAAAATGGGATGTGGTTCTCGTGCCCGTTGGTGCCACTCCGCGATATGTGCGGGGTGCTCCCATGCCGAGTTGCAAGATGTTGTAGTGCACCGCGCAGAATTTCACAGGGCATGATTCCTTTTTCCTTCAAGCGCCGAAAAGTATGAGGTCGATACTAAATGCGACGTTAGGACAGTCCGAGGCAGCCAATGGACGGCGCCTCGCAATGCTGGCAAGCCAAGCTCCCTCGCCGGTCATTCACGGATGAATGCGGTAGTGCGGGACGGGTCGGTGGCGACCCGGGCTTACAATGTGCGCCAGCCCGATCGAGGTGCCAACGTGGCACGGACTTGTTAGGAAAGAGGCCAAGAGCGGTGTCCCGCAGTTTGGCCAAGGACGTGGCGATCATGAGCGAAATCAGCAACATCGGCATCACCAACTCGTATTCGACGGCGTATCGTGCTTTGAACACCGGTCCCAATGGTCAAACGCTGCGGGGCGGCAAGGACGAGCCCATTGGAGAATCTGATCCCGTGGAGTTTTCTCGTATGGGGCGGATGCTGGCCGGAGCGAGCGACACATCGAGCCTGCGGCTGGCGAAAATCCAGTCCATCCGCGCGGAAATCGCGGACGGGACCTTTGAAACGCAAGAACGGATCGAAGGTACGGTCGACCGTCTGATCCAGATGTTGGAATAATCGGCTTTCGTCGGCTTGATGGCCGACCCGTCGTTTGCACACCATTAACGTCCTGCATACACCACAGTACACCCCCCAAGGATTCCTGCCCAAACGAAACCAGACGGGTAGTGCCTTCCACACGGCACAGTGATACCGCCCCGCGCTGGCGCTTGGGGTTCGGATTGAACCCCCGCGCCTGATCCGAACCCGGAGCGCGAGCGACGGGCGGTGCCTTCCGTGCGGCCTACGATGACCGCCCCGCGCTGGCGCTTGGGGTTCGGTTGGGGGAACCGCCCACTCGCTTGCGCTTGGGGTTCGGACATGAGCGGGTTTATTGACCGAGTTCGACGTAGGCGATGGCTGACTCAACGTCCTTTGGGGTCCACAGGTATCTCGTGCTGCCATGATGCACCCAGACGTCCTGCGTTTCTGCAATGATCCCTGCCCCGCGAAGGCGACGCGTGGAATATCCCTTCAACTCAATCAACATGCGTTCGGGGGTCACGCCCGCATTCTCAATGACAGCGTGCGCATGATTGGTTCGCACGGCCTGGGCAAGCAGTGTCCAGTTACGGAGTCGGCAATGATCCACAAAGGTATCGGCCACAATCTCGCGTGCGGCGTCGTCAAGGATCAGCGGCTCGGACTTCAAGAGGCTGACCGCCCGTCGCTGGCGCTCCGGGTTCGGATCAAGCATGGGAGTGTTCGGTTGATTATGCCTGTCGTCAACCGATCCTCGATCATCTCCGTGGATCCACGTGCCATAGGTATGCCACGTCAGGAAATACGCAAGTGGCTCAGGCATGGTCGCAGGATAATCCGAACCCGGAGCGCAAGCGACGGGCGGTGCCTTCCGTGCGGCCTACGATGACCGCCCACTCGCTGGCGCTTGGGGTTCGGATTCCAACAGTTCCCTTTGCCAACTTGCGGCACGGCGGGTAGGGTAAATCCAAGAACGGCGCCGGGAATGGCCGGCGACGAAGACGGCCTGTTGTTCTTGGAAAAACCCCATGATTCGATACTTTTTGACGGCATTCGTTCTTGTTTCGACTGTTCCCACGTTTGCGGAAGACGCCGCCCACCCCTTCTGCGTTCACGACATGCTGGCGATGGACCGCATCAGCGATCCGCAGGTTTCGCCGGACGGCAAATCGGTGGTGTTCGTTTTGCGGAAAACTGATCTTGAAGCCAACAAGGGTCGGACCGACCTTTGGATGGTTCGGACGGACGGTTCCGACCTTCGGCGGATCACCTCGCATCCGGCCTCGGAAAGTAATCCCCGATGGTCGCCGGATGGGAAATGGGTCTTTTTCCTGGCGGCCCGCGGCGACAGCTCACAGGTCTGGCGAATCGCCAAAGACGGCGGCGAGGCCGAACAGGTGACCAAGCAGCCGCTCGATGTCGGGGCGTTTGTGGTGTCGCATAACGGCTTGTCGCTGGCCATTGCGATGGAAGTTTTTCCCGGAACCACTCCGACAGAAACGAAGCTCCGCCTGGATGAGCGAGCGAAGAAGAAAGCCACTGGACGCATTTATGACAAGCTTCTGGTTCGGCATTGGGATACGTGGAAGGATGGCCTCCGATCGCACGTTTTCGCGGTCCCGGTTTGGGGAGGCGAGGCCGTTGACGTGATGAAGGACATGGACGCCGATTCTCCCTCGAAGCCTTTCGGCGGACCGGAGGAATTCACCTTCGCGCCTGACGATCAATCCATCATCTTTACCGCCAAGGACGCCCACCGCGACGAAGCATGGTCAACGAACTTCGATTTATTCGCGGCCCCCATCGATGGCGAGTCGCCACCCGTGGCACTCACCAATAAGAACAGCGCCTGGGATACGACTCCGGTTTTTTCACCCAGCGGGAAGCTCGCCTACCTGGCCATGACGCGCCCGGGATACGAAGCGGACCGCTACAAAATCATCGTGAAAGCGTCTCCCGCTGCGAACTCGCAACCCATCACGACCGATTGGGACCGTTCGCCCGGCGCCATCGCGTGGTCGGCCGACGAAATGTCCATCTATGCCACCGCCGACAACCTGGGCCAGCACTCCTTGTTTGAAGTGAATGTAGCCACCACCGCGGTCAAGACCATCGTGCAGGACGGAAATATTTCGGGCGTGCAGGTTGCGGGCGATCGAATCGTGTTTTTGATGGACCATCTCAAGTCGCCGGCCGAGCTTTACACGGTCAATCCCGACGGCAGCGAGCTGAAGCAGATCACGAAGATCAATGAGGAGAAACTCGCGGCGGCCAAAATGGGCGACTTTGAGCAGTTCAACTTCAAGGGGTGGCGCGACGAGACGGTCTACGGTTATGTGGTCAAGCCGGTGGATTTCGACGGCGCAAAAAAATACCCAGTCGCCTTTCTCATTCACGGCGGTCCGCAGGGGTCGTTCGGCAATCACTTTCACTACCGCTGGAACCCACAGGCCTATGCCGGCGCGGGCTATGGGGTGGTGATGGTGGATTTTCACGGCTCGACGGGATACGGGCAGGCCTTCACCGATTCGATTCGCGGCGACTGGGGCGGCAAGCCGCTGGAGGATTTGAAGAAGGGTTTGGAGGCAGCGGTTGCGAAGTATTCCTGGCTCGACGGCGAGCGGGTCGGGGCGCTGGGTGCGTCGTATGGCGGGTACATGATCAACTGGATCGCGGGCAATTGGCCTGATCGGTTCAAATGCCTGGTGTGCCACGATGGCAATCTGTGCGAGCGAATGGCGTATTATGATACGGAAGAGCTGTGGTTTCCGGAGTGGGACCATAATGGAACGCCGTGGGAAAACCCGGAGAATTACGAGAAGCAAAATCCGATCAATTACGTGAAGAATTGGAAGACGCCGATGCTGGTGATTCATGGGGCGATGGATTACAGGGTGGTGGACACGCAGGGGATCGGAACATTTAACGCTCTCCAGCGCCGGGGCGTTCCCAGCAAACTCCTCTCGTTCCCCGATGAGAATCACTGGGTGCTCAAGCCGGCCAACAGTATCTTGTGGCACGAGACCGTGATCGGCTGGCTCGATCAGTGGACGAAGAAATAAGGGAAGGCAACGAGGCAGCAAGGCAAGAAGGCAATCACTTCGAGACTTGTCGGGCGTACCTGGTTTGGGGTTGCAGAATATGAATATCATCAAACAACTATACGACGCCGGGCAATCGGTCTGGTGTGACAACCTGAGCCGGGCGATGCTCGATTCCGGTGAGTTGCAACGGCTCATTGAACTTGGCATCGTGGGAATTACATCGAACCCGACGATCTTCATGAAGGCGATCACCGGCAGCAACGACTACGACGACCGGATTCAGAATCTGCTCGACGAGGGAATGAGCGATACGCACGAGCTCTATGAACGGCTGGTCGTGCCGGACATCGCGGACGCCGCCGACATCCTACGCCCCGCGTATGACCGCACCGGCGGGGTCGATGGGTTTGTGAGTCTGGAAGTAAGCCCGCTATTGGCCTATGACACGCAAGGAACTATTGAAGAAGCGCGCAGACTGCACGCCGAACTCGACCGCCCGAATATTCTCATCAAGGTGCCTGCAACGGCGAACGGAATCCCCGCGATTGAAACGTTGATCGGCGAGGGCGTGAGCGTAAATGTTACCTTGATTTTCGCGGTCAGCGTGTATGAGCAGGTGATGGACGCTTATTTGAACGGGCTCCGCAAGCTCGCCAAACGCAGCGGAGATTTGTCGAAAGTAGCATCCGTGGCCTCGTTCTTCGTCAGCCGCGTCGATAGCGCCGTGGATAAAATCCTGGAACAGAAGCAATCGACGCATACGCAGGCGGCGAGTTTGCTGGGCAAGACGGCCATTGCCAACGCCGACCAGGCGTATTCCAGATTTCGCGAAAAATTCGGCACAAACGGTCCTTTTGGCGAATTGCAACGGCGCGGCGCTCGCGTGCAGCGTCCGCTCTGGGCCAGCACCAGCACCAAAAATCTCGCCTACCCGGACACAATTTACGTGGACAATCTGGTGGCCGCGAACACGGTCAATACCATGCCTCCCCAGACCATTGAGGCGACGCTGGATCATGGTCGGGTTGGCTCACCACTGGGAACGCACGTCGAGCAGTCGCGCCGAATTCTCGCCGAGTTGACCAGGGTGGGCGTCGATCTCGACAAGGTTTCGGGCGACTTGTCGCGCGACGGCGTCAAGCTGTTTGTGGACTCATTCGAATCGCTGCTCAAGGCGCTCTCAAGCAAGCAATCCATTGTCCGCGCGAGGTAGATGAGCAGGCGGAAATCGGGCTGGAACCACCCGCCGTGACCGTTGATCGAATCCCATCGAGATGTAGGTTGCGGCTGAGGTCTGCGGCTCGGTTGATTGCGCGTATAATGTTGCGCAATGGGCTCCTCATCCTCAAAATCTCGCTATCACGAATTCCGCAGCCACGGACCGGACCACACCAAGTCCGAAGTGCTTGCCAATGAGCGGCCCAAGCGCGACCCGGCGCAGCGCCGGCACTACATCCGTCAATATCGCCGCTGGCTCTGGCCGTATCGCGCGATGCTCGCACTGGTCTTCGGACTTGCCCTGACCAGCGTCGTGCTCAATCTGCTCTTGCCGCTGGCGACCAAGTACATCATCGACGATGTGCTCCCCGACCACGCTCTCGACGCCGCGATCAAAGGTCAAAAACTTTTCGTAGTCTGTGCCGCGATGATGGCCCTGCTCGTATTCACGACGGGCATCGACACCTGGCGCACCTACTTGATGTCGCTGCTCAACGCGAAAGTCATCTTCCGCCTTCGCCAGCGGCTCTTCGACCGATTTCTGCGCCTCCCGCTCGCCGAACTCTCCGACCTCAAAAGCGGCGGCATCGTCTCGCGCCTCTCGCAGGACACCGACAAAGTGACCGGCCTGGTGCAGATGGCCGTCATCACGCCCGGCGTCGCCACCATCCGCGTGCTGCTCACCGTAGGCGTGCTGATTTTCCTGAGCTGGCAGATGGCCCTTGTCGCCAGCCTGATGATCCCGCCCATCGTGCTGGTGAACCTCATGTGGATTCGCAAGGTCCGGCCGATCTACCGCACCATGGCCGAGGAGCGCGAGCGCATCGACGCCCGCGTCACCGAAACCTTCGGCGGCATCCGCGTGGTCCGCGCGTTTCGCCGCGAACGCCGCGAGGAGCGCGACTATGCCGTTGCGCATCACACGATCATTCGCAAGAATCTGCTCGCCGAAAAGCTCCAACTCGTGGTCAGTGGCGGCTGGGGTTTGCTTATTCCGGCGACCACGCTCTCGATCGTCGGAGTCGGCGGCTACCTGGTCATCGCGGGCACAGGGACGATCGGCGATATCGTCGCGTTCCAGATGTACGCCGTGATGCTGCTGCACCCCGTGTCGATGATCGTGAATTCGTTCAGCGCAACGCAGCAGGCCCTGGCCGCACTCGAACGCGTCTTCGACATCCTCGAACGCAAGGACGAAAAGCCCGACGTGCCCGGCGCGGTCCCCGCCCCATACCCCATCAACGAAATCCGCTTTGACAAAGTCGCCTTCGAATATCGCAAGGATCTGCCTGTCTTGCAGGAGATTTCGCTCACCGTGCCTGCGGGTAGCGTGGTCGCCCTGGTGGGGCCCAGCGGAGGCGGCAAGACCACCTTCACCGACCTGGTCGCCCGCTTTCACGACCCCACGCACGGGGCGATCCTCATTAACGGAATCGACCTGCGCACCGTTCAACTCGCCAGCTTCCGCAGCAGCCTCGCGGTCGTGGGGCAGGAGACCTTTCTCTTCGACGGCACGGTCCGCGAGAACATCGCCTATGGCCGGCGGCACTCCGACGCCGAATCGGTGCTCGACGCCGCCCGCCGGGCCAACGCCCACGAGTTCATCGACCGCCTGCCCGAAAAGTACGAAACGCTCATCGGCGAGCGCGGCGTAAAGCTTTCCGGCGGCCAGCGGCAGCGCATCAGCATCGCCCGCGCCATTCTGGCCGACCCGGAAATCCTTATCCTCGACGAGGCCACCAGCAACCTCGACACCGAAAGCGAACAACTCATCCAGGCCAGCCTCGCCGAACTCCTCGATCAAATCCGTACCCAAACAGAGCCGCGCCCGTTAGGAAGCGGACCGCAAGACCTGCAAGATCGTAAATCGCGTATCCGCGGGGAGGGCGAGGCTCCTGCCGGGCCGCGCAACCGTCCCCCCTCCCAAGGGGGACCACGGGCGGGTGCCACCCGCACCACCTTCGTCATCGCCCATCGCCTCAGCACCATCACCCACGCCGACATGATCGTCGTCCTCGACCGGGGCAGGATCGTCGAGACCGGCAGGCACGCCGACCTCATCGCCGCCGACGGCCTCTACCGCGACATGGTCGAACGCCAGCAACGCTTCGCGTCGGCGGGTTTCGAAACGATGGAATGGGGATAAGGAGACGCCGAAATCAGTACCGCGACCGTGAGGGAGCGGTGTTGGAAAAGTTCAAAAGTCCAAACGCAAGAAATTTGCGATTGGCGATTTTCGATTGTTGATTTGACGGCGTTGAATATCCACGCCAAAAGTCTTTCTTCGTGCCCTTCGTGTTCTTCGTGGTTAACAAATCAATTTCAATTGGCAGTAAGCTGCAGGGACGACCGATCTTTTTTTTGTTTGCAGGCCTACGTTCGCACCCGATCAAGGAGTGCCATCGCCAGGGTGCCGAAGACGAAGACGGGGATCCAGGCGGTGAAGGCCGAGAGGCTGTCGATGCGGATGCTCTGGGCGACGAACGTGCCCACGTAGCACAGGCCGCAAACCAGCACGCACTTGGTGGCGTCGGCGAGGATGTTGGCCGGCGAGCGGTCGAGGAAAAACGGCAGACCCAGCATGACCAAAAGCAGGCTGACGATCAGCGAGACAACGCGGGAGTGGCGGGTGTGCATGATGGCCGCGCTGTCGGCTTCAGGCTCGGATTGCAGTTCCTTGAGTTGCGCGAGGCTCAAGTACCCCACCCAGCCTTCGGCCTGGCGAAGCTCGATTTCCCTGGGCCCCAAATTGCTCTTGTACGTCGAAGGGTACTCTTCGATCTTGCTCTCACGAGGGCCGAGCCCCTCCTGCGCGACGCGGGTAAGTGACCGCCCGCGCTCCAGCCGCCACGTCCCCATCGGAAGCGGGTCAATGGGCGGCTGCCATGTGGCGCGGTCGGCCTCGATGATCCGCTGCACGGCGCCGGCCTCGTCGCGCTCCATGACCAGAAGCGATTGCAGATCGCCCGACTCAGGAAAGAAACGCCCGGCTGACAGCAAGGCTCCGTCGCCGTCCTTGAGGAAGAGCACTTCGTAGGCCCGTTGCCCGCCGACTTCATCGTGCTTGCGCGCAAGCTTGTGGGCGACGGCGGGGATGATCAGTTCGGTGTCGATGACGAGCAATCCGGTGGCCGCGATGGCGAAGAGCAGAATGGGGCGGGCGACGCGATAGAGGCTCACGCCGGAGGCCAGCATGGCGGTCACTTCGTTGAGCTTGCGCATGCGGGCGAGGACCGCGCCGCAGGCGAAGAGGGTGATGATGCCGCCGAGCTGGGCGAAGTAGAGGGCGAGATTGGACAGGTAGTAGTCCACGATGTGGCCGGCGACCGTGAGGACCGATTCGCCGCGCTCGGTGAACTCGTCCATGTTGACGAACAAGTCGAGCACGACGTAGAGGCTGAGCATGACGCCGATGCCGATGACGTAGTTGGTCAGCAGCGAGCGGAGAAGATAACGGTCCAGGACGGTGAACATGAGCTACGAAATATCCCTCTACCGACGGAGCCAGCGGGTGAGCGTCCACCAGTCCAGGACTCCGACCACGGCGATGCCCGACCACATCATCATCAATCCCAACCAGAACGTGCCGGAATTCTGGGCCATCTGCTTGCCGGTCACGATCAGGATAATCACCAGCAGCGAAGGAATGAAGCTGATGCCAAACGCGGTGGCGGCGTGCGCACCGCGAAACACGATGCCCAGTCCGGCACCGAGGATGACCAGCACCAGCACGCTGAAGGTGAAGGCGGCGCGCTCGTGAAGCGTCGCCACGATGCGGCGATAGGTGCCTTCGAGCCAATTACGCGCCTCGCCCTGTCTTTTTTTGACAACTTCGTCGAGTGGATCCGATCGCAACATCTCCTCTATGCCGCTGCGCGACATGTCTGCCGACATGGCCACCGGGACAGCCACCGGCCCGAGCGTTTCGCGCTCTCGCTCGTAGGAGCGTGGTCCCTCGGAAACCTGGGCCCCGTAGGCTTCGATGCGGACTTCGGCCTGGGTTCCTGACCGCGAGCGCACGGATTCCAGCGTGGCCCGCCTGGCCTGATGGCGGCGCTGCTTGCCTTGGACGTTTTCTTCGATGACGGCATTGGTGATTTCGATACCGTCGTCACCCGGCAATCCCGCCGCAGCCTCGCCCGTGATGACGTACGCCGGGTCGCTCCCCAGCACGATTCTCTTGTTGGTCTCCCACTCGCGAAGCAGCGCCCGCTGCACCGAGACCCTGACCAGACTGGCCCGCAATCGGTCCAGTACTTCAACGACGGGCGGCCAGGTCTGGGGCGAACGCAGGTAATGGAAGAGCTCTCCCAATGTCAGGAACTTGATTTGATGTTGCAGCATGAAGGGCACGTCGGGCGCGGCGATTTCCTGTTGGCCGACCTGCGAAAACTGGTCCTCCTTGCGGTCGAAGAGGGTCAGCCCGGTCATCGTTCCCGCGATACCCAGATGATGTTCGTCGCGGTCGAATCGAAGGCGGATCCGCTGAGCGGTTCCATAGCGAATCCATGCGTCGCCCTGAGTTTCGACGAAGGCCACGCCGGTAAGGAATATTCCGCCCTGACCGTCGGCGTCAACGTGGTCGGCGTAGATGCGATGGTCCTCGATCTTCAGCCCTTGAGGTCGGTGCAGGCGTTGTTGAATAAACGTGACCGGATCGGCGCCCACGATCGCGCTCAGGTTCATCACCATTCGCGGAATGACGAAACTCATGCACGCGAAAGTCAGCACCGCGGAAACCACGCCCAGCACCAGAGCGGGCAGGAGGAGAACATGCAAGTTGACGCCGCCACTGCGGCACGCGGTGAACTCGTTGTCCGCGCTCAGCCGACCGTAAGTGGCCGCCGCGCTGAAAAGTGCAGCGATGGGAAGCGTCAGGGCACCCGCCACCGGCAACACCAGTGCCATGAGGCGCACGAACTGCCAGGGCGTGGCCTCCTTGAGCTCGACCATTTGCATGACGCCACCGCCCAGGCCCAGCGCCCCGGTAAGGACGGCCGCCGTCAGGACAAATGTCTTGCCCATCTCGCGAAAGATATAACGCTCAAGCGTCCAGGGGATGGTCATGGCGCAAACTGATTCGCTCGCGGAAAACCGTGTGTTCGTAATTGCGCAATTGCCGATATCGATTGCGGGCCTGCCCGCTGACAATCGAGCGGTGCGCTCACGTACAATAAACCTGTCCGCTTCCTAACGGGCGCGGCTCTGTTTGGGGAAACGGCTATGGCGTCTCACTATCAGGATAAGATCGTCGATCATGAACGGCTGCTCGCCGTCGTGTCGCAGGCCCGCGCCTCCGGCAGGCGGATTGTACAGTGTCACGGGTGTTTTGACATCGTGCATCCGGGGCACATTCGATATCTGGAGTTCGCCCGGCAGCAAGGCGACGTGCTGATCGTTTCGCTCACGGGCGACCTCGATGTCGGCAAGGGCGAAAACAGACCGTACATCCCGCAGGAATTTCGTGCCGAAAACCTCGCCGCGATCATGTTCGTTGACCATGTCTACGTGAACCCGCAGGCGACCGCCAAGGAGCTGCTTGAGGAGGTCCGGCCCGATGTGTACGTGAAGGGCAAAGAGTACGAGGGGTCCACCGATCCGGGGTTTGTGGCGGAAAAGCAGGTGGTGGAACGGCATGGCGGCCGGATCATCTATTCGAGCGGCGAGGTGGTCTTCAGCTCGACGCAGCTCATCAGCAGGATGCCCCGCGGAGCGGAAATGCAGTCGCGGCGCTTGCGTGCCTACTGCGAGGCGTACGATGTGACGGAATCGTCGCTCGGCGAAATGATGGATCGGTTTCACGGCTTGCGCGTGGTGGTCGTGGGCGACGTCATCCTCGACCGCTATGTGATGTGCGACGCGGTGGGGCTGGCCGGCGAAGGGCCCATGATCAGCCTTGCCCATCGCGACGAGCAGACCTATGTGGGCGGGGCCGCCATCGTTGCCCGCCACGTTGCGGCGCTCGGCGCTCACGCTTTTCTACTTAGCGCGGGTGCGGGGGCCAATGACTTCGTGACGGGCAGTGTCACCAAAGTGCTTGCCGATCAGGGCGTCGATGCGCAACTCATTCACGCTCGCCCGTCGATCGTGGAAAAGACTCGCTTTCTGGCCGACGACGCGAAGCTCTTCAAGTTGGACCGTGCGGCTCGTGTGCCCCTTGATTCGGTGGCCCAGAAGCAGGCCGTCACCATGCTGGAGCAACAGTGCAAGACCGCCGACGCGGTGATCTTTTGCGACTTCGGATACGGCATGATCAGCGAATCGCTGCTCCAGCGGGTCCTGCCGACGCTGCGACACAACGTGCGAATCATCACCGCCGACGTGAGCGGAGGCCGGGCCAATCTGCTCAACTTCCGCAACGCGAATCTGCTTTCGCCCACCGAGCGTGAAGCACGGGCGATGCTTAACGATTACGATTCGGGATTATCGAACGTGGCCTGGGAAATTCTCAGCCAGACGCAGGCCCAACACATCTTTATTACCCTGGAAAAGCGCGGGTTGCTCGTGTTTGAGCGCCGCAGTCACGATCGCAGTTCGCCGGAGTGGTCGGCCCGGCTGCGAAGCGAGCTTCTTCCGGCATTTGCCGATCACGCGGTCGATCGCCTCGGGTGCGGCGATGCGATGCTGGCCGCTTCGACGCTGGCCCTTACCACCGGCTCCAATCTCATGCAGGCCGCCTACCTGGGCAACGCCGCCGCCGCCATCGAAGTCGGCCTGCTCGGCAACCACCCCATCAAGCAGGACCAACTGCGTAGTTGGCTCGCCTCACGCACGGAGCTTATGCCGCTGGTTCATTCCAGTACGATGGCCCAGTGCGACGTGATTCCCCGCGGCGCGGCCTTCAGCGACTCCCTGTCTCAGCGCAGTTGATTACAATGCTCATGACCGCTTGTCCCCTTTGGATCGCGCGGAGGTTGAATGGTTATGGGCGATTTTACGCCGCATCAAAAGAAGATCATCAATCGGTACTACGACAACCGCGAACCCATCATGCTCGCCCGCTTGCAGGAGATCGTGACCGAACTCTACCTCGCCGAAACCGAGGCGAAACAGGCCCGTCTATGGAAGCGGGCGGAGGCCGCCATGGAATCCTTGAAGATTCCCGCCTCGCAGATCAGTCACCTTCTCGCCCAAAAGAAGCCGGAAGTTCTGGCGCACCATCTTCGCCAATGGCTCCAAGGAAAACCGTAGTCCTGCTGAATCAACGACCGTTTTTCCTTGGGTGGCAGGCCCGGCCTTTTCGGGCGCCGGCATGGCGGCGCTTCGCTTGGCCATGCCACCCGCCGGAAGTGTCCCGGACCCACGGTTGCGGAGGGGGGGCTGGATTTGACAGTCCGGTAATCACGGAGGACAGTTATGGGTCTATTCGGGAAAAACAAAGTGACACGCGCTATCCACGAGTTGTGTTGTGACCTGCTCGATATCCGGCATAGACCGTTTATTTCGGCTGGAGTCGCAACAGACAAGGGGCTCGACCCATGGACCGTGAGGTTTTGACCGTTCGGCAAGCTGCGGTGCTCATGCAGGTTTCGACGGACACGGTTTATCGGCTGGTGTCGTCGGGCGAACTACCCGCAAAGAAAGTCGGCAGGATCTGGCGGCTCCATTGCTCTGCCATCCAGACCTTTTTGACGAGTATCCCGAAACCGAATCCCAAACCTGAGTCCCGGGAGTATGAGGTAAAGACATGAGATACGAACGAGGATTTTTGCAATCGCAATTCGTGTTTGTGGTGCCGTGCCTATTGCTGTCCGCGTTGTCTGCCGTCCCTGCCGTGGGGCAGGCGCCGGAGCCTACGGAGGCCAAGCCGGAGGATGCCCAAAATGAAAACGAACTGGCCGATCTGAGTCTCGAAGAACTCATGTCCGTTCAGGTCGTGGTAACCGCCTCCCGCAAGGAGGAATCCATCAACGCGGTTCCCTACGCCATCAGCGTCATCACCAAGGACGACATCCGCGCCATGGGCGCCCGGTCCGTGCCCGATGCACTGCGCCTCGCCGCGGGGGTCGATGTCGCCGAGTTATCCTACGGCAATGCGGCCGTCGCTCCGCGCGGCTTCCACGGATTTCTAAGCCGCAACGTGCTCGTCCTGGTGGATGGTCGCCAGATTTTTGACTCCCATTTTGGCGGTACGGTATGGGGGGCCTGGCCGTTCCAGCTTGAGGACATTGAGCGCATTGAGGTCATCCGCGGGCCGGCGGGCGTGACCTGGGGCGCCAATGCGGTGAACGGCGCCATCAACATCATCACGAAAGATCCCGCAGACCAACTGGGGACGACAACGAGGATTTCCGCCGGTTCGCGCGGATCCCAGAGGGAGTACATCGGTCATGCTTTCCAAGACGACAAGCTGCGCCTGCGATTGTCCGGCGAGTTTGAAGGCAGCGACGGGTTTCGTGAAGGTGGCTCGTGGCTGGGCGGTCTGGAAGACGACTACAAGGCAGGGCGGATGAGTCTGTATGCCATTTACGATGAGAATCCGCACGACACACTTACACTCTCCGCCGGAAGCGGATTGCTTGACGGGGGGTATCCACGAACGCCCATGGGCGGGTTCGGGTTGCAAAGAAACCCGGGATCCCAAGCGACCTTTGTGTCCGGCAAATGGTCGCACGAAATCGAGAAAGACAACAAGCTCGAGCTGACCGCCTATGTCAACGACTTCTACGCGTCGCCGGGCCTGCCGCAGATCGACTACCGATACCAGCAGATTGCCTTTCAACTTGGCCATAGTTTTCGTCCCTCGGAGAACCACACGCTCTCCTCGGGATTTGACACGCGTGCGGACATGCTCGATGCCTCGAACTCCGATCCGCAATTGCTCTCCAGGGACTTTGTCAGCACCGGCATCCTGGGGCTTTATGTGCAGGACGAGTGGCGATTTGCTCCCGATTGGATTCTGAACTTCGGCGGGCGACTGGATTACGAGTTCTACGGTGGATTTCAACCGAGTGCGCGTGCCTCGCTCGTAAGAAAGTTGAGCGACACGTCGCAGGTCTACGCCGCCGTGTCCCGCGCCTTCCAGATGCCGCCCGTCGGTCTTCGGTTTCTGGAACTGCCCCTTCTGAATGGATTGGCCTGGGCGGAGAGTGAGCGCGGCTTGGACGCGCTAACACTGATGGCGTACGAAATCGGGTACCACACAAGACTCTTCGATCGCCTGCAACTGGGCCTCAACGTTTTCTGGCATGAATATGATGATTCCACAACATTGACTCCGCGACTGGGGCCTCCCGGGCTGATCACGATGGATCTCGACAACCGGGCAGAGGCATCGCTGTATGGCGCCGAGCTTGAAGCCCGATATCCGGTCTCGAAGAAATTGACTTTGCTCGCCAATTACACCTTTCAGGAAATGGACTGGCGCTCCTCCGCTCCCTTCCACGATACGGATGCGGTTTCGCCTCCCCAGAATAAGGCCATGATCGGCACCCGCTACAGCGCGACCGACGATCTGCATCTCTCCAGCCATTTGTACTATGTCGATTCCGTGACAGCCCCAAACGTTGATTTGCCGTTCATCGCCCGGAACATCGACTCGTACGTGCGATTGGATCTGCGCGCGGAGTACGAATTCTGGAAGGACGATGCGTCGTTTGCGGTGGGCGTTCGCAACCTTTCGGATGACAGCCACGCCGAAGGCGGTACGCTGTTTCTCAACTACGCCGAGGTGCCCAGCATGGTCTATGCGGAGTTTCGCATGCGGATCCGTTCTCGATGAAGTAAACAGGCAGTCCGGGACGTTATGAAAGGTAAGAGAGCATTTTTTGTTTTCCTGGCCGTCGCCGCGTGCAGTCTGATGCGCGGAGGAACGCTCCACGGTCATTCTGAAGGATATTCCGAAGGTTCTTCCGGAGGTTATTCCGGAGACTTGGACGAAGAAAAGGCGGTCAAAGTCAAGGCGGCCTATCTGCTTAATTTCACAAAATTTGTGACCTGGCCGGCTGGCGCTTTTCAAGATGATCGCAGTCCGATCGTCGTCTGTATCGTTGGTTCCGATCCGTTCGGACCGATCCTCGACCAAACGATCAAGGATAAGAAAGTATCGGGACGGGAAATCAAGATTCAGCGCCTTCCATGGCGAGCGGGTGGCGGCGTGTCGGCGATGAAACAGTGTCATGTACTCTATGTAAGCAGATCGCTGGGAGACGA